>JAEIGA010017877.1_pt1 | contig 10798 bp, 7 predicted proteins | sample 9270691 | NCBI WGS metagenome assembly JAEIGA01 (sample SAMN17057246, study PRJNA624740) | gut metagenome | biome: biome; isolation source: fecal sample | host: Bos grunniens | place: China: Xizang | collected 2019 | reverse complement strand
CCTATCCGTAATTTTACGTAGAACGCAAAAACAATCGATTTCATCGCATAATTTTCATTTTGCTATCATTTTTAGTGAATAATTTACCAATCATTTCCTAAAAAATCTTCACATTTTAAATTCTTTTTTATAATTTTGCCCAAAATAACAAATTGATTTTAAGAAATGAAGAAATTCATCATACTCTTTTTGAGTATTTTATTAGCTCTTCCATCTGATGGAGCTAATGATATTAGCCGTCTATATAGCACCTACCTTTCCGTAAAAGGCAAACAACGTCTGGAAGTAGGCAACCAATTACTCGACGAAGCCTCCCAAAAGAATTTGATAGATTCATTAGGCCACTTCGAGAGTCACAATAATGAAATGGAAATGTGGATACACTATGCCGCAGCTTCCTGGGAATGGGAATTGCACAAGGTGAAAAATATCACAAGTCCGGCTCAGAAAGCATTGGCATTAAGTATGAAATTAGAAAACTTAGCCATGCAAGGTGACTGCTACCATCTACTCGGAGCTGCTTGCCAGATGCAAGGAGACACATTCCATGCCATCGACTATTTCGAAAAAGGCTATGAAGCAGACAAGCAGTTGAACGACCCCGACCGCATGAGTTCCTCATTGAACAACCTTGCAGGGAACTACTTATCGACCGACCAAGCCGATCAAGCTGAAAAATACATCCTCCGAGCTATAGAGTTAGAACGGACAATGGATCGTCCCGACAAATTAGCCGTGCGTTTAGGTATGGCATCTGATATCTATTTGAAACAGAACAAGCCACAGGCTGCCCTACCCTACATCACCGAAGCATTTGAATTGGATTCCATCGGTAATAGCCCCATCAAAATGGCCATCCGTCTATCGCAAAGAGCAAGTGTATACGAAGCTTTAGGACGATTTAACGATGCCAAACGTAACCTTCTACAAGCTATCAGTATATTTGCAGGGACTACCCATTTACGCTCTACAGCCATCTGCTACAACCAGTTAGGTAATTTAGCACTCCGCGATGGCCATCAGCTTCAAGCCGAGGAATATTATGGTAACGCCGTAAGTTTAAGCCAGCAATGTGGTGATATTTATACAGAAAGTAAAGCCACAAGAGGTATGGCTGAAGCCTTGAAGGACAAGGATCCTCGAGAAGCCTTGACGATGCTTAACAGACACGTACAGCTATCTGATTCCATATTCTCAGAACAGATGGCACAAAAGCTTAGTCTGTTTCAAGCTAAATACAACGAAAGTGAGAAACAGCATCAGAACACGATGGAACGCTACCACACTTGGCTCCGAATTATCCTATTGATTATCTTTGGAGGAACATTACTTATCCTTGCCATTATCGGATGCGTACGCTACATCCGATATCGACGCGAATTCCTGCAGCCGACCACTACCATGGAGCTGCACCCAACAGCGATGGACATCTACAAAGAAAGACCAGGCAACCATGAACTTCGTTCCATCACATTGACCAATCGTGAGAAGCAAATCCTACGATTGTGCTGCAAAGGCCTTCAGGACAAGGAAATAGCCCGTCTTCTTTACATTTCCGAGCGTACCGTAAACACCCACAAGAGCAACATCTTCCGGAAATGCGGTGTCAACAACACAGTAGAGCTGGTACGATTCGCCTTTACCAACAGCTTGATTATGGACTAAAAAATCCACCGCGGTCAAAATTTCACTGACCGCGGTCTATCCTTTATCATTCCGCGGTCGATTTTTATCTTTTTGCGGTCAATTTTTAGCTCATTTTAGGCTCAAGGGTTCAACAATTCTTCCTGAACCCTATTTACGAGGATTTTCATCTACAGACACTATCATCATCGTTTACGAGCAAATATATATTTATTTATTACGCAACAAGTTAGATGAGATCTAACTTTAACAAAAGCTTTATAAATAATGACTTTTATCAAACATACATAAAATTTAATATAAAAGCTTAGGCCCTATCTCAAAGTTTTTGCGTAACTTTGTACCCAAATTTAAAATGATATTTTTGTATAACGCTTTATCGAACTTTTATGTTTAAAAAATCACTATTTTTTTGCTTAATGTTGTTATGTTTCACTACTAACTCTTGGGCGCAAGGTGGAAGTATGACTGACCAACAAGTGATGGAGTATGTAGAAATGGGTATACAACAAGGTAAAAGCCAGCAGCAAATCTCAACCGAGTTGGCTAGACGCGGTGTAACCCGTGAGCAAGCTGAGCGTGTTAAAAAGCTCTATGAACAAAATTCCAAAAGCGAAAAGGGAAGTGTACAAAAAAGTAAGACACGAACAAATGCCAACAAGAACTTAACTTCAGATAAGGAATATATAAACAGTAGTTTCAACTTTGAAGAAGGTAATAACTCTTCAAGTAAGACAAGCCGCTTCATTACAACTCAAGACATTAATGAAGGCCAAACATTAACCCTTAAAATGGACAAGAATGGAAACTTGGTTTCTGATAGTATCACAATTTTTAAAGATGAAAAATCAGAAGACCAGGTATTTGGTCGTAACATATTCAACACAAACAATTTAACATTTGAACCAAGCAATAATTTACCGACACCAGCAAATTACCGATTAGGACCAGGCGATGAAATAACCATTGACATTTGGGGAACCAACCAAGTTTCTATCCAAGAAACCATCACTCCGGATGGTGCTATCAGCATAGATAATCTTGGATTGATATTCCTCAACGGAATGACAGTGAATCAAGCAACCAGTTTCCTTCGCAAAGAATTAAACAAGATTTATACAGGATTAGCTGACGAAAAACCTACATCGCAAATTAGAGTATCTTTAGGAAACAGCCGTACCATCCAAGTAAATGTGATGGGTGAAGTTTATCAACCGGGAACATATGCACTTTCAGCATTCTCAACTGTATTCCACGCATTGTACAGTGCAGGAGGGGTGAGTGAAATTGGTAGCTTACGTAATATTCAGGTAGTAAGAAACGGAAAGACCATTGCCAACGTAGATGTTTATAATTTCATTATGCATGGAAAGACCAAGGATGACATCAGTCTGCAAGAAGGTGACGTTATCATCGTATCACCTTACGAAGCTTTGGTTAAAATCGAAGGTAACGTAAAGCGCCCGATGAAATACGAGATGAAAAGTAACGAAACTGTGGCCACATTATTAAAATATGCAGGTAACTTTGCGAGTGATGCCTATACACGTTCTATGAAACTGATTCGCCAAAATGGCAAGGAATACCAAATATTTACTGTTGATGACATGGATTATTCGGTATTTACTTTGAAGGATGGTGATGTATTAACCGCTGAAGCAATACTAAACCGGTACGAAAACAAGTTAGAAGTGAAGGGTGCTGTCTATCGACCGGGAATTTACCAATTTGGTGGGGATTTGAATACCGTGAAGCAACTCATAGAAAAAGCAGATGGCGTAATGGCAGACGCTTTCTTAGGACGTGCCGTATTGCATCGTCAACGTGAGGACTTGACAAAGGAAATCGTACAAGTGGATTTGAAGGGTATTTTAGGAGGCAGTAAACCAGACATTGCTCTACAACGCAATGATGTACTATATATTCCAAGTATCCATGATTTAAAGGATTTAGGAAATATCGAAGTTTTCGGTGAAGTAGCCCGTCCTGGGAAATACATCTATGCAGACAACATGACCTTGGAGGATTTGATTATTCAAGCTGGAGGATTATTAGAATCAGCATCAACCGTACGAGTGGATGTATCACGCCGAATCAAAGATAACAAGAGTACAGAAGTTAATCCAACCATCGGAGAAATGTACTCATTTGCATTGAAAGATGGTTTCATCGTGGATGGAGAAGTGGGATTCATATTGGAACCATATGACCAAATATATGTACGACGCAGTCCTGGATATCAACCACAAGTGAACGTAGAAGTTGAAGGAGAAATTCTATATAACGGAACTTACGCACTGACAACCAAGAGTGAGCGCCTTAGCGATTTGATTAAAAAAGCAGGTGGTGCAACCCCATATGCATATATCAGAGGTAGTAAACTCATGAGAAAGGCCAATGAAGAGGAAATGAAGCGTATGGAGGATGTGATAAAAATCATGCAACGCGAAATGGGTGCACAAACAGACTCTCTAAAACTTGAGTTGAATAACATCTATTCTGTAGGCATCGACTTAGAAAAAGCATTGGCAAAGCCAGGAAGCGATGCAGACATTGTTCTCCGCGAGGGCGACAAGCTGATTATTCCTGAAATGACCAACACCGTAAAAATCAATGGTGCTGTAATGATGCCGAATACAGTAGCTTTCAAGAAAGGTGAAACTGTGAATTATTATATTAGCCAAGCAGGTGGATTTGCCAACGGAGCAAGAAAGAGTAAAGCATTCATCATTTATATGAATGGACAAGTAGCGGAAGTAAATAAATGGAGCAAGAAACAGATAGAACCTGGATGCGAAATCGTGGTACCAATCAAGGATAAAACTAAGGCCGATAAATGGAACATACAGACCATATTGGGTATCGCATCATCAATCGGTTCATTGGGTCTGACAGCAGCCTCTGTGGCTAATATTTTAAAATAAGAAATTATGGCGGAAGACAAAAATTATACAAACGTTCCTCTCGATGAGGATGAATTGGAAATTGACTTGATGGAGTATGTCCGCAAGTTATGGAATGCACGTATGCTACTATTGAAAATAGCAGGTATTGCTGCGATTATAGGATTAATCATAGGATTAAGTATTCCTAAAAAATATACGGCTGAAATCATTCTCGCACCAGAATCGAGCCGAGGAGGTGGAAGTAATTTATCGGGTATGGCAGCCATGTTGGGATTGGGGAATATAAACGGAGGCGGAGAGGCTAATGCATTAAGCTTTTCTAAGGCAGCGGACATAGTAGCTTCTACCCCATTCATCTTGGAAATAATCAATACAAGAGTACAGACATTGGATGGTGAAATGGATACAACCATTGTGGCTTACTTAGGAACACAAAAGGCTCCATGGTGGAGTACCATAATGTCTTTACCTAGCAAAGCTATTGGAGGAATCATGTCCTTGTTTGCATCAAATGAAACGGTAGTGGAAGAAAAGCCAATTGACCCATTCCGACTGACACCGGGACAAAAGGGACAGATTGGTGCTATCCAAAGCATCATCAACATTGAGCCAGACAGTAAATCGGGAATGACAAAATTAAGCGTTACCGTACAAGATCCGTTGGTCGCTGCTACCATGGCCGATACCGTATTGGTAAAACTGCAAGAGTACATCACGAAATATAAGACATCGAAAGCACAGGAGGATTGTAACTATTGGGAACATTTATATAAAGAACGTCAGAAGGAATATTATGATGCCCAAGAAAGATATGCCAAATATTCAGATGCTAACAAAAATGTGGTTCTACAAAGTGTTCGTATTGAACAAGAACGTTTGCAAAATGAACAGGCTTTAGCATTCCAAATATTCAGCCAGGTAGCTACTCAGTTACAGATGTCTAAAGCGAAGTTGCAAGAAGAAAAACCGGCATTTGCCATTCTGGAACCAGCTAGTGTACCTCTCTACCCAACAGGTACCAACAAAAAGATTATTATCTTGGGATTGGTATTCCTATCAGTAGCTGCAACTTCAGCCTGGATTCTCTTCGGAAAAGATCTCTGGCAAAGTTTGAAGGAAGGGGTCAAAGAACCGATAGAAACGAAAGAATAAAATAAAATCAACTCATACATAAAAGAATTAGGCTGTATATTTACCATACAGCCTAATTCTGCTTTAATAGAAATAAAATAATTATGAGAAAAGTTGCATTAATCACCGGTATTACCGGACAGGATGGGTCATTCTTGGCCGAATTCTTAATTGAAAAAGGATATGAAGTACACGGCATCATGCGTCGTTCGTCATCATTTAATACAGCCCGTATCGAACATCTGTACTTGGATGAATGGGTACGCGACATGAAAAAAAGCCGCCTCATCAACCTGCATTGGGGAGATATGACAGACAGTAGTTCGCTCATCCGCATCATTAGTGACATCCGCCCTGATGAAATCTATAACTTGGCGGCACAAAGCCACGTAAAGGTGAGCTTCGATGTACCAGAATATACTGCCGAAGCGGATGCCGTAGGCACACTCCGTCTTTTGGAAGCTGTACGTATCTGTGGATTGGAAAAAACTTGCCGTATCTATCAGGCATCAACTTCCGAACTGTTCGGTAAAGTACAGGAAGTACCCCAAAAGGAAACGACTCCCTTCTACCCACGTTCACCTTATGGGGTGGCCAAACAATATGGTTTCTGGATTACCAAGAACTACCGTGAAAGCTACGGAATGTTTGCCGTAAACGGAATTTTGTTCAACCATGAGAGTGAACGTCGTGGCGAGACATTCGTCACCCGAAAGATTACCTTGGCAGCAGCACGCATCGCTCAGGGTTACCAAGACAAGTTGTATTTGGGTAACATGGATTCGCTCCGCGACTGGGGTTATGCGAAGGACTACATCGAATGTATGTGGCTAATGTTGCAACACGACACACCGGAAGACTTTGTGATTGCTACCGGTGAATATCACACCGTACGTGAATTTGCAACCCTGGCTTTCAAGGAAGTGGGTATCGAACTCCGTTGGGAAGGCGAAGGTGTAAATGAAAAGGGTATTGACGTAGCTACGGGCAAGTCGTTGGTAGAGGTAGATCCGAAGTATTTCCGTCCGTGTGAGGTGGATCAGTTACTGGGTGACCCAACCAAAGCGAAGACACTCTTAGGATGGAACCCGTGCAAGACTCCATTCCCAGAATTGGTGCGCATCATGGTGGAACACGACATGAAGTTCGTGAAGAAGCTGCACTTGAAGGCTCAGATGGACTAATATGGAAAAAGAAGCGAAAATATACGTGGCAGGGCACAGAGGAATGGTCGGCTCTGCCATTATCCGCGAATTGGAACGCCAAGGATATACGAACATCATTACCCGCACCCATGCCGAACTGGATTTGTGCAGACAGGATGCAGTGGAACGGTTCTTTACGGAAGAGAAACCGGAATACGTGTTCCTGGCTGCCGCCAAGGTAGGTGGTATCATTGCCAACCAAACGGCATTGGCTGACTTCATGTACGAGAACATGATGCTTGAAATGAACGTGATACATGAAGCATGGAAGAACGGATGCAAGAAACTGCTGTTCCTGGGTTCCAGCTGCATCTACCCTCGCCTGGCTCCACAACCGATGCCGGAAAGTTGCCTGCTGACCAGCGAACTGGAAAAGACCAACGAAGCGTATGCATTGGCTAAAATATCAGGGCTGAAGTATTGCGAATACCTGAACAAGCAGTATGGTACAGACTACATCAGCGTGATGCCGACCAATCTGTATGGTCCGAATGACAACTATCACCCGACACACAGCCACGTGCTACCGGCATTGATACGTCGTTTCCACGAAGCGAAGGAAGCAGATTTACCCTATGTGACTTGTTGGGGAGACGGTAGTCCGTTACGTGAGTTTCTATACGTGGATGACTTGGCAAACCTATGTGTATTCTTAATGAACCATTATAGTGGAGACGAAACCGTAAATGCTGGCACCGGTAAAGAATTGAGCATCAAGGAGCTGACTGAACTGGTAGCGGAGGTAACAGGTTATGCCGGTGAAATCCGTTGGGATACGAGCAAGCCAAACGGTACACCTCGCAAACTGCTGGATGTAAGCAAGGCAGAAAAATTGGGGTGGAAATACCATACCGAGCTAAAAGACGGTATCCGATTAGCTTATGAGGATTTCTTGAATAATCCAATGCGAGCTGAACGATAAAAAAAAGAGCAGGTCCCCAATTAGGAACCTGCTCTTTTTTTTAATTGAACAACTTAATACCTATAAAGAATGTACGTGGCTGGGTAGGACCATAGAAATAACCCGAATCACGATATGTACCCTTATCCAAATCCTTCTGGAAAGCATTGAAGATATTCTGTACCCCACCATTGAGCTGCACTTTCAAATGTTCGTTGAGTACGAATGTGTAGTTCAACTTCGTGTTGAAATCAAAGAAATCAGGGGTATGTAGCAACTCATCCCGCTTGATATATGCGTACGGAAAGTCAACAGGAATTTCGTCTGTTGGTGCAAAATGTGGCACATGCATACGGCCGGTATAGACACCCGAAAGCGAGAAATCGAAGTTCTTAAACGGAGCGGCTGTAAAGGTGAAATAGCCGTAACAGTTCGGTGTACGAGGCATGTTCTTAGTACCTGCCACTGATTCGTCCTCACTCCAATAGGTCAGTTCGTCATATCGACTACGTTGCACTGTAAAGCCCATCTGAAGAGAAGCATCGCTTCCATGCGCAATTTTTCCATCAATATTCACACCATAAACCTTAGCTCCTGAGCCGTTGCGACGTTCTTGCAAGGTATTCCCCAACGCATCTGAACCCACGTTCTGTAAATAGAACACATCCTTCAAAGAAGTGTAGAAGCCTTCTATGAGGAGGTTTGTCTGGAAGTGTCCTATTTGTCCGCTTAGATCCACAGAACCGCTGAACGAATTCGATTTTTCTGGCTTCAACCCCTCCGCTAAATGAATCAGTACACCCTCGCCACCCACAGCAGTAATGTGAAGGTCTTCATCGTAAGCCTGTGGCGCACGGAACCCAGTGGACCATGTCAAACGTCCCTGGAAAGCATCAGAAGGTTTGTATAGTGCATTGACACGAGGACTGAAAATCAGGTCATCAATGAGGTTATGATCGTCCAAGCGGAAGCCGGCCAAGAGGGTAAAATCTTCCACCTTCCATTCGTTTTGGAAGAAGGCACTGGCTATCTGTACTTTCTGTTGGAGATCGCGTCCATAACCCGGCATTCTGTCGTGCATTTTGTTGTGCTGATACTCCAAACCTGCAGTGAACGTAGCTGGCGAGAAAAGAACCTTTTCGAAGTTACCAACATACATTCCACCTCCTACAAAGGTAAGGTCATCGGTCTTTCCGAAAGCGTTCGGGTCTTGTTGGGCACCATAGTAGCTGTCACGATCGACATGTTGAGCCGAGGTAAAGAACGAAAGTTTATGCTTATATTCTTTCCAAAAGAGATCGTATGAAAGGCCTCCACTATTGATGACATGCTTGGTCTGCTCGGTGATATCACTCTCGAAAGGTTCGAAATCGAACTTATTACCCCCCCGACGGAACTCGTTGGTAGTATGGTACTCAACATTAATACGACTCAACTGTGTAGGACGATAATAGGCTCGCAAACCGAAGGTATTCATGTTCAATTTTCCGATTTCTGAAAAACTGTCACCATCTACATCGTGCGGATTACGGTTGCGGTAGCTCTGATAAACAGCAATGCCATACACATTATCATTGGACACAAGCGAAGCATTCGCCCCCATGTACTGTTCCCACGACTTTCCTTCTATAGCTGATAGGGTATTCGACACTTGAAAGGAATTACTTACAGGGTCCTTGGTTATGATGTTAATGGTACCACCCACGGCATTGGCACCAAAAAGAGCCGAGCCACCTCCTCGTACGACCTCAATTCGTTCCACCATGTTAGTGGGTATCTGTTCCAACCCATAAACTCCCGATAGGGCACTGATGATGGGGCGACTATTGATAAGTATCTGCGAGTAAGGACCTTCGAGACCGTTGATACGCACCTGAGGAAAGGCACAATTCTGACAAGAATTCTCCACACGGAGCCCCGACTGAAAGTTAAGAGATTTGGCAAGATCCGTAGAGTTAACGGCATCAAAGAGTTTGGCACTCATCACATTCACCACCACGGGAGCCATCTTGCGGCTCACCTCATTACGGCTAGCAGATACCACTACGTCTTCCAACACTACATGATCTTCCTCCATAGCAAAGTGTACCACGCTGGCATATTCCTTGCTCACGGTAACATGCTTTTCTTGTGTCAAATACCCCATAAGCTGTACACGCAAGGTGTAAGTCCCTTCGGGGAGTTTGTCGAACGAGAAATGTCCTGACTCATCCGATATAGTTCCTTGTCCCGTCTCCACAATCAAAATAGTGGCATATGGCAAATGTTCTTCTGAATTTTTCTCAATAACGTGTCCACGTATCACATTCCCGTGTTTTACGGGATTCACTTTTACTGCGTCTGTCGGTTCACTGGCATACACGCAACTTGCCACGCCCATCACCATGAGCGCAAGCATTAAAATATATTTGTTCATTGAATGTTTGTTTTTTCTGTTTGATAATTAATAGTTTGCCTAAAAAGTATCAACAGAAGGGCGGGGCGCGCAGGGAAATTACATGCGAATATAAATCGGACAACGCCTTGGATTTACGCTCGCATTCAAGGGAAACAAAAACAGAGAGAGAAACCTCATCCAAAGTCACAAAGACAGGTTCTATAACCGTCCAATCGGAAACGTGTGCAAAGGTAAGTATCTGTCCTTCGGTATGAGTATGCTCATTATCAGCTGAAGGATGCGAGTGTACCATCATCACCCCGTTGACATAGTGTACGTGCGAGAACATCGTAACGCTCACCTGAAAAGTCACGAATAGAGTCAATAGGAACAAAGGGATGAATATGTACTTTCTCTTTTGCATCATTTACTTAAAAATCGCCTGCAAAATTAGTTATTTTACGTTAATCATACAAATCTATCACAAAAAATACCTATTTTTGAGTACGAAATCAAAAAATACATTTATGAAAAGAAAACTGCTGACAATCATCGTATGTACCTTCTGTATGGTATGTGGTGCACAAAACAAATTCAATCTGTCGGGTATCTCCTCTTTGACCAACTTCGGCAT
>JAEIGA010017876.1_pt1 | contig 10798 bp, 6 predicted proteins | sample 9270691 | NCBI WGS metagenome assembly JAEIGA01 (sample SAMN17057246, study PRJNA624740) | gut metagenome | biome: biome; isolation source: fecal sample | host: Bos grunniens | place: China: Xizang | collected 2019 | reverse complement strand
TTTTCGCCGATCTCAGGGTCTGCTCTGAACTCTACCATCATCGCTTTGCATGAGTGCCTCATGACAGTATCGGCAGCATGCATCATAGGGGTTCTGTAGTCGTCTCTTTTGACTTTGCCCTTCAATACAACAAGGACGATATTCTCGTCCTTCCTGTACTCAACTTTTATGGATTCCGAATCAAATACTTCGTTCATTTAACTCCTGTTTACAAGCATTTGATCGCAAGGCGCACCACATTCATTGCGGCGTTCTGGACATCACTTAATGTGAGTCTGCCGTTATGAACTGCAGTAACTATATCCTCTGCATTCTTTGCACATCCGGGCATCTGCATGTCGCATCCGGCATATACGCACAACCTCGAGAATGCCGGCGGATACTTGAGGTTCTTCTCGTCGTAACCTAGGAACTCAACATCTTCGAAAGAAGAGAACCAGTCGGTCATGACTGCACCTTCATAGTCCCACTCATCTCTGAGTACGCTTTGGATCAGCTCGTAATTGTTTGCTGTATGTATTCCGTTGAGGAGATTATAAGATGTCATTACACAGAAAGGCTGTGCAAGCTTGACTGCGATCTCAAATCCTCTCAGGTAAATGTCACGCAGTGCTCTTACTGAAACGTGAGAGTTGCTGAACATTCTGTTATCTTCCTGGTTGTTGCATGCAAAGTGCTTGATCGTAACGCCCTTGCCGTCAACCGACTGAACGCCCTTTGTATCAGCTGCAGCACAGAGACCCGTTACAAGCGGATCTTCCGAATAGTATTCGAAGTTTCTTCCGCACAGAGGATTTCTGTGAATGTTCATGCCGGGAGCAAGCCAGAGATGAACTCCGAATTCTTCCATCTCTTCGCCGACCAAACGGCCGAGCTGCTCGATAAGCTTTAAGTTCCAGCTGGAAGCAAGTGCTGTTGCAACCGGGATCATTGTGCAGTACTGATAGTAATCAACTGCATCCTCAGGTGTATCTTCAGGGAACTCATTCTTGATGAGGCCGAATGTCTCGCCGCCTCTTAAGAGTTCACCGTCTCTTGTAGCTTTGAAATGAGGCTGAAGTCTCAGACCTGCAGGACCGTCAGCCATAACAAGAGGTTCGATCCTTCTTGAACGCTCGAAAAGCGATGTTGTCTCGGCAGCAGCGCCGGGAACATGCATTGCGGAAGAGAATACGATATCCTCGAAGCCTTCCTTGATATAGTTTCCGACGAGAAGTTCGGAAAGCTCTTCCAATGAGAACTGAGCAACAAACTCCGCTACACCGGCATTACGTCCGATAATGGAACCTAATGTGAGAACCTCGTCTCTTCTCTGATCGATATAAGTCTCAGTTACGCCTCTGTATCTGATAACGCTTCTTCTGACGCGGGATACATCAAGCGTGAATCTTCTTGTGCAAGAAGCAAGCTGTGCTTCATCAACATTCTGATGTGCTTCCCTGCCTGTACCGGGATTCTTCATGTCCTCGAAAGCATATCTTCCGTCATCTTCGAGAAGTCTTGCATACTTCTCCTTAACGACTGTCTCGGGAACTGTTAAGACTGCTTCGATCTTTGTCTCACGTGAACTTGTTCCGACTCTGATGATATAGTCGCCTTCAGGAATAACCTTTGCCGGATAGTCATCATCGTAGCAGGCAAAATTCTCGATCGGGAATGACACTTCCACATTAATGCTTTCACCGGGAGCAATAAGATCTGTCTTTGCAAATCCTGCAAGTTCCTGATAAGGTCTGTCGATATATCCGTCAGGTGCGGAGAAATAAACCTGAATTACCTGCTTACCTGCAAATTCAGAACCTGTATTTGTAACCTTAACCCAGATCTTGATATCGGTTCCTTCCTGGGTAACGCTGATAACTTCATTTGAAAATGTCGTATAGGATTTGCCGTAGCCGAAAGGATACAAAGGCATGATGCCGAATGAATCGAAATATCTGTATCCTACATAGATTCCTTCTCTGTAGAACTCATCGTCAGTATTTCCGTCGAGAGAAGAGAACTCATTAGCACAAGGATAGTCTTCATAATACTTTGCCCATGTATCAACGAGTTTTCCAGAAGGATTCGTCTTACCCGTGATGCAGTCCGCAACGATGTAACCGGTCTGGTTTCCGACCTGGCCTACGAGAAGGACGGCACTGACCCCGGCACGGTGCTTTAATCTTGACATGTCGATAACGCCGCCGACATTGAGGAGCACGATGAGATTATCGAAATGATGTGCAAGGAAATCAATATTGAACTCTTCTTCGTCAGTAAGATAGTAATCACCCTTTACAGGCTTTCTGTCTCTGCCCTCTGTGGAATCACGGGAGATTACGAAAATGGCTGTGTCACATGAAGCCTCTGCAGCATCCTCTTCTGTAATCTTAGGCATTACGGGAGCTTCAAATGCCATCTCGAAATAAACGCTGGTCGCAGGAACTCCGCGCTCTTTTGCGATGCTCTCGACCTTGTCCATATAAGCCTTGAGGCTTGAATTGTAGATATCATCATATCTGTCGAGCCAGCTTCCTGATACGATCTCAAAACCGGCATCAGCAAGTCCGTCACAGATATTTATGTTGCCTCTTGTATTAACTTCACCGGAACCGCCGCCGCCTTTAACTGTATGTCTGGCACCGTTTCCGTATACGGCAATCCTGCCCGGTGTTCTGATAGGAAGCACTCCTCCGTTTTCAAGAAGGACCATACATTCAGCCGCAAGTTCTCTTACGGTATTTGCATGTCTCAGTTCCTGATCTGTGATCGCATCACTAGTCTTTGCGAGAAAATCCATAAAGTGCTCCTCTCCCCGTCAGATGCCGATAAAATTCGACTTTAATCCTTAGCTAAACACGAGATTATTATATTATATAAACCCGTGCCCATAAAATTACAAATTTGTAATAAAAGAGGCCCGGATTATTCCGGACCCCTCAAAAATGTTTTAGATTATCTGTAGTCTGTCAGCGAGATCATCTGTCCGCCATGACGGTAGTCGTAATCTTTTATCTCGCCGCCGCCATAATACCTGATGCTGTCTACACCGTAGATCGAATACTTAAGTGTACCCTTCTCACCGTCATCAGGTTCGATCCTGATAAACATGTAAAACAGGTTCTCATCATCGCCCGGACTGTCTCCGCCGTCAGAAATAAACGGCATATTCTCTTTCCTGATGATCAGCGTTCTCTCATAAGCAGTGTGATCGTAATTAGGATAGAGCGGGAAATTACTGAGGTATTCATCTCCTGAAAGTTCGCATCCGCTTGTGACACGGCCGATGTCGTATTCACAGCTGAGATCCCAGTATACAGAATACGAGAATTCACTGCTCTCGCCGTTCGATTCGGCACAAAGACCTGCTCTTGCGGGACGGTCGGTCATTGGTACGATGGTGCAGTAATCAAGGAACTGGTTGTTCATTGTTATCTCTTCAAGGCTCTGCTCGCAAACATAACCTCTTACAGAAGACGCATGCCACATCATGGCTTCGCCGTCTTCTATGCCGGCATAAATGCTGATGTGGGTCCAGTATTTATTATCTTTGTCATCGTCCCAGAACATGATGTCGCCGGGCTGAGCTCCGATATCATCAAGATATTCGATCCACTCGTCATTGCTCATGCACTCGACGAATGCCCTGTCATCGAGAGGTTCCACAACCTCATTTACATAGTTGTGATAAAGCCATGTAACAGATGTTCCGCCGGGTCTGAAGATATCGTACTGGTCGACATAACTTGCAGCAAGGATATGCTCCTCCGAAGGATCGAACTTGATCCAGTAATTGCTCCAGTCGGTCTTGAAATCGTATGCGGTGTTAAGCGTCATTCTCAAAACGAGACTTACAAAACCGTCACAACCGAGATTGTGCTCCTGGTCACCGTATGTGTAATCGATACCCCAAAGCGCTTCGCAGTTCCAGAATATTCTCTTGATGAATAATTCCTGCGACATGAAATTGGCAGGATCGTCACTTTTGTCTCTGAACACGTCATAAAGAGAATGGTACAAGCCTTCATCAGCCGATACCTTAACGGGTTTTAAATACGAACCTGCAATGCCGGCGCATAATACGGCTGCCGACAACATTGCTACTGCCTTTACGGCAAAGTTCTTTATGTCTCTTCTAAACATTAAACCTCGCTTTTTCCCCGAGCCTTTATTTTAGCAAGGCAAAAAGCATAAGTAAATTAAAATTGTGTGTCAGAATACCGTTACCAGGTCCACTCTTCGAAGAATCTTTTCTTCTTTCCGTCCTTGCTGTGACGCTTTCCCCACTCATTGATCGCTGCCATTACAACAAGCACGCTGCCTGCAACAAAGAGGAATATGAGCCAGACAAGAGACGACCAGAATGCAACCGAGAGATATACTGCGATCGAGAGTATCGATACGATTCCCAATATGAACCACAGACGGTTTCTCCTGATGAATGCATAGATGAATATTCCGATGGAAGCAGAACCTACGATAACAAGATCAAGGCCTTCACCCGTTGCGGCTGCAGAAACTCCTTCTGCGATCAGGCTCAATGCAACACCCGTAAACCAGATATACTTCAAAGCAACCGCATTAAACGGCTTGATAAATCTGCAGATAGCAAACAGTGTTCCGAGCAGTATCAGTATATCTATCTCAAGTACGATAAGATCAGGGATCTCAACGAACGGCTGGCAGATCACGCCAATTGATACGAGGAGAGCGAAAACGCTGATCAGGACCTTCACAGGTATCTTTACCCTTCCCGCATAGTTCATTACCAGAAGAGCCATAGCAAGGCACAGCATCATGGGAACATATTCGCCTTTTACAAGACCGAAGAGCAATACCGGTGACAAAACCGTCAGATAATCGACGTTCTTTTTGGAGAAAACTTCTTTCCTGAATATGAGTCTTCCTGCCAAAGCCACAAGCAGTGCCAGGCCGATGCAGACAACATTTCTGATGTCGCTGTTTTCGAATTCATGCATAAGATCGATCGCAACGATCTCCGCAGCAAGAACGGGAAGTGCTGCAAAGAATCCCGAACCGAACAGATAGAGCAGTCCTGCGAATACGGCGGATACCACGATTAACTTCCAGTCGCTGTGGAATGTCGCCCACGAGAACATAAACCATGCTGATGCAAATCCGCTGAAGAAATACTTGAAGCCTTTGCCGTATTCTGCAATAAGTCCTTCCTTCTTTTTGCGCATGAACCATGCGGCTGCGAGTCCTGTCACGTTGAGAATGAGGAATCCCGTGCTTACAAACTGAAGAATATTCTCAACCTCTTTTTCGCTCATGTTCTCACAGACTTTTGCTACCGTGATCAAAGTTCCTATCGAAAGAGAATTGACCGCAAGCGTGATCCAGAACATCGTGCCTGCGCTGAGTTTCTTTTCCTTTATGGTCTTAACGATAAAGCCTGCGCAGAATACAATGACCGTCAAAGTAAGAAGCCATGCGCAAACATAAATGTTCCCGCAGAAACCTTCCTGAACGGCATGTCTGTCGACGTGTTTGACACAGGACTGTATGCCTGAAATTACAGCTGTTGAAGACATGGTGATGCCGGCCGTAAAGATCCTGATGTCATCATCTTTAACCAGCCTGTATACGATTGCCGCAACGGCAGGTATCAGAGCGATAAGCGAGAAATAAACAGATTCGAACGTTGCTCCGGGTTTAGCTGCCACGCAGATCATCGATGCTCCGTAATAGTAGAATGCGGAACCCAGGACCGTCATGCCGATCTGTGCAGGCACCGGTATGGATTCCTTGAAGAAACCTTCAGGTGCTGATGTTTTCTCAGCAAGAACCGGCTCAATAAACATTTGATAAACGATAAGTGCAAGTGCGAGGAAACCTGACGCGATTCCCATTGCAGGCGCATTCTCGAATCCCAATAATGAAGTCATGCAAAGTGCTGCCGGCAGCAAAAGATCAGAAAGTATCGTAGATATCCTGAGTATCTTGTGAGCTGCATAAAGAACAAATACGATTGCCATCAGAACAGAGATGCAAAGATATATCTCTTCCGTTCCTCCGAAGCCGATCCACGCTGTTGCAATACCAAGTCCCGCAACAGGAGAAAGATACTTGATCCACTCTCTTCCCTTTGTCGTTACGGCATGGAGCATGAGTGCGGAAACTGCGATTATCGTCGCTCCGAAAACAGCTCCGTCTCCGTCGAAAACAAACGGGAAAAGATATCCCAAAGGAACATATGTGATTATCTCGGAATAAACACGGAAAAACTTCTCATCCTTGAATATTCCCGTTGCGCTAATGATCCTGAATACAAGTGCCAAAGTTGCAAGTCCAAGACCTACCATGCTCCATTCACTCGTAACGGAACTGCTCTGGCCGATCTGTGCCGCGATAAAGATAACAAGCCATGTAAGAGATATATAGAAAGTGGTTCTGTATACACCGGTCTGAACCTTTTCCTTGAAGATGAATATTCCTCCGATCGACGATACAAGCAGTATCAAAGCAGCTATCGTCGCCACGAGCCATCCCGTGCCTTCCTTGAATGAAAAAGCCGAACCTAAAAGATTAAATGCACCGAGTCCCACAACAATGATCGGACCGAGCATGCTCGCCAATGTATAGAACGCAAAACCTGTCTGCTGAAGTTTAAATACTTTTCCAGCAAGGAAAGAAAGACCATATGCAACTGCAACGATCGCAACAAGGCTTATAGCTCTCAAAGCATCGCTCATCCATGACCATGAAACCGTCATGAATGTAGCGCCTACGATCGTAAGGAGCAGGACACCGATACCAAATGTGATATTGATGCTGCTGAAAACTTTCTTTTTCGGAGCAGGCGCAGTCTGAACCATCTGAGCGGTCTGAGCCTGAGCTGCCATTGCCTGTGCCGGAGATACGGCCCACGAAGGTGTCGGTACTTGTCCGGGAATATCATTCTGAACAGGAGTTTCTACTGCCGGCTGAGGTGCATATACAGGCTGTGATGTCTGCATATAGGAAGGCATGTATGCCTGTTCCTGAGATACTGCTGCCGTCTGCTGCGGCATGTAATCATTAGACTGGATCTCAGGCAGTCTTATATATTCCGTCTGACCATATGTCTGTGCTACCGGCTGTTGATAATACTGCGCGTTTACATCAGGAGTTGCCTGACCTGTATATCCTCCCTTAAGCATATTAAGTTCACGCTCAAGTTCCTTTATCCGCTTTCCGCGCTTGATCGATTTGGTTAAGAAAACAATGAAAAGAATACAGAACGCAATAGGCGCAACTATAAATGCATAAATAATAACTTCCAGCATGTCCGTATCCTCCTTTATCAATAACCTTTGATACTGCGATATTAGCATTGAAATAAGGGGTTTGTAAATAGCTTTGATTATCAAAGTATTTCAAAATTGGGGTAATTTTGTGGCACGAAAAAGGGGATATCATCACGATATCCCCTTCACTTTTTATTAGTTAATTCTTATCTCTGAACTCTTCCCGAACCGTCGCCTTCAGCAAGCTTTTTGACTTCATCGATAGTTACTCTGTTGAAGTCTCCTTCTATCGTATGTTTAAGACAGCTTGCGGCAACAGCGAACTCAAGTGCCTCTTTATCAGAACTGAGTTCGTTAAGTCCGTAGATGAGACCGCCCGCAAATGAGTCTCCTCCTCCGACACGGTCTACGATGTCGTACATCTCATACTTCTTGCTGACGATAAAATCTGTACCATTGTTAAGAGCTGCAGCCCAGAAATTGATATCCGCACTCTTGCTCTCTCTTAAAGTGATCGCAACCTTCTTTACGTTCGGATACTGCTCAAGGAGACTGTCGCTTAAGCTCTTATAATCTTCTTCGTTGAGCTTGCCGCCTTCGACATTGCTGTCGCACTTCAGACCAAGTGATTTCTGGCAGTCTTCCTCATTTGCAATAATGACGTCTGCATATAAAGTCAGTTCCTTCATTACATCCTGAGCTTCAACGCCGTACTTCCAGAGATTCTTACGGTAGTTAAGATCGATGGATACCGTTACTCCTCTCTTCTTCGCTTCTTTTACTGACGCTATAGAAGCTTCTTTTGTCAATTCTGAGATGGCGGGAGTAATGCCGGATATATGGAGCCACTTAACGTCTTTATAGATCTTATCCCAGTCGTATCCTGCGGGATCGAAAAGTGAGAACGCGGAATATGCTCTGTCGTAAATGACTTTGCTCGGACGCTGGTTAGCGCCTGTCTCAAGATAGTAGATTCCCATTCTTCCGTCAGTCCTGATTATCTTGTCTGTATTGACATTAAATCTTCGAAGTTCTGCTATGGCCGCATCGCCTATCGCATTTGAAGGAATAACAGAAAGAAACTCAGCATCGAGCCCGTAGTTAGCAAGTGAGACTGCAGCATTTGCTTCACCGCCTCCGAATGTTGCTTCAAATGCAGCTGACTGCAAAAGTCGTTCCCTGTCAGGGCTCTTAAGCCTTAACATCAATTCTCCGAATGTAAGATATTTACTCATGTTCTTGTCTCCTTGATTATCCTGACTGCGTTGCTTGAAAGAGTCGTGATCTTTTCCCAGTCATGATTGATTATATCGTCTTTTTTGCATACCCAGCTGCCGCCGATTGCAATAACGGATTTATTCGCTGCAAATTCATTAAGATTAGCTTCGGACACTCCGCCTGTTGGAAGGAACTTTACCTGTCCGAAAGGCGCGGACAGTGCTTTGATCGCTTTTATCCCGCCGTATACGTCAGCCGGGAAGAACTTAACTACCTTAAGACCAAGACCGATAGCTTTCATTATCTCGGTAGGAGTAACTGCTCCGGGAATTACGGGAATATCGTTTTCTGTCGCCCACTTAACGGTAGCTTCATCAAGACCCGGTGAAACGATAAATTTTGCGCCTCTCTCAACTGCAAGCTTTGCCTGTTCAACATTAAGAACGGTACCTGCACCGACAGTCATGTCCGGCACTTCCCTGCTTATAACGGAAATACAGTCAGCAGCACATTCGGTCCTGAACGTGATCTCCATAAAATCGATGCCGCCCTTAAGCAATGCTTCAGCCAGCGGGACCGCATCTTCAACATTGTTTAACACTACAACGGGTACTATTCCCGTCTCAAAAACTCTCTCTGAAAAAGTCATAGAAACACCTCTCAATCAACGACTAACATTCTACCATGTTTTTATTTGCGATTACAGACAAAATAAGATATTTTATAAGTAATCATAACATTGAGGTGCTTTAAGATGAGCTTGATTAACGACGACTTCCTGCTGGAAAGTAATATAGCACGTGAGTTATATAACGAATTTGCAAAAGATCTTCCGATAGTTGATTACCACTGCCACATCGATGCAAAAGAGATCGCAGAAGACATCAACTTCAAAAACATAACCGAACTCTGGCTTAAAGGCGACCACTACAAATGGCGTCTCATGAGAGCATCAGGCATCGAAGAAAAATACATCACGGGAGATGCTTCCGACAAAGAAAAATTCATGATGTGGGCAAAGGCCATTGAATCGGCATTCGGTAATCCTCTTTACCACTGGACATGCCTTGAACTCACAAGATATTTCGGAATTGAAGAACCGCTTACAACAGTCAATGCCGAAGAGATCTGGAACAAGGCAAATGAGAAGCTCCAATCAGGCAAGCTCTCTGCAAGAAAGATAATGACCGGATCAAATGTTGAACTTATCTGCACCACCGATGACCCGTGCGATTCTCTTATCTATCACGAGCAAATAAAGACTTCAGGTTTTGAATCCAAAGTACTCCCCGCTTTCCGTCCCGACAACATCGTCGACATCGAGAAAGACAGCTTCAATTCCTATGTCGAAAAACTCGAAAAGGCATCACGCAAAAAGATAAGCAATATGTCAGATCTTAAGGATGCTCTGTCATCCAGACTCGATCACTTCGCATCACACGGATGCGTGCTTTCAGATCACGGTACCGAATTCATCCGGTACGGTGAAAATTTAAGCGTAATATCAGACGATGTTTTCGCAAAGAAATTATCAGATTCAAATGTTAAATTGACTGATGAAGAACTCACCGCATATAAGAGCGACATTATGCTCTTCTTTGCACGCGAATATGCAAAGAGAAACTGGACGATGCAGCTTCATTTCGGATGCAAGCGCAACGTAAATTCAGTTATACTAAACAGCGCAGGAATCAACTGCGGATGCGACACCATCACGGGTTCATTTGACTTCGTAACTCCGCTTACCGGATTCATGGACAGACTCAATTCAGAAGGACTTCTCCCGAAGATGATAATCTATTCTCTGAATCCTTCCGACAATACGGTAATCGACACTCTCTGCGGCTGCTATAACGACGGTACGGTCCGCGGCAAAATACAGCACGGCGCAGCATGGTGGTTCAACGACAATCTCACAGGCATGGAAGAACAGCTCACATCACTCTGCGCTCAGAGTCCCCTTCCCTGTTTCGTCGGAATGCTCACAGATTCAAGATGTTTCCTGTCGTACACAAGACACGAATACTTCAGAAGGATATTCTGCAATTATCTCGGCAGTGCAATAGAGCGCAACCGCTTCCCGTACGACAAGCGCATACTCAAAGACATCATCGAAAGAGTTTGCTATAAGAACGCTTTGGAGATGCTCACAGCAGATTGATCCTGACCTGATCGTCGATCAAATTACAAACAAGATGTCTCATGACTGAGGCATCTTTTTAATTTCAGAGAATTTTGTAAAATATTATTATCTCCAAAGGGATAGGGGGAATTAACATGTCAGAGAATATGCGCATCATAAACAACGTTAATACCACCAGCACGGAAGTAAAGTGTCCCAGCTGCGG
>JAEIGA010017875.1_pt1 | contig 10798 bp, 13 predicted proteins | sample 9270691 | NCBI WGS metagenome assembly JAEIGA01 (sample SAMN17057246, study PRJNA624740) | gut metagenome | biome: biome; isolation source: fecal sample | host: Bos grunniens | place: China: Xizang | collected 2019 | reverse complement strand
GAGGTGGCTGAAGATGGGACAGGTGAGTTTGAATTTACGGCAGAGCATGTCTCTTTATTAGCGGATGAGAAGAATTCCTTGATGGATGAGGATGGAAGTGCGCTGGTCGTTCACGAAAAGGAGGATGATGGCAAAACAGACCCATCCGGAGAATCGGGGGAACGAATAGCTTGCGGTGCCCTTGAATAAAGTAGTAGGAAGTCTGTTTCATTGCACTTGCAGCGGAATATATGCCCTGCTGCAATAAATCAGCAGGAATGGAGGAAAAACGATGCTTGAAATAATACCGTCTAGAGATATGATGACAGTTGCCGTACAATTCAGCGGAAAGGCGACGCAGAATGATGCGGATAAATTGGAGAGGTATGTAGCAGAGCACTATGGCAGCAGCCAAAAGTTCAATATCCTGGCCATTATCCGTGATGTTGAAGGGGCTAATTTGATGGGAATGGTCAGCGGATTGAAGTTTGATGCCAAACGGCTAAACCAGATCAATAAAATCGCCGCTGTCTCAAACCTCCAGTGGGTTCAATCCATGGCAAGCCTCGGAAATATGCTGCCTACGCTTGAATTAAAGGCTTTTTCAGAGAAAGATCTCGAAAAGGCTTGGGCCTGGGTTATCACGTCAGGGAACAGGACAATGTAAGGGAAGGGGAACCTGCGGGATGCAGGTTCTTTTGATGGAAAGATGTATCAATTTATCAAAAAAAACTCCTAAATCATCGTCTAGGAGAGGTGGGAGGATGGGAATTATTCATCATCCTCTTCGTCTTCTTCCAGTGGCATCTGGACAGCGATTTGTTTTTGATCGAAGTGGATTTTTGGTTCCACTTGCCAACCTGTTTTTTTCACAATCACGCCATCTTCTTCGAACACGAAAGCGCCCATGGTGTCGTAATCTACATCTAATAGGATGACCTCATGTTCATTGCGGAATACTTGATATCCCTTTGACAGGGCAAGGGTCCACCCGTTGTCCAATGAGATAAACTGTTCAATTGGTTGCTTTTTCATTGCCGTTCCTCCTTTGAGTCGTTGGAATGTTTTACTTCTTTTGTATTGTACCATCTGAACAAGAGAACAATGACCAAATTATCCCAAATTTTGAGAAACGGAATGAAATGAGAAAGAAACTGGCTGACCAAATCTAGGGTGAAGAGACCTTGGAGTCCATCAGACTCACAATGACTACAACCATCCAATAGCCCATCATGATATACATGATTCGTTGGGTATCCCAATGTCGTTTGTATACCAATATAATATAGAGTATTCAATCATGAATTAGACAAAAAAATGGCCTTCCTATATAGTGAAGATGTACATATTATTACCCTCATGGGAGGCAGGACTTATATGACAGAACCATTATTTTTGAGACCAGTATTTCAAGAGCGTATCTGGGGAGGAACAGCGCTTCGTGACCAATTCGGATACAATATTCCCTCTGAGCGTACAGGAGAATGCTGGGCCATTTCAGGCCATCAAAATGGACCATCCATCATTGAAAATGGACCATATAAAGGTCATACGATAATCGAACTGTGGGATAGCCACCGTGAGTTATTCGGGGGCCTAGAAGGAAAGGTATTCCCGCTATTAACGAAGATTCTTGATGCGAATGCTGACCTTTCTGTCCAAGTACATCCGGATGATGAATATGCCAATATTCATGAGAATGGCGAGCTGGGCAAAACAGAATGCTGGTACATCATTGACTGTAAAGAAGGCGCAGAAATGATTTATGGACATAATGCCGGCTCAAGGGAAGAATTTGCGGATATGATTGAAAAAGGGGAATGGAATGATTTGCTGCGCCGCGTGGCCATCAAGCCGGGTGATTTCTTCTATGTTCCGAGCGGAACGGTTCATGCATTGTGTGAGGGCACGCTCGTATTAGAAACGCAGCAAAGCTCCGATACAACCTATCGTGTCTATGATTATGACCGCAAGGACCAAAATGGGAATACCCGTGAGCTTCATATTGAGAAATCACTAGATGTAAGCACGGTTCCGCATAAGGATGCCTCTGTTGACATCAGGGAGGAACAAAAGCCTGGCGTGAAGGTAACGACCTTTGTAGAGACAGAGTATTTCTCCGTGTATAAATGGAATGTGAATGGTACGGCACACTTGGCACAAGCAGAGCCATTTATGCTTGCAAGCGTGATAGCAGGCGAGGGGACATTGAAGACAGCAGAAGGCATATACCCAATTAAGAAGGGGACGCATTTCATCCTTCCATCCGGCACTGGGCAAGTTGAGATCAGTGGCGAAGCAAGCTTGATTGTTTCTCATCCTTAATTCATAAAAAAGGCGGACCAGTAAGTATGAACTGGCCCGCCTTATTTTTTACCTACGCTTTCATACCATCAATGAAGCGTTTGGTGATGAGTTGCGGCCTGGTGATAGCACCGCCGACAACAACCGCATGGGCGCCTATCTCAAGACATTTTCGGGCCATTTCCGGTGTCAGGATATTCCCCTCTGCGATGACCGGAATGCTAATGGTGGATACAAGCTCTCTCAATACCTCATAATCCTGATGGTTTATGTATTGGCCTGACGTATATGGCGTATAGCCGACAAGGGTCGTTGAAATGCAGTCAAATCCGAGCCGCTCAGCTTCAATCGCTTCCCCAATGGTTGAGATATCAGCCATCAGCAGGAGCTCGGGAAAATGGATTCTGATTGATTGGACATACTCAGAGAGCGAAATATTATGCGGCCGCTCACGGTATGTCGCATCTAAGGCAACCATATCTGCACCGGCAGACGCAAGCTCGCTTACTTCCCTTAAGGTTGGGGTAATATAGATCGGTGAATCCGGGTATTCCTTTTTCACGATACCAATGACGGGCAATGAAACTTGTTTTTTGATTTCCATTATGTCTTCTCTTGTGTTGGCGCGGATGCCAACAGCACCGCCCTCTTGTGCAGCAAGCGCCATTCTCCCCATAATCATGGAGCTGTGGAGCGGCTCGTCAGGAAGGGCTTGGCAGGATACGACTAAACCATTTTTAATTTTTTCTAGCATCATCTGTTATGTACCTCCTATATGCGAAACTTCCATACCGCAATTGCGGAAAAAATGATAAAGCGGGGAATGACTTTTATGAAATCTATTCCACTTTATATGTATTCTCTACTAAAAACTATACCAGAGTCGGCTCTTCCGGTGGGATTTCAATTTCGTCTTTTTCAAGCTGGCGATGAAAACCAATGGGCTAGGATTAACGTAGCCACGGGAGAATTCTCAGGGATAGGTGGCGCAATGCAGCGTTTTAATCAAGAATTCGGCCCCCACTTAGCTGAAGTGAAAAAACGGATGATTTTCATCCTAAATGAAGAAGAAATGCCTATCGGTACCGCAACAGCCTGGTTTGGCGAATGGGAAGGGAAGGTTATCGGCCGTTTGCACTGGGTGGAAATTATTCCTGAATATCAGGGGAAGGGACTTGGGGCACCGCTCATTTCAAAGGCCATTGAGCTTCTTGCTGTCTATCATGACGAAGCCTACTTGAAGACACAAACAACGAGCCAAGCGGCAATCCATCTGTATGAAAAGCTAGGATTTGAACCGGCCATTCTTTCAGAGGAAGAGAAGGAAGGCTGGAGCCTGATTAAGGCTGCTAATCAATCGATTGATTAATAAAAAACAGCGAACCTATGGTTCGCTGTCTGTTATTTATGCGTTCAAATCCTGGATTCCTGGTGCATGCTCATTTGGCATATCAGGCATTTGTGGAACAGGGAAGCCCTTTGGCGGCGGAACAACTGCTAGAGTGCCTCCATTACGGCTTGGTGTTTGGCCTTGGAAAACCTCAGCGATTCGCGTAGGGTCCAGACGGAAATTGAACTGGGCATTGTGGAAGCCCATGTCCACATACTTTTTGCATTCCGGGTATTTATTAATATCATAGTTTGGGACAGGGAAGAGCTTGCCCCAATTAACTCCCAATGTCTCGAGCGCTTTGGCAAACGCATTTTGGTGGGCATTGTCCCGTACAATCAGGAAACCAAGTGTTTCACGAAAGGTTTGGTTATTGCTCATTTCATAAATGCGTGTCTTTTGTAAAACACCAGTCGATTCTAGCATAACATTATTAAGAAGATTGGCAATGAGGTTTCCATGATCGTATACCCATGAACCGTTCCATGGGTTCCCGCCAGCATCGACGGGAAGAGAGGCTTGGGCACCCATAATATAGTGATGGGGATTGGCGTGCTTAATGGCCTCATCAAGAGGGGCGCTGTCTGCCCCGCCATCGCCAGGCTGATCAGATAAGCCTGACCCGTTCAATAGTTGGTTAATCGTATTCTGAACAAGCTCGACATGAGCAATCTCCTCCAGGAAGATGCCGCGAAGGAGGTCTTTGAATTGTGTATCTTTCCCTCTGAAATTATTGCTCTGGAAGAAGAACTGCATCATGGTGCGCATTTCTCCAAATTGTCCGCCTAAGGTTTCCTGAAGAACTTTCGCAGCAGCAGGATCAGGCTTATCAGGCTTGATGATATTGATTAATTCCTCTTTGTAATAATACATAGATGTCGCCTCTTTCTTGTTTTGCCGAAAGGCAGGATTTTTCAGCTAGTAGCTGTTCATTTATGTATTAATATGGTTGTACCTAGGCGTTTTTATGCAAGAGAAGGCGCAAGGAATTCCGACAAATTGTTTCATATGAAACAATCTTTGCATTTTTACAGTAATGAGCACAGGGGGAGAATCGTGCATTCCACTTAAATAACCCTCTGCATCCGAGCTTGATACGGACGCAGAGGGTTTTGGGTATTTTCTTATGCAGCCATTCTCTTGCATACATCTGCACAGGTGAAGCATGCTTCAGCGCAGACCTGACAGTGCTCCATATCATGCTTCTTGCATTCCTGTCCGCAAGCCTTGCAAATATCAGCGCAAAGCATACAAATTTCCTTTGCGAAAGGGCTGTTGGATTGCATAGACTTCGCCGCAAAGGCACAAATGTCGGCACATTCACGGTCAAGTCGGATGCACTCACTCATCATTTTCACATCTTCTTCCTTTAGACAGGCATCAAAGCACATATTGCATGCATCCATGCAGGCAAGGGAAGCATCGATGCATTCTTGATACATATTTTCCTCCATTATGATTCCTCCTTTGTTCATTTATCCATAAAACTATTCCCCTGCTAAACCTCATTAAACAAAATATTGACCTTGACGCAGCGTCAGCCCCTATGATGGAAGAAAGGGAGGCGACACAAGATTGTATAGAATCAAGGAATTGGCCGATATGTCCGGTATCAGTATTCGAACCTTGCACTACTATGACCAGATTGGCCTGTTGAAACCCAGACGTTCAGAAGATAATGGGTACCGCCTATATGATGATGGATCGATTGTGCGCCTGCAGCAAATCCTCTTCTTAAAAGAGCTGGAATTTCCCCTCAGTGAAATCAAGAGAATCCTTGATGACCCTTACTTTAATGAGACGGAAGCTTTGCATATGCACAGAAGAGTCCTTGTTGAAAAGCGCGACCGCTTAAGCCGTATTATCCAATCCGTCGACGAATCAATTGAAGCGATTAAAGGAGGAAAAAAGATGGACTCAAACAAACGCCTGCAACCATTTGATAGGAGCAAGCTAGATGAATTCCAAAAACAATATGAGCAGGAGGTAAAGGAGAAGTACGGTCAAACAAAAGCGTATGAACAATTTGAGGAAAAACGGAAATCCTATAAAGATAATGATTTCTCCATTATAGAACAAGAGAGAATAGAGATATTCAAGAAAATTGCAGCTGTTATGGATTTGAATCCTGAAGAGAAGACCGTGCAGGAGCTCATCCATGAATGGCGCATGCACATCACTCGCTACCATTATGAGTGCACAATAGAGATCTTCCGCGGACTCGGTGAGATGTACACAGCGGATGAGCGGTTCAAGAACAATCTTGATCAAATCAGGGATGGTTTCGCTGAGTATATGAGTGATGCTATCCGCCTATATGGAAGACGTCAATGAGAAAAGCGCTGGAGAGCGCTTTTTTTATTGGTTGATTTATTGATCAGGCAGCTTATGTTTACTGAAAATTAAAACATATAATTTTCAAGAATAAATTGTTGTACTTTACCAATAATCATGTATAATATTCAAGGTCTAAAGTAAACTAAAAGTTTGGTGACAATAAACTTTCTCTATCAAAGGTTTACTAATAATAAACCGATTTGAGGTAATAGAATGTTACAAGCGATTGGAAGCAAGATTAAAAACCTACGATTAAAAAAAGGGCTCACACAAGAAGAGTTGGGTGAGAGAACCGATTTAAGCAAAGGCTATATATCACAGCTAGAGCGCGGACTAAGTTCCCCTTCGATTGAAACCTTCTTTGACATCTTAGAGGTTCTTGGCTGCACGCCAAAGCAATTCTTTGATGAAGAGGAAAGAATCCAAAAGGTCGTCTATGGGGAAGGAGACACCACTGATTTTGTCGATGAAGAACGCGGCTATCAGATTCAATGGCTTGTCCCCGAATCGAACGAAAAGGAAATGGAGCCCATCCTTTTGACTTTACAGGAAAAGGGCGAGTTCAAGAAATTTGAACCATCCCTATCAGAAACATTTGCGTATGTATTAAAAGGAAGAATCATGATAACTCTGGGCAAGAAAGAATACTATGCCAAGGCTGGGGAAGCAATCTATTTCAGCGCGACAGAAGATCATCAAATCATAAATGATTATGCTGGAGAGAGCGAATTATTGCTTGTAGCGACGGAGTCTTATCTTTAATTAATAGTCCATAGAAGGAGTAATGAACATGACTAATCAACCCATTATTCGTTTTGAGAACGTCACCAAGCAATATGATGACGATCCAGCCGTTTTAAAAAGTGTCAGCTTTGAGATTGAACGCGGGAAATTCTACACTTTGCTTGGCCCATCCGGCTGCGGTAAAACAACTATTCTGCGCTTGATTGCAGGCTTTATGCAGCCATCAGAAGGAAATATTTATTTTGACGGGAAACGGATCAATGACGTTCCAGCCAATGAACGCCAAGTGAACACAGTCTTCCAGGATTATGCTTTATTTCCGCATTTGAATGTATTTGAAAACGTCGCCTTTGGCCTTCGCATTAAAAAGATGAAAGGTGACGAGGTCGCGAAAAAAGTAACGGAAGCCCTTCGTTTCGTTAACTTAGCAGGCTATGAGAATCGCGAAATCAAGGGAATGTCAGGCGGTCAGCGTCAGCGTGTTGCCATCGCTCGTGCGATTGTGAATGAGCCGGAAATCATCCTCTTAGATGAACCATTATCCGCGCTAGACCTGAAGCTTCGTACAGAAATGCAGTATGAACTGCGCGAATTGCAGCGCCGGCTGGGCATTACCTTTATCTTTGTTACGCATGACCAGGAAGAAGCGCTTGCGATGAGTGATGAGATTTTCGTCCTGAATAAAGGCCGCATTGAACAAAGCGGGACACCGACAGATATTTATGATGAGCCTGTCAACCGCTTCGTCGCTGATTTCATCGGTGAATCCAATATCGTTCCGGGCCAGATGATTGCTGACTTCAAAGTGAAGTTTGGCGAAAAAGAATTCGATTGTGTCGACCAAGGTTTCAGACCAAATGAAACAGTTGAGGTTGTCATTCGTCCAGAGGATTTGGAAATCACATCTCGAGAGAATGGAAAGCTTCAAGTACGTGTTGATTCTCAGCTGTTCCGCGGCGTTCACTATGAGATTTGCTGCTTTGATGAGGCGGGTAATGAATGGCTTGTCCACTCCACGAAAAAAGCCGTTGTGGGAGATGAGATTGGCTTGAATTTTGATGAGGAAGCAATCCATGTCATGCTGCCGGGGGAAACGGAAGAAGAATTCGATAAACGCCTAGAAGCGTATGATGAGGCCGGCCATGAAGAATAGAGCCAAAACATTATATCTCATCCCATACTCTCTCTGGATTGCGTTATTCGTTATCTTCCCAATCCTGCTAGTTGTTTACTATTCCTTCATCGGGCTTGATGGAGGATTCACACTAGAGAACTACGCGAAGTTCTTTACACCGGTATACCTGCGAATGACACTCAGTTCGTTCTGGTACGCCTTTATCGTCACGGCACTCGCATTATTGATTGCCTACCCGACGGCCTATTTATTAACTAAAACAAAGCATAAGCAATTATGGTTATTATTGATCATCTTACCGACGTGGATAAACTTGCTGCTAAAGGCGTATGCGTTCATTGGCATCTTTGGGACGTATGGTGCTGCTAATGCCTTCCTCGAAGTGCTTGGCATAGGGACAAAACAAATCCTTTTCACGGATTTCAGTTTTATTTTTGTCGCGACGTACATCTTTATCCCGTTCATGCTCTTGCCAATCTACAATTCGCTTGAGGAAATGAACCAATCGTATGTCGATGCGGCAAGAGACTTAGGCGCATCTAAATGGGTGACCTTCCGTCGCGTTGTCCTTCCGCTGACGATTGATGGGGTTAAATCTGGTGCACAAGCGGTCTTCATTCCAGCCTTATCACTCTTCATGATTACGCGTCTTATCGCCGGAAACCGCGTCATCACGCTTGGTACAGCGATTGAACAGCATTTCCTTGTTACACAGGACTGGGGAATGGGTGCAACGATTGCCGTGTTCTTAATTATCGCCATGGTCTTAATCATGATTCTGACAGGCAGAAGAAAGTGAGGGATGGGAAATGAAGAAGAAATTTAAACTATCGAACCTATACTTGATTCTTGTGTTTGCCATCCTTTATGCACCAATCTTCTATTTGATGTTCTACTCCTTTAATGCGGGCGGAACGATGCATAACTTTGATGGATTTACACTTGATTGGTATAAAGAAGTATTCGCCGATACCCGGCTTCTTATCATTGTATTAAACACATTAGTCATTGCCTTATTATCCGCCTTGATTTCCACGGTTTTAGGCGTGTTTGGGGCATTGGCTATCCATGAAGTGAAGAGAAGAAGAACAAAGAATACACTGTTATCCTTTAACAACATACTCATCGTCAGCCCGGATGTCATCATCGGTGCATCCTTCCTGATTATGTTCACGATTATTGGCATTAAGCTCGGCTTCGTCTCCGTACTTCTATCGCATATTGCCTTCAGCGTACCGATTGTCGTCATCATGGTGCTGCCGAAGCTTCAGGAAATGAGCCCAACCTTAATCGATGCTGCCAGGGACCTCGGGGCAAGCCAATGGAACGTACTCACGAAAGTCATTCTGCCATTCATCACACCAGGCATCTTTGCCGGATTCTTCATGGCATTAACATACTCGCTTGACGATTTCGCAGTTACCTTCTTCGTAACAGGCAATGGCTTCAGTACCTTATCGGTAGAAATTTACTCAATGGCACGCCAAGGAATCTCCTTGACCATTAATGCCTTGAGCACATTGCTATTCCTGTTCACAATCCTATTGGTCATTGGGTACTACTTCATTACCCAACGCAGCGCAAGGCCACAAAAAATGGGGGTTAGAGAATGAATAAATTAACCCGCTCGCTTATCATTATCCTGATTGTATCCTTCGGCCTTCTTTATTTAATCAACCGATTGAATAGTGCCCAAGGATACTCAGGTGACAATACATTGACTGTTTACAACTGGGGCGATTACATCGACTCTGATTTAATCGATAAATTTGAAGAAGAAACAGGCATCAAAGTCATTTATCAAACATTTGATTCCAATGAAGCGATGATGACAAAAATCGAACAAGGCGGAACAAGCTATGATATAGCCGTTCCATCTGAATATGCCATCAGCAAAATGAAGGAAGACGGATTGCTTCATGAACTCGACCATGCTAAGATTCCTAACCTTCAGCACATCGATTCACGATTCTTAGATCTATCCTTTGATAAGGGAAACAAATACTCCATTCCTTATTTCTGGGGAACAGTCGGTATCGCCTATAATACAAAAATGCTCCCTGACATGAAATTCACAAGCTGGAACGATCTATGGAGCAAGGAACTGGAAAACCAGATCCTCCTCGTCGACGGTGCCCGTGAAGTCATGGGAATGGGCCTAAACAGCCTGCATTACTCACTTAATGACACAAATAAAGACCATCTAGTCGAGGCTAAAAACAAACTTGATACCCTGACACCAAATATCAAAGCAATCGTCGGGGACGAAATCAAAATGCTCCTCGCTCAAGAAGAAGCAGCTGTCGGTCTCGTCTGGTCAGGCGATGCTGCCGACATCATGTGGGAAAACGAAAACATCGACTACGTCGTACCAAAAGAAGGCTCAAACCTCTGGTTCGACAACATGGTCATCCCAAAAACAGCGAAGAACATAGACGGAGCACACCAATTCATCAACTTCATGCTTGACCCGGAAAACGCCGCCCAAAACGCAGACTATGTTGGCTATTCCACGCCAAACAGCGCTGCTCTAGATATCCTAGGCGAAGAAGTCTCAAGCGATGAACGCTTCTACCCATCCGAGGAACTAACATCAAGACTCGAGGTCTACAACAACCTCGGAAAACAAATGCTCGCCTACTATAACGAGCTGTTCCTGGAATTTAAAATGCATAAGAAATAGACTGGAAAACTCCGGCGCCGTTTAATCATGGCACCGGAGTTTTTTGTTTGGGAGGAGAATGGGGAGGGGCAGGCGAATGAGTATAGGGGGGAGGAAATAAATAGTTGAAAGGAGGGAAACCCATTGGCTAAGCAACGATTATGGGTAAACGGAGCAACCTACCATATCACCAATCGAGGAGTAAGAAAAGAGAGCATATTTTTTAATGACCTGGATAAGCACATGT
>JAEIGA010017874.1_pt1 | contig 10799 bp, 4 predicted proteins | sample 9270691 | NCBI WGS metagenome assembly JAEIGA01 (sample SAMN17057246, study PRJNA624740) | gut metagenome | biome: biome; isolation source: fecal sample | host: Bos grunniens | place: China: Xizang | collected 2019 | reverse complement strand
CTACCCTATGCAGGAGGAGCCACTTTTCCACATCCATCTTAATGTGGACTACCCTTTCAATCTGACAGGTGTTCTTTACTTCCCTAAGATTAAAGAGAAGATGGATGTCTCACGCAACAAAATCCAGTTGTTCTGCAACCAGATGTTCGTTACCGACTCTGTAGAGAACATCGTTCCCGACTTCCTTACCCTTCTTCATGGTGTGATTGACTCTCCAGATATCCCTCTCAATGTATCGAGAAGCTACCTTCAGGCTGATGCAGAGGTGAAGAAAATCTCCACTTATATTACCAAGAAAGTGGCAGACAGACTTGAGGAGATCTACAAGAAAGAGCGCAAAAACTTTGAGGACAAATGGGACAATCTCAAACTCTTTATAGAGTACGGTATGCTCACCGAAGACAAATTCTGCGAGAGAGCTATGAAATTTGCCCTTCTCAAAAATACAGACGGCAAATTCTTCAGCTATGATGACTACAGAAAAGCCGTAGAGGGTGAGCAGAAAGACAAAAACAATAAAGTGGTTTATCTGTATGCAACCGATGCTGTAGAGCAATACTCTTACATCGAGTCTGCAAAAGCCAAAGGCTACGATGTCCTCCTTTTTGACTGCCATCTGGACTCCCACTTTGTAAATCTTCTTGAGAGCAAACTCTCTGACACCACATTTGCACGTGTGGATGCTGATACCATCGACAAGCTCATCCAGAAAGAGGATGTCGAGAAACCAACACTTTCTGAGACAGAGCAGACAGACCTTTCAAACATTTTCCAGACACTTCTCCCATCTGGCAACAACTACTATGTCCAAGCTGAGAACCTTGGTGAGAACAGCACCCCTATCCTCATCACACAGAGTGAGTTCATGCGTCGCTACAGAGAGATGTCATCTATGGGTGGTGGTATGAACTTCTATGGTGAGATGCCAGAGTCATACAATATCGTAGTGAACATGGAACACCCTCTTATCAAGAGAGTTCTTGAAGCAAAAGGTGCCGCTACAGCTGACAAAGTTACTGCTTGGGATGCAACACATGCTGAACTTAAAGGGGCTGTTGCTAAGATTGATGAGGCCAACAAGGACAAAAAGTACGATGAGATCTCTACCGCTGACAAAGATGAGAAAGAGCGTCTGAACAAGGAGCTTGAGACCCTTGCCGGCATCCGTAAAGAGGCTATGGAGGAGTTTGCCAAAGGGAACACCCTCCTCAAACAGGTTACCGACCTGGCTCTCCTTGCCAACAATATGCTTAAAGGTAAAGAGCTCAGCGACTTCATCAAGAGAAGCACCGAAGTCCTAATGTAATACCAATATTCACTGGGTCCCCAACACCCTATTGAACCAGATTGACACATTCGATATGAAACAGGCACGGAATCATACGATTTCGTGCCTATTTTTATTTGCATAATTAAATCCCTTCACATATCTTTGTGATATCAAAGTAATATCACATAATATAACTTATAAAAATTTAAGACTATGAAAGAGATTGTAAAACAAGAATTGGAATTTAAAGGATTCAAAATGAGTGGATTCATTATGCTGTTTCTCCACATAATCGGACTTCCTGCACTTATCGCCGCCACAATTGCTCTCTTTAACGCAGAGGAGGTAATTATCCCTGTCTGCATTATTTTGTTCCTTATCTGGCTCATCTCAATGTTCGGATATATGCAGCTTGAGCCCAATGAGGCCAGAGTAATGGTATTCTTCGGTAAATACAGCGGAACCTTTACCCAAACAGGTTTCCACTGGGTGAATCCATTCTACGCCAAGAAGAAACTGTCTATGCGTGCCCGTAACCTTGATGTGGCTCCTATCAAAGTGAATGACAAGGGTGGTAACCCTATTATGGTAGGCCTTGTTCTGGTATGGAAACTGAAAGATACTTATAAAGCAATGTTTGAGATCGACTCGCAGACTATGGCCAGCAATGTAGCTACAGGTGTAACCACCGTATCATCTATTATGAAAGCGTTTGAAAACTATGTGAATATCCAGTCTGACGCAGCTCTACGCCAAGTAGCTACAAGATACAACTACGACAATAACGAAGGAGACTCTGATGAGCTTACCCTACGCTCGGGTGGTGAAGAAATCAATGAAATCCTTGAAAACCACCTTAATGAGAGACTGGCAATGGCAGGCATCGAAGTGGTAGAGGCACGCATCAACTATCTTGCATATGCACCTGAGATCGCTGCAGTAATGCTACGCCGCCAGCAGGCTTCAGCTGTAATTTCTGCTCGTGAGAAGATCGTAGAAGGTGCAGTATCTATGGTTAAGATGGCTCTTGACAAACTGGCAAACGAAAATATAGTAGAGCTTGATGACGAGAAGAAAGCTGCTATGGTAAGCAATCTCCTTGTAGTTCTCTGCTCTGACGAACAGGCTCAACCTGTTGTGAATACAGGAACATTGTATAACTAATAATCTCCATCACCGTGGCAGAGAAAAAAGATACCAAAAGTTTTATACTTCGGATAGATTCTGCAACGATGGAATCTCTGGAGAAGTGGGCCGCTGACGAATTCAGAAGCGTCAACGGCCAGCTTCAGTGGATCATAGCCGATGCACTCCGCCGCAGTGGCCGGGAGAAAAAGAAAAAGGGGGTTACAGATGTATAAAAGAGTATTTATAATTTTTGTCGCCCTGATGTCGACCTTGGGGTTGACTGCTCACGCATCATCCTGGGACTTGGTCCGAGAATCTAAGATGCCCGAACAGGTCGGGTATAACACTGGTTCGGTCAGACATGACGCCGTACTGGGCACCTGGAAAGGTACTTTGAACAATCAGGCTTCAGCCATCGACATCTATTTCACAATTACAGACACCGATGGCAAACTGTCAGCAACTATGACCATTCCCGAACAAGGGGTAAAGGGATTCCCTATCGACACTGTCACTTTCGATGGGTTCAACCTGAGCCTAAAAGTGAATGCCATCCAGATGAGCTACCAAGGAATGCTTGTAATGAACTCATTCACAGGCAAACTCACCCAATACGGTATGGAATTTCCTATGGCACTTACCCGAGGAGAGATCCCTATTGCGAAGCGCCCACAGGAACCAGTCAAGCCCTACCCTTACAGGGAGGAGCAGGTGGTCTTCAAAAACGAGAAAGCTGGAATCCGCTTGGCAGGAGCCCTCACATTGCCCCAGGGCAACGGGCCATTCCCCGCAGTGGTGCTTGTCTCAGGAAGCGGCTACCAGGATCGCAATGAGGAGCTTATGGAACATAAACCTTTTCTGGTCATTGCAGATGCCCTTACCCGCGCAGGCATTGCGGTACTCCGCTACGATGACCGTGGGGTTGGGGAATCAGAGGGGAGCACCCAAGGCAATACTACCCAAGACCTTTCATACGACGCCCAGGCAGCACTTCAATACCTCAAATCACGCCCCGAAATATCCCGCGCAGGGATTGCAGGGCACAGCGAAGGTGGAGCTATAGCATTTATTGTGGCAGCAAGAGAACCTGAATGCGACTTCGTAATATCCCTTGCAGGTCCTGGAATCAGCGGAGACAAGGTCCTCTCATCGCAGCAAAGGGCAATATACTCGACCTCAGGAGTCCCTACCCCACAGGTGGAACAGATAGTGGCTGCCAACAGGGTCCTTTTTGACATTATTTTGGCATCTGAGGAGAACAATGCTGCTCTCCGTAGAAAAATTGAGGCCATGATGCCCGGACAGGAGGCAGCAGTGGACCAACTGCTTGACACCTGGATGTACCATTTTATAAAATACGATCCCACTTCCGACATCAAAGGTGTGAAGGTTCCCATTCTTGCACTCAACGGCACCAAGGATATCCAGGTGATCTGCGATTTGAATCTGGATGCCATTGCGGCGGCAAATCCTCGGGCAAAGATTGTAAAGTTTGATGGACTCAACCACCTCTTCCAGCACTGCACCACAGGACTCCCTACAGAGTACGGCAATATCGAGGAGACGATTGCCCCGGAAGTTATTGATGAGATTGTAGGATTTATTACTACTTTTGCGGCCGCAAAATAAAGACGGCTATTTATGAAACAAGATATACGAAAGGGGCTCATTGCCTTTTCACCTATAATATTGATGCTCGCCATATATCTGGCGGGCTCAATTATTGCTGGGGACTTCTATAAAATACCCATTGCTGTAGCATTCCTTCTGGCGGGAATTTATGCAGTGGGGATTGCCCCTGGCAAAAGCATAACAGAAAAGGTGGAGCATTTCTCAAAGGGTGCTGCCAACTCCAGAATCCTCTATATGGTGTGGATTTTCGTCTTTGCAGGTGCATTTGCCGCCGTTGCCAAGGAGATTGGCGCTATAGATGCCACCGTGGATCTCACTTTGAAGTATATTCCATCGAGATTTCTCCCTGCAGGATTTTTCCTGGCAGCATGCTTCATATCGATGTCGATCGGAACATCTGTAGGGACAATTGTTGCACTGACCCCAATAGTATCCGAACTTGCCACCAGCACCGGGGCTGACCCCGCCTGGCTCACAGGAATAGTGGTGGGAGGGGCATTTTTCGGAGACAACCTCTCATTTATATCAGACACCACCATTGCGGCGACGCAGACCCAGGGATGCGAGATGAAAGACAAATTCAAGACAAACTTCCTGATCATCCTCCCAGCGGCAATAATCGCACTAGTGCTATATATATTCCAATGGGAAGCAGTGGCAGAGGTATCTGTGACTGAGAATATCCAATGGTTCAAGGTTATTCCATATATAACGATAATCGCCGTAGCCCTTTTGGGTGTAAATGTGCTCCTGACCCTGATTATAGGGATTGCGGTAGCGGGAAGTATAGGTCTTCTATCAGGCGATATCTCACCAGTCACTATACTCACCTCTATGGGTGAGGGGATCGAAGGGATGTGTGAATTGATCCTCGTAACAATGTTTGCAGGGGGGCTTCTTGCTATTGTCGAGCTTAAGGGTGGAATGGAGCTTCTTGTCAAATGGCTCTCTTCCAAGGTAAAAGGAAAGAGGGGTGCAGAGGGATCTATTTCGTTCCTTACAGCAGTGGCAAATATATGCACAGCAAACAACACCATAGCAATCCTGACTGTAGGTCCGATTGCCAAGGAACTTTCTGAAAAATACGCTATCTCTCCGAAGCGTTCGGCCTCTTTGATGGATATAACTTCGTGCTTTATTCAGGGAATCCTCCCATATGGTGCCCAGCTCCTGATGGCCTCGGGCCTCGCTGCAATATCTCCACTTGCCATTATCCCCAACCTCTACTACCCTATCCTTATCGGACTAATGGTGGTACTGACCATCTTGTTCCAGTGGCCCAAGAGGTAATCAATATACAATACAGCTGGGCCAGGTCTGCAAAAAAGTGCTTGACCTGGCCCGCTAGCATATCCTAAGTATCTGTTTTTACATCAGTTATAAAATATCATTGGGCCAGGTCTAAACAAAAACAACACACCTGGCCCATCATAACAAAAAAAAGAGACAACCTTTTCAGATTGTCTCTTTCAGTGGGAGCAGACGGAGTCGAACCGCCGACCCTCTGCTTGTAAGGCAGATGCTCTAAACCAACTGAGCTATGCTCCCTTAACTGGAAATATGTTTTTTAAGAGTGGGAGCAGACGGAGTCGAACCGCCGACCCTCTGCTTGTAAGGCAGATGCTCTAAACCAACTGAGCTATGCTCCCTCTTTTCTTAAGCGGATGCAAATATAGGGCAGTTTTTTCTAATCACCAAAAAAAATTAAAATAATTTTAATGCTTCTGCCACTACATAACTGCTCCCTCCGATGTAAACAACATCATTATCAGATGCTTGGGAAAGACATCTTCTAACAGCATCAACCACACCCGGTATCTCTTCCCCACTAAAATTACGGGAGCCCATCCACTCTGACAGCTTGCATGGCGCCATCGCCCTTGGTGAATCTGCTGCAGTATAGAAATAATATGCCTCACGAGGAAGATACCCGCTTATAGTGTCAAGATCCTTGTCTGCCATTACACCGAAAACGACATATAGTTTTGGCTTCTCCCTTACTGACTTGGAGAGAGCCTCCGAATACACCTTACAAAGTTGCTCCATCACAGGGCGGATACCGTGAGGATTATGGGCTATATCGCACACTACAAAAGGTTTTTCAGAGAGCACCTCCCAACGGCCACGGAATCCTGTCCTTTTGGCTGCATGGAAGATAGAGTCCATAACAATTTCCAGATCGGAATCGGAAATTTCCGGGAAGAGTACATGTACAGACTGCATTACAGTCAACAGGTTCTCCCCCTGATAATCGCCCTTCAGGTCCATCTGAGGAAGAAATTCATCAAGAAATGCTTCTATGATTGAATCCCCTTCAGGATTGTTTTCGAACTCATCACTCATCTGATGTGTAAAATGCACCTCTGCCCCCCTCTCCTGGGCTATATCACTTAGAACCTTCTGCACCGCCTCTGATACCGCTCCCACTACCACAGGGACACCTGGCTTTATTATTCCACCCTTTTCATAGGCAATCTTCTCCTCAGTATCACCCAATATGTCTGTATGATCCAGCCCAATCGATGTAATCACAGACAAGACAGGTGTCACAATATTCGTCGAATCGAGTCGGCCACCAAGGCCACACTCCACCACAGCATAATCCACCTCACAGCCGGCAAAATAATCAAAAGCCATAGCTGTGGTTATCTCAAAAAATGATGGATCATTCTCAGTCACAAACCCCTCTGTCCTCTCCAGAAAATCAAGGACAGCTTCCTGGGTTATCATCTCACCATCCACCTTGATCCTCTCCCTGAAATCCACCAGATGAGGTGAGGTATATAAGCCCACTTTGTACCCGAGCCCCATAAGTACAGAGGCCAACATACTTGACACAGAACCCTTTCCATTGGTCCCGGCCACATGAATGATACGGAAATCCCTATGCGGATGCCACAAGAAATGGTCAAAGGCCTCCATAGTCTCAATACCAGGATGATACCCCTTCTTTCCCACCTTCTGAAAAGATGGAACAATCCTGAAAAGTGAATCAATCCTTTTTTCGTATTTGCTCAAATCTGCACCCATCAATGCTCTGTGTTGATAATTTGTTTGCAAAATTGGCAAAAATATCGGCCAAAAGTGATAAAAAATGAGTATTTTTACCGAATTAAACACTGAATATCATTATACATAATAGCTATGATTCTATTCTTCCAAACCAAGACTGACACAGTTATCGCTGTTAAGACATCTTCAGAACTTTCAAAAACCTCAATAGAGGCACTCCAGTGGCTATTTTCAGACGCCACCCTTATCCCTGCCGAGAAGGTGGAAGGGAGCTTCATCGGTCCACGCCGTGAAATGATTACCCCTTGGAGCACCACTGCTGTCGAAATCACCGAGAATATGAACATCACCGGTATTGAGCGTATCGAGGAGTTCTTTGCAGGCAAAGATTCATATGACAAGATGCTTCAGCGTCAGTACGAAGGTTTGGATCAGGAGATCTTCACCATTGACAAGGAACCTGAGAAGATTGTCCATATCACCGATCTCGAATCTTACAACAAACAAGAGGGTCTTGCACTCTCTCCAGAAGAGATTGCTTATCTGAAAGGGCTCGCTGACAAACTTGGACGTCCGCTTACCGACAGTGAGGTATTCGGTTTCTCACAGGTTAACTCAGAGCACTGCCGCCACAAAATTTTCAACGGCACATTCATCATCGACGGAAAGGAGATGGAATCATCCCTTTTCAAAATGATCAAAAAGACATCATCAGAAAATCCCGGAAGGATAGTTTCAGCATATAAAGACAATTGTGCATTTATCGATGGCCCTGTAGTGGATATGTTCCACCCTGCTTCGGGAGACAAACCCGATTTCTTCGGCCTGCACGAGAACAAGACAGTTATTTCACTAAAGGCAGAGACCCACAACTTCCCCACCACAGTAGAGCCTTTCAACGGTGCCGCTACAGGTAGTGGTGGTGAGATCCGCGACCGTATTGCAGGTGGCAAGGGTTCATTCCCTATCGCAGGTACTGCCGTATATATGACATCATACCCCCGCTTTGAAGAGGGCAACAAAGAGCTCCGCACATGGGAGCAGGATGAGGCCCGTCCTTGGCTGTACCAGACACCTCAGGAGATTCTCATCAAAGCATCTAATGGTGCTTCAGATTTCGGAAACAAGTTCGGTCAACCAGTGATCACCGGTTCGCTCCAGACACTTGAACACACTGAGGATGAGAGAAAATATGGTTTTGACAAAGTAATTATGCTTGCCGGCGGTATCGGTTACGCCAAGAAGAAAGACTCTCTGAAAGAGACCCCTGAAGTGGGCGATAAGATCGTCCTTCTCGGCGGTGACAACTACCGTATCGGTATGGGTGGTGGAGCAGTATCATCTGTAGCAACAGGTGAGTATGGCAATGCTATCGAGCTCAATGCCATCCAGCGTTCAAACCCTGAGATGCAGAAGAGGGCTTACAATGCCATCCGTGCCATTTCAGAGAAAGAGGAGAACACCATCATATCTGTTCACGACCACGGCGCAGGTGGTCACCTTAACTGCCTTTCAGAGCTTGTAGAAGAGCTTGGTGGTAACATTGATATCGAAAAGCTCCCTATCGGCGACCCTACACTGTCTGCCAAAGAGATTATCGGCAACGAATCTCAGGAGAGAATGGGTCTGGTTATGAAAGAGGAGAACGTAGAGGAACTCCACCGCATTGCAGAGCGCGAAAGGGCTCCATTCTATGTTATCGGCGAGACTACAGGAAAACACAACTTCACCCTCAAGAACAATGTTACAGGGGAGACACCTATCGACCTTGAACTTTCAGACATGTTCGGCTCTACCCCTAAGACAGTGATGACCGATGAGTCACCTAAAGGTGGTGCTGACGGAAAAGGTGGTTTCAAAGCCATAGATATGGATGTGGATGCACTGACACCAGCAGAGATAGAGACTCAGATAGCAAAAGTTCTCAGCCTTGAGTCTGTCGCTTGTAAAGACTGGCTCACAAACAAGGTGGACCGTTCGGTTACCGGCCTTATCGCTTGCCAGCAAACATGCGGTGAGATCCAGCTTCCGCTCAACAACCTCGGCGTAACAGCCATCGGATACCAGAACAAAGAGGGTATCGCCACCAGTATCGGACACGCCCCTATGGCAGGTCTTATCGATCCTGCTGCAGGTTCAAGAATAGCTATTTCAGAGGCACTTACCAATATGGTTTGGACTCCTATCAAAGAGAACCTTACAGGTGTTTCACTCAGTGCAAACTGGATGTGGCCATGTAAGAATGATGGAGAGAATGCCCGTCTTTACAGTGCGGTAAAAGGTGCTTCAGACTTCGCCATTGCCCTTGGCGTCAATATCCCTACCGGCAAGGACTCAATGTCGATGACACAGAAATATCCTAATGGCGACAAAGTTCTCTCTCCAGGTACAGTCATCATCTCTACAGTAGGTGAATCTGAGGATGTTTACGCCACTATCCACCCTGTAGTACAGAAAGAGGAATCTACCCTTTACTATATACCTTTCACCTCAGACAGGAGCTATCCCCTCGGAGGTTCTGCATTTGCCCAGACCATCAAGAAAGTGGGTGCAGAGACTGCTGATGTAAAAGACCCTGAATACTTCAAGAGCTGCTTCAACACCCTTCAGGATGTGATGTTCCGTTCGGGCAACACCCCTGTCCTTGCCGGGCACGACGTATCTGCAGGCGGTCTTGCCACTACCCTTTTGGAGATGTGCTTCGCCAATGTGGATGGTGGTCTTGATGTTGACCTTACAGCTTTCGAATCTGCACGAATTCTATTCTCTGAGGTTCCTGCAGTGGTAGTTCAGGTGAAAGCTGGCACAGAGGATTCATTTGTAAAAGCCCTTGGCAATGTAGCTGCTTACAAGATCGGTAAATTCGCTAAAGAGAGATGTATCAACATCGCCCTTCCTGGCAATAAATCACTCTCACTTGATATCGATAAGATGAGGGATGTATGGTTTGAGACATCATATCTATTCGATGTTCACCAGGTAGGCAAAGAACTTGCTAAAGAGAGATACACCAATTACAAAAACCAACCTCTACAATACTCATTCCCTGCAGGTTTCACCGGCAAATATAACACCCCTGCAGAGCGCAAGCATACAGCTGCCATCATCCGTGAGAAAGGTTCAAACGGTGACCGCGAGATGGCATGGGCACTCTATATGGCAGGTTTTAATGTTAAGGATGTCCATATGACAGACCTTATCACAGGCCGCGAGACCCTTGAGGATGTCAACATGATAGTATTTGTAGGTGGTTTCTCAAATGCCGATACCCTCGGTTCTGCCAAAGGTTGGGCTGGTGCATTCCAGTACAATGAAAAGGCTAAAAAAGCCCTTGAAAACTTCTACTCACGCAAGGATACCCTCAGCCTCGGTGTCTGCAACGGTTGTCAGCTGATGGCTGAGCTCGGACTAATCACATACGAAGAGCGTGAACGTTCACCTAAGATGCAGCACAACAACTCCCACAAATACGAATCTGCATTCGTGGGTGTTCAGGTGGAAAATTCACCTGCAGTACTTCTCTCTTCGCTTACAGGTAGCAAACTCGGTATCTGGGTTGCTCACGGTGAGGGCAAATTCTCATTCCCTGAGTCTATCGACAAATACAATGTCGCATTAAGATATACCTATAACTCCTACCCTGCCAACCCTAACGGTTCTCCAGAGGGCATCGCAGGCGTATGTTCTCAGGATGGACGTCATCTTGCCATGATGCCTCACCCTGAAAGGTGCTTGAGACCATGGAACTGGGCTCATT
>JAEIGA010017873.1_pt1 | contig 10799 bp, 14 predicted proteins | sample 9270691 | NCBI WGS metagenome assembly JAEIGA01 (sample SAMN17057246, study PRJNA624740) | gut metagenome | biome: biome; isolation source: fecal sample | host: Bos grunniens | place: China: Xizang | collected 2019 | reverse complement strand
TTACATATATAATTAAGTAGAAATAAATGGGAGGACGTGCCTTAAAATATGGGATTTAAGGAAATAATGGGTTATGTATTGGGTGTGCTTACGGTGCTGGTTGTTTCGGGGGTTTGCTTAAAACCAATGAAGATGATTGTAAAATTTCTTTTGAACTCTGTGGCGGGGATAGGGCTGTGTATGCTGATAAATTACATAGGCACACCCATGGGGATACATATAGGCATAAATCCGGCAACCTCTATTATATTGGGCATGCTTGGAGTGCCGGGACTCATAATGATACTTATAGCACAGATATTTTGTTAGCAAACAAAAAAGGAATCGAAAAACAATGTTTTCGATTCCTTAAATTTTGCACTTTTATCAGTCTGATGTGTAGGGAAGAAGAGCAACGTGTCTTGCTCTCTTTATAGCAATTGTAAGCTGTCTCTGGTGCTTTGCACAGGTACCGCTGATTCTTCTGGGGAGAATCTTAGCTCTTTCAGATACATATCTTCTGAGCTTTGCTATATCCTTGTAATCGATTTCTGCAACTTTATCTACACAGAAAGAACAAACTTTCTTTTTGGATTTTCTGCGGAAAGATCTTTCTTCAGCCATTTGTAAAACCTCCTTTATTAATTTAGCGTCTTTTTAAAAATTAGAAGGGCAGGTCGTCATCTGCGGGTGCAGGGAAGAATCCGTCATCTGCACCAAAGGAGTTGGTGTTTGCCTGGGGAGCTGCACTCTGGGGTGCTGCGCCGTCTGCCTGAGATTTGCTTTCTACGAAGTTGATTTCGTCTGCAACAACCTCAGTAACATAAACTCTCTGACCGTCTCTTTCGTAGTTTCTTGTCTGTATGGAACCGCATATGCCTACCATACGACCTTTTGAGAAGAACTTAGAAAGAAAATCTGCCTGCTGTCTCCATGCAACGCAGTTAATGAAATCTGCGTCATAGTTGCCCTCAGCATTTCTGAAACGTCTGTTTACAGCTATTGTAAAGCTGCACACGCTTACACCGCTTGCGGTGGTCTTGAGCTCAGGGTCTTTGGTGAGTCTGCCTACCAGAATCGCTTTGTTCATAAATAATCACCGGGCCTTTACTATTTTCTTACTACGATAGTTCTTAAGATACCGTCTGTGATGTTGTACACTCTTTCGAGTTCGGCAATAAATTCTGCCTGGCTTTCGAAGTTAACCAAAACATAGTAACCCTCTGTTTTGTAATCGATAGGATATGCCAGTCTTCTCTTGCCCCAAACGTCTACAGATTCTATTGTAGCGTTTGCTTCGATGAGAGCTTTGAACTTTTCGGTTGTAGCATTGATCTGGTCTTCAGATAAAGACGCGTCAATAACAAAGATGGTTTCGTACTTGTTCTTAACATTTTCCATTTCGTTTCACCTCCTTCTGGACTTTGGCCCCGGAAAACCGGAGCAAGGAAAAGTATGCGATATGCATACTCAAGTATTATATAACATAAAATGGTATTTGTCAAACACTTTTTTAAAAAAATTTCATGTATCAAAAAATTTTTCTTTACAAAGGCAGCTTTGTGTGCTATACTCGATAAGGTTGTAATTAAATAAAAGGTGATGAATAGATGGAATATATTGATTTTTGCGGCGAGAGTCTTTCACGCATTGTTCTCGGTACAGACGGCTACGGAGAACGCATTGACAAAGACACCGCCTTTGATATCATGGATTTCTACATTGAGCAGGGCGGCAATGTCATAGACACTGCCAGACTCTACTGCGGTGGCGAAAGCGAAAAACTCGTAGGCCAATATATTAAGGAAAGAAATATCCGCGACAAGGTGTTTATATCAACCAAGTGTTCTCATCCTCCCCTTGATGATATGACCGTATCCAGACTTAAACCGGAAGACATAGAAGCCGACATAGACGAAAGCCTGATGGCTTTGGGTGTGGATGTAATAGATATGGTATGGCTCCATAGAGATGATGAAAGAAAAGGCGTTCGTCACATTATGGATGCTCTCAACAATATGGTGCGAAAAGGCAAAATACGCAATTTCGGTGCTTCAAACTGGACATACGAAAGAATAGACAGTGCAAATCGCTATGCCTACGAAAGCGGCGGAGACGGTTTTGCTGCAGGACAGATTCTCTACAATATGGCAACACCTGCCAAAGTGTGGGATGATACTCTGGTGATAATGGACGCCGACGAGAAAAAGAAATATGCGGAAAATCAATTCCCGGTATTTGCCTTTTCTTCTCAGGCAAAGGGCTTTTTTGAAAAGTATAACCAAGGTCTTCTTTCTCCCAAAGCCAGAGAGAGATACCTTTGTGAAGCCAGTGTAAAGACCTATGCACGCATAAAGGAAGAAGCTGTAAAGAATGGTGATACCCTTTCCTATACTGCACTTCGACTTCTGTGGGAGGAAAGCAGCTTCGATGTGTTCCCCATAATAGGACCATCGAGTGTAAAACAGCTTAAAGATACGCTGAATATAATATAAAATAAAAGTCAGTTCCTCAAGGCGAGGAGCTGACTTTTTTATATACTATTGAATATTTGTTATTTGTTTATTTTGATTGACTTTATAATAACAGGTTTTACAGGTACATCGGAGTGACCCATGTCGTTGGTTGTGGTTTCCACCTGAGAAATGGCGTCTACCACTTCAAGACCTTTTGTAATTTTACCGAAGGCCGCATACTGACCGTCAAGGTGGGGGGATTTTTCGTCCATAATAAAGAACTGGCTGGTTGCGGAGTTGGGTTCGTTTGTTCTTGCCATGGAGAGAATGCCCTTGTCGTGAACCAGTGCATTGGAGATGCCGTTGGCATAGAATTCACCAACAATGGATTCGCCGGTATCCTTAAGATTGAAGTCTTTGTCATATCCGCCGCCCTGAATCATAAATCCGTCTATTACTCTGTGGAAAATAAGACCGTTATAGAAGTTTTCGTTACAGAGCTTTATAAAGTTTTCTACGGTTATGGGTGCAAGGTCGGGGTAAAGCTCGCCTTCCATCTTTCTGCCGTCCTGAAGAGTTATGGTAAAGTACACCTTTTTTTCAAGGAGCTTGGGAAGATCTGCAAGATCTGCCGCCTTCTGCTCGGCTTCTGCCTTTGCCATAGCTTCCTGCTGTGCTGCCAATTCCTTCTGATATTCAAAGTCGGATTTTTCCATTATTACTCTTACATATTTGTAGAGAGTATCAAGAGTGTATTCATTGCCAAGACCATAAGCAGCTTTCATGTTTTCAAGTGCTGCTTCGGCATTCATGCCGTACTGAGTAGCAGGGGTAAAGTTTTCTATGTACTGCTTCAAGGTGAGGTTACCAATGTATTCGCCCCAAGGAGTTTCGGGAGCTGCTTCGGGTGTGCCCAAGAGAGCAAAAAGTTGGGGAAGTTCGTAACCATTCATTTCTGCAATTTTATTTATGGGGATAATGTTATCCATAAGTACATAGAGCTTATTTTTGTTTTCTTCGTAGTTTATACCTGTTGCGGTTTCAAAATCTTCTGCAGATGCACCAACTTCTTTAAGGTAGCTTTCCAGAGTAGCACCTTCATAGATGTCAAAGTAGGGGCAACCGTCGGGTGATGTTATGAGTATTGTCTGAGAACCGCTTGCATCCCAGTCTACGTTGAAGTTGAAGGCTTCGCAGATAGCTCTTAAGGGTACATAGGTTGTTGTGCCTTCGTTTAAGAGTACGGGAGCAGCATCCAGAGTAACATCACCTGCAGGAGTAGTCATTACAGGATTGTCTATCTGAACCTTAACAACAATGCCGTTTCTGTTAACTGTTGCAGTTTTGGTGGGGTTATCCCATTCAACTGTTGCATTTGTGCTTTCAAGAAGTGCTCTTAGTGGCACAAGTGTGCGGCTGTTTACTACATGGGTGGGGGTGTCTATCACTTTGTTGTCTGCAATAAGCTTGATGGCAACTTCTGCCGCAGGAGCATCTGTCACATTAATTTCTGTTGCTGTGTCTGCACCGCCGATAACCAATTCTTCGGCAAAAGCAACTGTTCCAAGACAAAGAACAAGTGCAAGTGCAATGGAAATAATTTTTTTCATTTTCTTTCTTCCTTTCATATACCTATTTCTTTAAATTCGCCGTCTAAAAGAGCAACCACGCTCTTTATTCCGGCATCTTTAAGAATTTCAACAGCTTGTTCAAAACCAAAGCAAAGGGTTTTGTATGTGTGGGAATCGCTGGTAAGAACTACCTTCATGTTGTTGTCGCGGATGTAGTCTAAGATAAATCTTCTTAAATAGGGAGTTTTGCGGTAGCCTCTGGAAATTGCTCCGGTGTTCATCTCCACTATGGGGCATATTTCTTTTGCCAAAGCCATTACTTCGAGGGCGGCGTTCTGATATTCTGTGTTGGTTTCGTCGTAGTATTTTCCGCCGGTGTTAAACTTGGAAACCAGGTCAAAGTGACCTACTATATCGTATTTATCCTTTTGAAGAAGTCTTGCAAATTCCGAATAGTAAAGCTTTGCGTACTCTATGTAGTTTCCGTCAAAGTGATTTTTGACATCCTCTACAAATGCGGCTTCGCAATGGTCTACACTGAGATACTTGCCGTCTTTGTACACATAATGCAGAGAACCTATCTTGTAGTCAAAGGGTGCGTCAATCTTTCCGGAGTACAAATCCTTTTCGGTTCCGAGATAAATTTGAATTTTATCTTTGTATTTTTCTTTTGCTTCATTTACGGCATTTACATAGGGAATAAGGGATTCTTCCTTCATGCAGAAGGTGTCGTCAAAATCCGTAAATCCGTGAGACGAAAATCCAAGAGATTTCATACCCATTTCTATGGCGTGCTCTGCCATTTCGTCAATAGTGCATTTGCCGTCGCAAAATTGTGTGTGAACATGTAAATCACTTATTTTCATTTTGTCATTTTCTCCTGTTTTACCTTTGTTTCGATTACATCTCTTGAGGCAAGCTCGTTTTTGATGTCTTCGATTTCAATGCCGGATTCTATCATAAGCACAAGAGTGTGATATGCAAGATCTGCAATTTCATAGATGGTTTCAGCCTTATCTTCTGCCTTTGCGGCAATTATTACTTCTGTGCACTCTTCGCCTACTTTTTTGAGGATTTTGTCAAGACCCTTCTGGAAAAGATAGGTGGTGTAGGAGCCTTCGGGCATATCCTTCTTTCTGCCTTTGAGCTTTGCCATAAGGCTTTCAAGGCGGAAGTCGGACTTCTTTTCGCCGAAGATAACATCATTGAAGCAGGAATCTGTGCCGGTGTGGCAAGCAGGTCCGTCTTTAACAACGCTTACTTCAAGAGCATCGCCGTCGCAGTCAGCAGTAATGGAAACAATGTGCTGATAGTTGCCGCTTGTTTCACCTTTTCTCCAGAGCTCCTGTCTGGAACGGGACCAGAAGCAGGTCTTTTGTTCCTTCATGCTTATTTCAAGGCTTTCCTTGTTCATATATGCCAAGGTAAGCACCTTGCCGGATTCGGCATCTGTTACTATGGCGGGGATTAAGCCTTTTTCGTCAAATTTGAGTGAATTGATATCTATCACGATAAAACCTCCTGTCGGTTATATTCTTACATTTATATTGTTCTTTTTAAGTTCTGTTTTAAGGTCTAAGATGCTCACTTCTCCAAAGTGGAATATAGATGCCGCAAGACCTGCATCTATTGTGGGTATTTCGTTGAAAAGATGAATGAAGTCTTTGATGCATCCTGCACCGCCGGAAGCTATTACAGGCACGCTAACCGCTTCGTTTACTGCGCGCAGCATTTCTATGTCAAAGCCTTTCTTTACGCCGTCGGTGTCAATGGAGTTGACCACTATTTCACCGGCTCCGTTGGCTTCACCCTGTTTAATCCATTCTATGGCGTCTATGCCTGTGTTTTCTCTGCCGCCTTTGGCAAACACTTTGAATTTGCCGTCAACTCTCTTTATGTCTACAGAGAGGACAACGCATTGATCACCATATTTTAACGCCGCTTCCTTTATTAATGATGGATTGCGTATGACACCTGAGTTTACGGAAACTTTGTCGGCACCGCATTTTAATACCCTGTCAAAATCGTCTATGGTGTTGATACCCCCACCTACTGTAAGGGGGATAAATATGGTGGAAGCAACTTCTTTGAGTATATCGGTAAAAAGTCCACGCTCTTCGTAGGATGCAGTTATGTCATAGAACACAAGCTCATCTGCACCGTTTTCACTGTAAAATCTGCCCAGCTCCACAGGAGAGGAAACATCATTTAAGCCTTCGAAGTTTACTCCCTTTACAACTCTGCCGTTTCTGACATCAAGGCAGGGGATAATTCTTTTTGTAATCATTTTGCCACCTCGATTGCTTCGGATAAATCTATGGCACCTTCGTAGAGAGCCTTGCCGAGGATTGCGCCGTACATATCCATTGAGCGCAGAGCCTTTACGTCTGCTATAGATGATACACCGCCTGAGGCTACTATGTCAATGGAATATTTTGCAGAGAGATCTCTGTAGAGTTCAAGGTTTGTGCCACTCATTGCACCGTCTTTGGAAATGTCTGTACATATAACGGTTTTTACGCCCATGTCTTCCATACGCTTGAACATTTCGTCACAGCTTACCTTGGTTATTTCTGTCCATCCCTTGGTTGCAACAAAGCCTTCCGAAATATCTATGCCCACGGCAATGCCTGAGCCGTATTTTTTAACCATTTCTTCGGTAAAGGCAGGATTTTCTATGGCTATGGTGCCAAGGATAACTCTCATCACACCTGCATCAAGGTATCTTTCTATTACCTTTTCGCTACGGATGCCTCCGCCTATTTCAACTTTAAGTCCTGCAGTGCGGGCTATTTGGCTTACAAGGTCTGCATTGGGAGTTTCGCCACTTTTGGCACCGTCAAGGTCTACTATGTGTATGTATTCTGCACCCGCTTCCTTAAAGCCCATGGCAACGGAAAGGGGGCTGTCGTTGTATATGGTTTTCTGATTGTAGTCGCCTTTAAAAAGTCTTACGGCTTTGGCGTCTATTATGTCTATGGCAGGAAATATGTTCATACCTGTTTCCTTTCTTATGATACTTATAGTTCTGTAAATGCTTTCAGGATGTTAAGCCCCACGGTTCCGCTCTTTTCGGGGTGGAACTGGGTGCCGTATACATTGTCTTTTTCCGCAGATGCGGTAAGGATGCCGCCGTATTCGGTGGTGGCACTTACAAACTCATCGCAGTTTTTGCCGTAGAAGGAATGCACAAAGTATACGTGGTCGCCTTCGTTTACATATTTGTATATTTTGCTTTTTTCTTTGCCTTTAGGAAAGGACAGGGCGTTCCAGCCTATGTGAGGTATCTTAAGACCGGGAGTTACATCCGGCTCTATGGGGCATATGTCTCCGCCTATAAGACCCAGACCCTTGTGCTCACCGTATTCAAAGCTTCTTTCAAAAAGCATCTGCATACCGAGGCATATGCCAAGGATGGGTTTGCCCTTAGCGGTTTCTTCCACTATGGCATCCCACATGCCGGAGGATTTCAGCTTTTTGGCAGCATCCTCAAAGGCACCGACACCGGGAAGAATAATCTTGTCTGCCTTTTTCAGCTCGGCAGGGTCGTTGGTGAGATATGCATCTGCACCTATAAATTTAAAGGAGCTTGTAAGGGAAAATATATTTCCCACTCCGTAATCTGCAATAAGTATCATTATAATACTCCTTTGGTTGAGGGAATTTCGTCTTTGTATTTTTCGTCTATTTGAGTAGCTTTGCCCATAACTCTTGCAAGGGCTTTGAATATGCCCTCTGCAATGTGGTGGCTGTTGGAGCCGTAGAGCTTGGAGATGTGGAGAGTGATGCCGGCTTTACGCACAAAGCCAAACATAAATTCTTCCACAAGCTCGGAGTCAAAATCACCGATTTTGGGGGAGGGAATGGGAGCATCGAAATTGAGGTAGCTTCTGCCGGACACATCCACGGCACAAAGAATAAGAGCTTCGTCCATGGGAAGAGTTATGTCTGCATAGCGGTATATGCCTCTCATATCGCCAAGTGCTTCCTTGAAAGCTTCACCAAGTGCTATGCCCACATCTTCGGTGGTGTGGTGATAGTCCACGTAGGTGTCACCGGTGCACTTTACGGCAAGGTCAAATCTGCCGTGCTTTGCAAAGAGTACAAGCATGTGGTCAAGAAAGCCACAGCCTGTGGATATATCGGATTTTCCTGTGCCGTCAAGGTTGAGGGTAAGAGCAATCTGAGTTTCGGCAGTGTTTCTTATAATTTCTGAGTTTCTCATTGTATATTCTCCTTTATCGGGAAATAATTTCTTCGACAGCTTTTACAAGAGCTTTCATTTCTTCCATTGTTCCTATGGTTATGCGGTTGTATTCACAAATTTTAGGGTTGGAGAAATGACGTACAAGTATGCCTTTGTCCTTAAGCTTAAGGTACAGCTCTTCGCCGGATATTTCGGGGGATTTTGCGAATACAAAGTTGGTTTTGGAGGGGAGTACCTCAAAGCCAAGCTCTCCGAGAGCATTTTCGGTGTATTCTCTTGCTTCGATTATGAGATTGCGATTTCTTTCAAAGTAATCTTTGTCTTTTATCGCCTCTGTTCCAAGCAACAGCGTGAGCCTGTTTATATTGTAGGGGTTGGTGGAGTATTTAATCTTTTCCAAATCTTTTATAATTTCTTTGTCTGCTATGGCAAAACCAAGTCTTGCTCCTGCAAGAGAACGGGATTTAGAGAAGGTCTGAACTACCATAAGATTGGAGTACTTCTTAGTGAGTGCTACTGCACTTTCACCGCCAAAGTCAACATAGGCTTCGTCTATAACTACAACATGGTCGGGGTTGGAAGATACAATCTTTTCGATATCATCAAGACCAAGGCAAAGACCTGTGGGTGCGTTGGGGTTTGCTATAACCACATTTTTGCCTTTGTTTATATAGTCATTGGCATCTATGGAAAAGTCTTTCTTTAAGGGTATTGCTTCGTAGTCCAGACAGTATAGGTCTGCAAACACCTTGTAGAAGCCATAGCTTATTTCCGGGAAACACACCTTCTTTTCTTCATCGCAAAAAGCCATAAAGAAAAAGTTGAGAGATTCATCGGAGCCGTTGGAAACAAAAACATTTTCAGAGGATACATCATAGTATGCGGCTATTGCTTCCTTCAGCTTTTTGCATTCCGGGTCGGAATAAAGCCTTAGGTCTTCCTTTTCCTTTTCGCTGACTGCAGCTACTGCCTTGGGGGAAGGAGGAAAGGGACTTTCGTTGGTGTTCAGTTTAATGTATTTTTTATCTCTTGGCTGTTCTCCGGGAACATATTCCTCCAGAGAAAAAAGCCTTTGGCTAAGAAATTTGCTCATTGTTTTGTACTTCCTGATTCATTGTTTTTGTTGTTAGTTTTCAAAACGGATTAATGCACTTTTTGCGTGTGCTGTGAGGCCTTCTTTTTCGGCAAAGTATGCCACATCGTCTTTTACTTTAAGAAGTGCGTCCTTTGTGTAGTAGGTGTACTGTGTTTTCTTTACAAAGTCATCTACGGAGAGAGGACTTGAAAATCTTGCAGTACCGCTTGTGGGAAGTGTGTGGTTGGGACCTGCAAAGTAGTCGCCCAGAGCTTCGGGGCAGTAGCGACCCATAAATATGGAGCCTGCATGCTTTATGCTGTCTAAGTAGTCAAAAGGATTGTCCATGCAAAGCTCAAGATGCTCGGGAGCAATTTTGTTGGCAATTTCAATTGCCTTTGTAAGGTCGTCGGCAACAATGATTTTGCCGTTGTCGTCTATGGAAACTCTTGCTATTTCGCTTCGGAGAAGTTTGGGTATCTGCTTTTCTATTTCTTCGGATACGGCATTTGCAAGGTCCATACTGTCGCACACCAAAACAGCGCTTGCCATTTTGTCGTGTTCTGCCTGAGAGAGCAAATCTGCCGCAACATGTGCAGGGTTGGAGAGGGAGTCTGCCACAACGAGGATTTCGCTGGGGCCTGCAATCATATCTATGGACACCATGCCGTAAACCTGCTTTTTGGCTTCTGCTACAAAAGCATTTCCGGGACCTACAATTTTGTCTACCTTGGGTATGGACTCGGTGCCGTATGCAAGAGCGGCAATTGCCTGCGCTCCGCCAACTTTAAATATCTTGTCTATACCTGCAATTTTTGCTGCTGCAAGAATTACGGGGTTAACTTTGCCGTCACTTCCGGGAGGAGTTACCATTACAAGCTCACCTACACCTGCAATTTTGGCAGGGATGGAGTCCATAAGCACTGTGGAGGGGTAAGCTGCTGTACCGCCGGGGACATAGAGACCTGCTTTTTCTACGGGAATAACCTTCTGACCTGTAACCACGCCGTTCTTTTCGCTTATTATAAAGCTATTGCGAACCTGCTTTTCGTGGAAGGTGCGGATGTTTCCTGCCGCATCAGAGAGTATACGCAAAAATTCCGGTTCCACGGAATTTACGGCTTCTTCGATTTCTTCTTCGCTTACAAGCAGAGTGTCGAGGTTTGCCTTGTCAAACTTAAGACAGTATTCCTTAACTGCCTTGTCACCGTTTTCAGCTACGTTTTTTATGATGTCGGCAACTATTTCTTCCACGTTCATCTTTGCTTCGCATCTTGCAAATATTTCGTTTTCGGAAATTTCGCCGTATTTGTATATCTTAATCATTTGTTTTCCTCCGTTTGTTTTGCAATTGCATCTCGTATTGCTTCAATTTCCGCTGTTTTAAACTTAAAGCTGGATTTGTTTGCAATAAGTCTTGCACTTATGGGAACTATGGTTTCAAGGGGTGCAAGGTTGTTTTCTTTAAGGGTGGAGCCTGTTTCCACAATATCCACTATTACATCGGAAAG
>JAEIGA010017872.1_pt1 | contig 10800 bp, 9 predicted proteins | sample 9270691 | NCBI WGS metagenome assembly JAEIGA01 (sample SAMN17057246, study PRJNA624740) | gut metagenome | biome: biome; isolation source: fecal sample | host: Bos grunniens | place: China: Xizang | collected 2019 | reverse complement strand
GCCAAGCTGCCATCCACAATTATCACAAACGATTCAAGAGTTACGTCAGCGAAGCCTTCCGTTTGGGACTCATCCAAGATAATCCATACAACCGCTTCCAAGACAAACGTGGCGAGAAGGGCAAACGCCCACATCTCACCAAAGAACAAATAAAACGGTTGATTACCATTCGTGAAGAGTCAGCAGACAGAGTAGCCAATAAATACCTTGACTTCTTCCTCTTCCAAATCTTTACGGGCATGGCATATAGCGATGCCAAGTCGTTCGACTACACCCAGCACATCATCACGGTAGATGGACATGATTACATTGATGGACATCGAATGAAAACTGGAGAGGAGTTCATCACACCCATCCTTCCCTATACCCAAAAGATTTTGGAACGGAACGACTACAAACTTCACATCACCTCCAACCAAAAGTACAACCAATTCCTGAAAGGTGTCGGTTTGGCTCTCGGTTGCAGTTTTCCTTTGACCACCCATGTGGCCCGCCACACCTTTGCTTGTACCATCAGCTTAGGCGAAGGAATCCCTAAGGAAGTATTGCAGGTAATGATGGGGCATTCCTCCATCAGAACAACCGAACTCTATGCCAAACTTCCTATGGAGTTCGTCACCCGCAACCTTGACAAAAAGTTCTTCCACGTTTGGGGATAATCGTAACGGCAAAACATAGGAAAAGCCGCATTGCACCACCTCAAACAAGTGGTCAATGCGGCTTTCCTTTTTCTTCTCCATTTTCACCTCACGGGCTTGCCCGTTATCCACACAAAAACATAGTGGGGTAGCCTAATTCCCCGAAGTGATAAATCACGCGGGTGGAGTGTACACTGGAATCAGCAAGCTAATTTTATGATTTGGGAAATTATAACAAAAATCATTTTAAAGTCCAAAACGTGGAGGTGCCATGGGATCAATATACTCTTCTTTATGATTCTCTACCAACTTTACATCCTCCCATTTTATGAAAACTTCTCGTGTTGGTGCATTATCGGCATGCATCTCATATTTTAATTGTGGTAAATCGTCATAAGATTTGATTTCACTAAAATCTATATCTATAGTTCGTGAGCTGCCATATATTCCAGGCAATATAGGATCATATCTAGCAGGACCATATTTTTTCACTATCCCTTCAAACCCGATGATATCTCTAATCGTATTATCTTCAAATACAATCCTATAATTGTCTTCACGTTCATATTTATCTTTATCAACAATAAGTATATCGGGGATATAGACAAAGAAATTTATATATTTTGCAAGAATTTGTCCATTGTTTTTTGGACGAAACTTCAAGTAAAAATCTATTCTACTACTTTTTTCTTCAGTTATAGTTGGTGTTAAAAAATTCAAAGGATATTTTTTGGTTGTAATATCTACAATAGTTTTTATTAAAGTGAATTCAACATCTATTACAGGCGTTTTACTTCTGTTCATTATATCCCTAATTTCATAATCCTCCATAGCCTCAACGGTTGCATTTCTCCTTTTATAATAAACATGAGTTAATCTATTTTGATGTGCAGTACTACTTTGTGGTATATAAACAATATAGAATCCTGCATTCTCATTGTATGGAATGAATGTAATCTCAATTCCATCAATTGAAGGCTGTATGTTTGCAGATAATAGTTGAGCTAGTTTATCTTTTGACATATCAAAATTGGAAATCGGCAAGAGTTTTTCTGGAATGGAGTTGCCTCCTTCACATTCTTTTTCCCTTATTCCATAGATTATTATACCCCCATTAGAATTAGCCATAGCACTAATATCTTTAGCGAGTTCTTCTTTCCATTTTTTATTTTGAATGGCAAAAGAACTTTTATACTCCAATGTCGTTGATTCTGGTATTTTATTTTCTATCAACCTTTCTAAATCAGAAATGCTATTAATAATCATATTATTTTAATATTGGTGTTTCCGTTATTTTATTTCTAATTGCATTTTAATTAAGTAAAAGAACTTTGATGCAAGAAAACTTCCGCGTGATTATTCTTTGCTTCAGATCTTAATTTCTTGTTTTTTATTAAAATTCTAAAGTATGGGCATTTCCCATTGATGCGAAGATCTTTACCATCGTCTCCTTTTCTAAATCTAATAATCTCAAATTGGTCTGGATTATACTTGTGAAGGAATGTAATAGGTACCCCCATCAATCCATCATAGTCCATGGGAATATCTTGCGTTCTGTTTACATTAATACCGTCACAGTTATCATATTTAGGATAATTTTCTTCATTGCCTAAATATACTTTAGTTAGTTTAATATCTTCATGACGCTGTTCTAATTCAAGATTAGTCAACCATAAACATCCGTTAGTGGCAATAATAGTCTGACCTTGTTCATTTATACTAACTTCAGTACCATATTGTTGATAATAATCTGGTACTATAAAGCCAGATATTCCTCGACCAAGATTGACGCCAAGCCACGCTCTATCACTTTGTATTAGTTTAAATATTTCCTTGTATGTTATTGCGTTAACATTGCCAATGATTAAGAACTGCTTTTGAAATTGAACAATCTGTGAAACAAACTCCCTAAAAAGAGAAAAAGGCGGATTGGTTACCACTACATCAGATTGGCGAAGAAGATTTACACATTCTTCACTTCTAAAATCTCCATCTCCATCAAATGGAATGATTGCAATTTGCTCATCCACGCCATTATATTCACAATAGCATGCTCTATTTCTATATGGCAATGCTATTGCATTATTGTCCTGCTCTTTATAACAAGAAGCTATAAGTTTTTTTAGACCCAATACTTGAAAGTTTTCTTTAAAGAAGCGAAAGAAATTGCTTACCTCAGGGTCGTCGCAATTACAATAAATGACTTTATCACGAAAGCAATCTGAATAGTATTGCAATTCACGCTTTATATCACAGAGTTGAGTAAAAAACTCATCACTCTTTGATTTTTTTGCTTTTTGAAGAAGTTTATTCGTTGCTTTTCTTGCCATTTGCTAAATGATTTATTTGATTCCACAAATCTCTTCCTAACATACGAAGAGACGTGTCTGATATTTCAAACATAATTTCAAACATCTTCTGTTCTTCCCAACTTCTACCGTTGCCCTGAGTGTAAATTGAAGCTGCTTGAAGCATAATAGTTTTATCTTCATGCTTAACGAATCTGTTTTTACAGAGATTAGTATTAATTGGCATGCCATAATTGGCTGCTGTCAAGCGATCCAATCTATTTAGCATACCTGAGTTGTATTCCAATGTAACAACTCTACCATCAGGACGGGTTACTTTAATGGTTTCTGTTAAGAAATTTGAACCTTCAAGAAATAATACATATGGAAAGTGAGATTCAGCAAGCATCATGTTTGCAATTTCTGAAATATTTTTATGAGAACGCTCAATGGCATTTCCTGCAGCCATAAGATCTTGGTCTTTATTTGCACCAACAAGTTCACCCTTTTCGATATTTTCAATATCCTTTCCTTGATGCTTAGCCTCTGACACTAAAACAATACGCCAGTCTCCCTTGTCATCTTTAACTTCTATAATTCCACCATCAGGAATAATACTTGCGTTTTCAACGAACAAAGTTTGTCCAAGATAAGGGTCTATTTTCTGAAGAGTCTTATTTATTTCTTTCTTTTCCACACTTTGACGATATCTAAAGGTTAGTTGTTGATATTTTTCTTCCAACGCTACCAAAACAGCATGTTGAATATTTCCAGTTACCTTATCATGCTTCTTTGCTTCTGCTCCAAATATACCAACTACACCTTGACTTTCTCTATGTTGCGTTGTCAATCTAGAGGATTGATTCTTTTTTGCCATAATTCTTTTTTCTATTTGTTATTAAAATCTAAGAAATCACTTAGCGGTCTAATCTTTGCTCTATAAGTATTTAATCTTTCTTTAAGATTCTGGGGAATCCTAAATTTCGGGATTGTTTGGTTATCAAACTTTAATACGATGTAATATGGTGCATGTGATGGTTTGAACCCATGTTTCTCCAACGTCTCTTTTGTCCATATTTGAAAACGCCCTTTTTGTTTTAATTTATATAACTTACAGTCATTGCCACCAGTATGAAGCAAAACATATTCCATGCGTTCAAATCCTGGTGCTACACATAGAGAACCATCGGACTCGCCTGCACGAAGGTAACAAATGCCAGTTTCTATCATCCGAGCTTTCGTTTCTTTCCTAGCATGATTGACCATCACAGTAACCTCCTCAGGATTCTCTGTAATACGCTTTTGCATTTCGATTGACCGTGAGGGGTTATCAATGTCTATTTTCCTTCGTTTCCCTAAATTTAGGTATTCTTCATTTTGATCAATGCCAATGAACTTTCGGCCCAATAAGTTAGCTGCTATTCCTGTTGAGCAACTACCTGCAAATGGATCTAGTATAACTTCACTGACTCTTGTAGAGGCTACAATTATACGATAAAGAAGGCGCAACGGTTTTTGAGTTGGATGCTTTCCGCAAGTTTTTTCCCACATTCCAACTGTAGGCAACTTCCATACATCTGGCATCAACACACCTCCATTGAGCTGCTTCATCAACTCATAATTGAAGTAATGTTTAGATTTGGGATTTTTTCTTGCCCAAATTATATACTCAGAAGAAAAGTTAAAATGTAATTCTCCCCACGTTGGAGTTGGGTCGGATTTTTGCCAAGTAACAATATTTATAATTTGAAATCCTGCATTCTTTAGACACTTTTCAACAGAATATATATTATGGAATGTTCCACACACCCAAATTGTCCCATCATCTTTTAGTAAAGGCTTACAAGCATCTATCCATTCTTGATTGAACTGATCAATGGAGTCTATAGATTCAGCCTTATCCCAATCACCCTTGTCTACAGAAACCATACGTCTTCCTTGCACTTTTTTACCTCCATTAGACAAGAAATATGGAGGGTCTGCAAATATCATGTCAACTTGTTCTTGGAGTTGACATAGTATTTGCATGGAGTTCCCCTGATAAAGGGTGAAGTTTTTATCTTTTGAATGGTAGTACATTGCTATCTATTTTTTCGTTCTAATCTTGTTGAGAAAATCGTCTATAAAAGGATTCTGACAAATCATATAAGGTTTGGACTTAGAAGTGTTTGCATTTTTTAGGTGTTTTTGGAAATAACTCATCAGAGAACTATCCGCATCTACCATTATTGAATGCCTATTCTCTTCGATGCATACACGTCCAGTTGTGCCAGATCCCGCAAAAAAATCCAAAACAATTGATCCTTCATATGATAATGCCTTCACAAATCTTCGGATTATTTCTGTAGGCTTTTGAGTCGGGTGACCTACACGCTCAGCAGAATTACCATTAAGACGTCCAATTTCCCATACATTTGTTGGATTCTTTCCTTTTTCAATATTTTCAGGAATTAAGCGTTTGTCCTTCAACGCAGCCTTCTTTGCTTCTTCATCATATGGTACTCTTACAGAATCGAGGTCAAAGTAATACTTTTTCGTTTTGGAAAGCCATATAGCTTCTTCGTGACGATTTGCAAAATAACGATGCGCACTCATCCCGTTTTTATAATACCAAATAACAAGATTAATTAATCTAAGTTTGGTGTTATGACGAGTATAGTGAAGAATTTCAAGAAGATCACCTTGTTTAAGGTCTTGAAATTGAAAACCACCAAATATTACACAATTACCATTATCTGTCATCACACGATAAATTTGGTCTATCCATTGTTTTGCCCATTCTAGATAATTAGGGAATGTATCCCAATATTCCAATTCCAAATTATAGGGCGGATCTATCAGGATTAATTGGACGGACTTGTCTGGCAATTCTTTTAAAAACTTAACAGCATCCTGAACATATAATGCATGCCAAGTCTTCTCGAAGTTTTCTACATGTACGGTTGTACTATGTTCAACTCCGTCACGACTCTGTTTTACAAGAGTTCGCAATCCGCTATTAAAGTGAGATTTATTGGACATACTTTTTTTGTATTGGCAAGAAATAATCGGGTGTACCAAAATTAGCTCCAAAATTCTCACGTAACCTTGACAAATCCACTTCATTTAGTGTATTTGTCAATAACTTGTTAATTCTTTCGTTTACCAGTTCCCTATCCTCTTTTTCCTCAAACTTAATGAGGTCATATGTCGGAACAAAATGTTTTATTGTTATTTCTGAACGCTTTTGTTCTATGATGTTTAATGATTCAAGTATGTTAAAAAGAAATGGTATTCTATGTTTTGCTCCTTCATTCGTAGGAGGATTGATGCCTCTTACTTCACAATATCTCAAAACGAATGGGCAATTGAAGAACCCTTCGTAAATCTTAGACTTCTGAATAACAGAGTTTCGCTCAATCGTATATAGATATTTAAGAAGTAAGGAAATGGCATCCATATTAAGGAACATCATTGAATACACCTCCTTTGCTTGCAGATTCGCATTTACAAAATCAGAGATTAATGAATTGATGGAACTCTCATTATTCATTGTCCATGAAATCTCAGTTTTACCACCATCATTAAAACTCATGTCGAGTGAATCCAGGAAAGACTTAAAATGTTTGTACATTTCTTTACCATTCTGAGTCAAAAGAAGTTGTACCCCAGCAGATGAATCACCTCTAAAATCTACAAGCATACCCATTTCCATTGCTGCTTGCAATTTATATTTTGTTTGTCGCTGGAAGGTCGTTAATGGAGTCTTGTTATCCTCACTCTTCTCAAATCTAACATACTGAGGTGCAATCCTACTTGATTGTATATTGTTATCTCCAACAGTTTTTAGAATATACATTAAATGACCGAGGTGAGTACCTTGTGGGAAATGATACGAAGATTCTGTTAGTTCTCCAATCTCTTTCAGGAATTCAATCCATGAGCCAAAAACAGCTAGATATTTTGCAACCTTATACTCTCCGTCAGTATTGATATCTTCCTGTGATGGTTTTCTACTCAATTTCTCTGATAACTCCCAATATGCGGCAATAAGATCTTCACGTGTAATATCGCGTTCTGCTTTATCTTGATTGTCTAAGATTTGTTCAACATCAGCATCAAATATCACTTGACATTTGGGTGAATATTCAAATTCCACTTTTTCTATTCGGCCTTGAGCATCTTTTTGGGGTGTTGATTTTCCTCCAGAAAGATATTTACGAATATTATTTGCTTTTTTATAGTTTCCAATAAAGTCTATAACAATTACATTGCCTTTACCACCACACAAACGAAGTCCTCTACCTAATTGCTGGGTAAATATAGTCTTCGATTCTGTTGGTCGTAAAAACAGAAGAACTCGCAAATCAGGAAAATCAATTCCTTCATTAAAAAGATCTACAGTAAATGCAACTGTATATTTGTTATTCCTAAAATCCTTTATAACCTGATCTCTATTTTGCGTTTCAGAAGTTATTGAAATTGCCGGTACTCCTTTTGAGGCAAATAAAGCAGCCATCGCATTTGCATGCTTGATAGAGCAACAAAAGCCTAATGCCTTGTTGCCATTGCCTTTACTAATGTACTCCTTGAATATCTGTTCATTGCGAGTAGGTATTATCAATTCTCTATCGAGATCTTCAACTCGATATTTATTATTTTGATAACGAATGTTACTATAGTCAATATTATCTTTTAATCCATAATAAGTATATGGGACAAGAAAACCATTGTTAATAGCATCATTCAATGTATATTCAAAAACCTTGTTATAATCAAATAATTCAAAAATATCTTTTCGGTCAGTCCTGTCGGGTGTGGCAGTCAAACCAAGCATAAAGACATTGGGCTTAAAATAATTGAGGATAGATTGATATGTAGGTGCCTGACCATGATGAACCTCATCTATTACTATGTAATCAAATTCATCTTGTGAAAAGTCCGTAAAACAATTACGAAGAGTGTCTTTTGATGCAAACAATACTTTACTATCATGAATATTTTCCTTAATTTCGCCAGTTAAGTAGCCCAACTTTGATGTTTGATAAATTTGTTCATATGACTCTTTTGATTGGCTAAGAATATCTAATTTATGTACAATAAACAAGATTCTACCATTTGCATTCAAGCTATCGAATGCAGAAAGGTATGTTTTACCTGTTCCTGTCGGAAGTATAACAACCCCCTTTTTATGTCCTTGACTTCTATAAAAACTTAACTCTTCAAGTACTTGCTTCTGCAAGAAATTAGGTTCAATTCTATGTTTGTTTAATAAGTCTGGAATCTGTTTCCTAACTAAAGTTGCCAGGTCGTCAGATACTTTTTTGCGCCATTCGGGAGCTTTAAGTTGGTTATACGAGAAACGAAGTAAGAACCAGCCTGCACTTAGAATTTCGTTCTGACGATTTAAATTATCATCAAACTGTTCACCAGGAATAATGCCTTCTGCATGGTAACTTTCTCCGTTTACCTCTAATGCTAATTTCTTTCCATTATACAAAATGCCAAAGTCTATGCGACGTGAACGTCCAGTAGAATCCAAAAATGGATACTGTGGAATAACGTATTTCATTTTATTTCCACCGAATAAAGGGAACAGGAATTCTCTTACAAACAACCGTTCGCTATCTTGAGTGATTCGGCTTTTGTAGGTCTCCATATATAAGTCTATAGTTACCTCATCGTAATCTTCGAGAAGATTGACATACGAACTTTCTATCTTATCATTATCAAATATTTTTTCTTCTAAAATATCCATAGTCATTGCTTTGTTGATATTAATAAATCTTTTATGTCAACATCTAACAGTTTAGAGATTTTATCAAGTGTTTGTAAATCAGGCTGAACAGAATTGCTACACCATTTACTTACTGTACAGTTTGTTCTTCCTAACTGTTCAGCTAACCATTTGCCTGTCCTTTGTTTTTCAACAAGCACAACTTTAACACGATTTAAATTTGGCATTATAATATAATTCTTTTAATTCAGATGCAAATGTATTGCTTTTATAACATTTACTCAAATTTAAATGAGAAAATTATTCATTTCTTAAGAATATTAGTGATGCGAAGTTAACGCATCACTAATAATGTACAAAAGGATATGCCTGTCAAAGATTGGTTTGTATGGCATATATCTCATTTTCTTTTGTTCATCAATTCGTTCGCAATAATATACTTTGCAGTTAATTTTATTAAGATTCAATCAATCAACAGAAGAATTGATGACGAGGTTAGTAAAAGTATCTAACAAACAGTACAGCTTTCATCCAAAGAGTTACACAAACGAAAAAGTCGCTTAGCTTGCAGAACGTTCATTTTTACTCCTAATTGAATAATAATATATTCAAAAATACTTTTCATACTTCCCCCTCAACGACTTTTCCCGAATAATAACAACCTGCATATTAGCTCTTAGGCGGTCAAAGGTTCGAAACCCGTATATGGTTTTGATTTCTTCCAAGATCAAGTTGGTGGTGGCAATAAGTAAAGTTCCATGTTTCTCAATACCATCAACGATTTCGGAAAAGACGATGTGGGGATTACCATAATCGTAAAATGTTCCTTCAATGCCGAAATCGTCTATGGCAATGAATCGCTGACGCAAGGAGGTACGATATGTTGCTTCGTTGCAAAGTTCTGTTGCTTGATATCGTGAAAAGATTTTGTGCATTACCATCCGGAATATCAAAGGGATAACTTTCATACAGATTTCCGTCTTTCCGACTCCTGGTGGGCCAATCAGTAGCAAACCTTTTCCTTTATTGTCGGTTAGCCAGTCTGTTATTTGGTCATATTCAGCAAGCCATTCCACTTTGTGGCGCATGACTTCTTCAAGTCCAGCTATTAAAGCTTCTTTGGCATTAGGGATTCCAAAACGAAAAGGTATTGGTGCATAGTCATCTTCATTCTTCCGTGCCTCTGAAATAGCACGTTGAAAATCTTCTCTTGTCAATCTCATCATTGCCATTGTTCGATAGGTTTGTATTTATCTAATGAATCATCTGCAAGTATAAGTCCCTGTTGCGACGTGTTTTTACGAAGCGATATAGACGGCTTACAGTTTCCTTGTTTGCATACCCAATTAACGAAATGCCGTTTAGCGTCTTCCTCTGTTTTACGATTGACACCACTTGCGTGAAGATAACGAAAGAATTGCGCCAACAAGATTGCTATATCGGTTGATGATTCAGGCATATTTTTGCCAGACAAATATTCTTTTACTTTTCCCTGCCATTCTATATCAATAGAAAGCACTTCTTCCAATTCTTCAATAGGAAACATGGATTGTTCTTCGTGCGTGCGTTGATTTATAACTTCTTTGTCTTTATCTACTTCTTTATTATTAAGGGTCAAGTTTTCAGTCAAGTGTACTGACAAGTCCTCCGTCAATTCAAGTAGCGAATATTTGGACGGTTGAAAGCGAGTCGTTCCATAGGTAAAACTTATCAGTTTTCTTTTCGCCAACCGTTCTCTGGCTGTTACCAATGTTTGTTTCGACATCCGAAGTCGGTTACAAACATGAAAGGTAGGGCAAGAAAAAGGCATTTGCCAATGAAACTTGTTGCACTCGTTGACAAGAAAGGCATAAAGAGCGACTTCGCTTGCAGCAAAGGATTCGTAGTCCGCCAGTCGCCAAAATTGGTTCATGTAGTCAATATACGTCATAAGCAGACCCTCTTTTATGCAAACTTTGTCAACAGTTCACGGTCAAGAATTGTATCGTCAATCTCCATCCGGCTAAAGTACAACCGACTGGCACTTCTATGGAAGGGAAGTTGTCCCCGTTGACATCGCTTGCGGACTGCGTCCATAGATATACCAAGATAGTCAGCGACCTGTTTTATATTCATCACATAATCTGCCTTCCGTTGCAAAAGGATGGCTGCATCATCT
>JAEIGA010017871.1_pt1 | contig 10800 bp, 8 predicted proteins | sample 9270691 | NCBI WGS metagenome assembly JAEIGA01 (sample SAMN17057246, study PRJNA624740) | gut metagenome | biome: biome; isolation source: fecal sample | host: Bos grunniens | place: China: Xizang | collected 2019 | reverse complement strand
TTTAAGCGTGAGCTTAAAGGTAAATATATTGTAACCAATGTTTATTATAAACTTAAAAAAGTAGGTGTGCCACAAATAAATTATGGTAGCCTTGAAGAGGAAATGAAGAAGTATCCAGAGGTTACACTTGCAAATGTGCGTAAGGCTGTGATTGATATTCGTCAAAGAAAACTTCCTGAGCCAAAAGTATGGGGAAATGCTGGTAGTTTTTATTTAAATCCTGTGATTTCTAAGACGCAATATGATTCACTTTTAAAGGAATATCCAGAACTACCTTGTTATAAAGTATCTGATACTGAGGTGAAAGTACCTGCTGGTTATTTGATTGAGAAATGTGGTTGGAAGGGCAAAGCGCAAGGCAAAGTGGCTGTGCATGGAAGTCAGGCATTGGTGCTTATCAATAAAGGTGGTGCAAATGGTTTGGATATTATCAACCTTTCAGATAGCATTCGTCAGTCTGTCAGGGAAAAATTTCAAATAGAACTTACTCCAGAGGTAAACTTGATATTTGGATAAAAGAAAAATCAATTACTTTAATTTAATATATTATGAAAAAGATTACAAAATTATTTTTAGCCTTTGTAATGGCTATGGGTGCGTTGTCGGTGTTTGCGGCAGAGCACTATGTGTACTTTGATGGAACATCTTTTTCACAACCTCAAGTTTGGGCGTGGAACGATGACGAAAATTGTACCACTGCAGGAAAATGGGGTGGTGATAACATGGTGAAAAAAGATGGGAAATGGTATTGGGAAGTTCCAGAAGGTAAATCATTACCAACCATGATTATTATCCACGAAGGTGATAACAAAATTGGTGCTGGTGACTTAGAATATGTAGATAAAGCTACTTATCACCAAGATGGTTCTTGTACAGAATTTGTTGACCCTTCTATTCCAAATGTGACAGCGAGTCCTGCTTCTGGTGCTTTCTTTAAAGATGGTGAAAGCATTACTGTTACTCTAGAAGTATCTATGCAGGCAACCATTTATTATACTACAGATGGTACAGAACCAACAAAAAATTCAGCAGTATATAGCGAACCTCTAGAGTTTACTGAATCTACCACTTTAAAAACTTTTGCAGTAACAGCGGAAGGCAAAGAAAAAACACAAAGCTTTAGTTATACTAAAATGCCTGCTCCAGGCGAAGGTGAATCTGGTCCTCAACTAAATACCAAATATTATCAAGTAAACCCAAATGGTCAAGTGGGTACCAAAAAGACCATTGATATGGCGTTTGCCAATCAAGACGCTACCAATGCTATGAAACACTGGGAAGCTAGCGATATTATTGCTCAAGGTGTGGCTCGCGATGTTTGCCAAGCAATGAAAGGTAAACACGAACGTCCTATCATCGACTCCTACGCTGTCTTTGCTGCATATGATGATGAATATCTATATTTAGGTGTGCAATTAGTATATATGGTATGGGATCAATGGGGCGAAGGTCAACAACCAGGTGAGTCTAAACCTCACAATATGAACGGACGTATGATGTGGGCATTTGACCTAAGTCCTGTTAAAGAATTTGATGGTTATATTGATGGAAAAGCTGCAATTTGGAATCAAGATAATCCACCAACTCAACGTGTAGGTGCTAAATTCGCTAATGGTGTAGATGCTATTTGGATTGGCTCTTCTCAACCAGGAGTACCAACACCTGGTTTCTTCCTTCCTACTCCTGATGGTCATGCTAGCTATAGTGCTCCATATTGTCCAAATGCTTCAGGCGTGAAATATGGTAAAAATGACAATTTACATCCTTGTATCAAGAATATTTATGGTCAAAGTAGCTTTGAATACAATCCTTCTGTACTTACAGGAAATACAGGTTTCGTAGATTTAAAATCAGAAATTGCTACTACTGCACATACCTTCTACGAATGGAAATTCCCACTTTCATTACTAGGTGTCTCTGCAGATTATATTGCTGAATATGGTATAGGTGTAATGTATATTGACATTTACGGTTGTAGTCCTGTAGGAGGTACTCCATACGACCCTTCTTATTTTGATAATGTTAAGAAATCGTATTCTATGGACCCTTCTTCTAGTATGGAAAAAGAAGACGAAGACGTGATTACATACGCTCCTGCTCGTATTGGTAAATTGTTGAAACCAGCAGATCCAGATAAACCTGAAACAGATACTCCAATCGATGAAGTAGAAGCTGAAGATGGTCCTGCTGAATATTTCACAATCACAGGTGTGAAAATAGCAGAACCTGTCGAAGGTCAAGTTGTTATTGAACGTCGTGGTAGTAAAGTAGTTAAAAAGGTATATTAAAATTATAAAAAAATGGTGACTCGATTGAGTCACCATTTTTTTTATAATTTTAAGTTATGTCCCATTCTTTCTTTCTTAGTCTGCATGTAGTGTTCGTTGTATTTGTTGATGCCAACTTCTATTCCTACATTTTCTACTATTTCTAATCCGTAACCTTCAAGACCAATACGTTTTACAGGGTTGTTTGAGACTAAACGCATTTTTCTCACACCTATTTCACGTAATATGCTAGCGCCTACGCCATAGTCGCGTTCGTCTGCATTGAAACCTAGTTTTAAGTTTGCATCTACTGTGTCAAGGCCTTGTTCTTGAAGAGAGTATGCTTTAATTTTATTCATTAAACCAATGCCTCTGCCTTCTTGGATAAGGTAGATGATTACACCTTTGCCTTCTTTTTCAACCATTTCCATTGCTTTGTGAAGTTGGTCACCACATTCGCATCTTAGTGAACCAAAGATGTCGCCAGTAACGCAAGAAGAGTGTACTCTTACTAGGATTGGTTCGTCTTCTTCCCATTCTCCTTTTACTAGTGCCACGTGTTCTAGTCCGTTTGAAAGTTGACGGAAAGGAATAATTTTGAAATCACCATATTTGGTAGGAAGATTTGCTGATTCTCCTTTTTCTACGATAGATTCTTTTTTTAGTCTATATTCAATTAAATCACGAATAGTGATAATTTTAATTCCAAACTTTTCAGAAACTTTTAGTAGGTCTGGCATACGTGCCATTGTGCCGTCTTCGTTCATAATCTCGATAAGAGCGGCGGCAGGATATAGACCTGAAAGACGTGCTAAATCTACAGCAGCCTCTGTGTGTCCTGCTCTGCGTAGTACACCTTTTTCTTTTGCATAAAGAGGGTTGATGTGACCAGGACGACCAAATGTATTTGGTGTAGATGTAGGATCTGCTAGTGCTTTAATAGTAGCAGCACGGTCTGCTGTTGATACACCTGTAGAACATCCTTCTATTTTATCAATTGTAACTGTAAAAGGAGTGCCTAGGATAGATGTATTGTTGCTTACTTGTTTGTCTAGTTCTAGTTCTGCACAACGAGACTCTGTGATAGGGGCACAAAGCACACCTCTACCATTTTTTAGCATAAAGTTTACTGCCTCAGGAGTAATCTTCTCTGCTGCTATAATGAAATCACCTTCGTTTTCACGATCTTCGTCGTCCACTACGATAACAAACTTGCCTTCTCTGAAGTCTTCTAATGCTTCTTCTATTGTGTGTAGAGCCATATAATTATTTGTTTTGTTTTAATTTTTTGATTTTTGCAAATATAACATTTTCTTTGCTAAAAAACTTCTTAAATACCATAATATAACTTTCACCATTCATAATACTTGATTCTGTGGCAGCCATATAGGTGAGCAAAATACCAAAAGGTAATAGGATAAATGCGCTTAGCCACATGCCTTGCCATACTTCCCATACGCCTTCGCGAGCCATTTTATATCCAGTATTGTCTATGATGTAATATATAATAAATAACACAGTTGATAACACCACAGGCATTCCCATACCTCCTTTTCTAATGATAGCTCCAAGTGGTGCTCCAATAAATAGGAAGATAAAACATGCAAATGCTAGTGTATATCGTTTGTATTTTTCTATTTCGTGTCTTCTCATTTCGTTGTGAAACCATTGAATAAGAGAATCATAGCTATCTTGTCTGCTAGTTACTTGAGTTGCATTTTTTTGCGCAGCTTTTAATATTATAGATTTATTGATATTGATTAGTCTAGCAAAGTGAGCTTGCAATGTTTCTTTCTCTTCTATATTCAAATCTGGTTCTCTGAATACTGTAAGTTCTTCTGCACTAGTATTACTTCTATTAAAATATGTGTTTTTTTGTTTTCTTTCTTTTTCTAATTTTGCATGATCAACTATTTTTACCTTGATTGAATCTACGGTTTCATTAAGTTGATCTACGTTTTTTGCTACGTATTGGTCTTCTAAATATGAGTTGCTTAATTCTTTAAAATTGGCATCAAAGTCTATAACAAGCTCTTTTCTAGCAAAAGTTTCCCTTCTATATGGAATGATTTTATTATTGCTGTAGTTGTTGCTGTTGTCGGCGTCTTGTAAATTTTCAAAGCATTCTCCGTTGTATAACTCTAAAACTAATTGTTTTTTATCTTCTGTAAGTCGAAGTCTGCCTGTGTCTGCTAATATAATACCAGTGTTGTTGAAGCCGCGAGAATAGTCGTAAATAACCACATCAAGTAGTAAACCATCTCTTTTGGTTTCTGTATATACGTTTCTCCCTGTAATGCCACTATAGAAAGCACCTTGTGGAATTTCCAATTCTGGTGATGCTTCTTGAATGGAGAATAATAGTCCCCACATTCTTACTTGTGTGATTGGAAGTATATTATTTGCAAAATAGAAACTACCGATAGAAACAAGCGCAATAAGAATAATTAGAGATTTCATTATCTTGAAAAGTGAAATCCCTGCTGCCTTCATTGCTAATAGTTCGAGTTTTTCTCCTAGATTTCCAAATGTCATTAGTGAACCTAATAAAATGGAAAGTGGAAGAGCTAGAGGAATTACAGAAAGTGCTGCATAGAATAGGAACTCAAGTAAAACAAGTGCCCCCATACCTTTCCCCACAAAATCATCTACGTAGCGAAACATAAATTGCATAACAAGTATGAAAATACTTGCAAGGAAAGTAATGGAGAATGTTTTTAAAAAGTTCTTTAATATGTATCTATGTATGTGTTTTATCATAATTAGAAATTAGGAATGCCTAACTCAAACGCTAGTGGCAATAATTCCTTTGCACTTTTTATTGTTTTTATTTCTTTTTTACCGTATAGATAAATGGTGATTTCGTGAGAAAAACGTTTTTCCATTTCAACCAATACTTGACAACATTCTCCGCATGGAGTAATGATATCCTCTGTGAAGTCACCGTCCTTATATGCTGCAATAGCAATACTTTCAGGGTATGCGTTGTTTGCGTTTGCACATGCATATAATAAAGCAACTCTTTCTGCACACAAACATGCGCTATATGCAGCATTTTCTTGATTGGAACCTGTGAATATTCTGCCGTCTGACATACGTACAGCAGCTCCTACTTTAAAGTTTGAGTATGGAGAATATGAAGTGCGTGTAGCTTGTTTTGCTAATTCAACTAATTCTGATTCCATCTTAAAAATGTTTATGTATATACAAATTAACGCAAAGATAACTAAAATTCCAAAAACATCTTTAATTCTAAGAAAAAAATAGTATATTTGCACGTTATTATATGCATAAAATGAGAAAATTAATAAATGTTTTAGTGGTGTTTGTAGTGTTGTTTACAAATGTATTTTGCGTTTGTGCAGCTCAAGACAATGAGGCTTATATAGAAAAATACTACAAAATAGCTATGAGAGAGATGAATGATTATGGAATACCTGCTTCTATTACATTGGCACAAGGTATTTTAGAATCTGCAGCGGGCACAAGTAAGTTGGCTGTTAAAGCAAATAATCACTTTGGAATAAAATGTCATAACGATTGGTCTGGAGAAAAAATTTATCACGATGATGATAAAAATAATGAATGCTTCAGAAAATACGACCATGCAGAAGAATCTTTTGTGGATCACTCTCAGTTTTTAAAAGATAGAGCGCGTTATTCTTTCCTTTTTGAGTTGGATAAAACAGACTACAAGGCGTGGGCGAAGGGTTTGAAACAAGCTGGTTATGCTACAGACCCAAATTATCCTACTAGACTTATCAATCTTATTGAAAAATACGACCTTCATAAATATGATGTTGCAAGTTTTACATCAAAAGAGGAAAATGTTGCAACTCCTGTAAAACAAAAAGCAGTGAAAAATGAATCTGGTTTGAAGTATGTTTATGTTCAAAAAGGAGAGTCATATTATACAATTGCTAAAAAATATAGTATTCCTTTTGGCTTGATATATTCTTACAATGATGTAGATAGAAAAACTCGTCAGCCAGAAGAAGGTACTGTGGTTTATTTACAACAAAAAAAGAAAAAAATCACTTATGGAGATGGGGTGCATGTGGTTCAAAAAGGTGAGTCTATGCACGATATTTCACAAAAATATGGCATTCGTTTACATTCTCTTTATGATATAAATAAACTGCCTTACGATTCAAAAATTGAAGTTGGTAAATTATTAAAACTAAGATAATATGGAAAATTCAAATCGAGAAAAAGAATTAGATTTACTAGATTTATTAAATATCTGTTGGAAGTTTTTAGTAAATTATCTATTTAAACCATTTGTGGTGGTGTTAAAAATAGGTATAAGAAAATGGTATTTTCTTGCTATTGCTATCTTCTTAGGTATTGCTATTTCTATAATATTACCAAATATATTTACAAAAAAGAATAAATCTGAAATTATAGTTGAAAATAAGGTTTCTAGAAGTTCTAATGTTATAAAAGAAATAGAAGTTTTAGCTTCTATGAATAGAGATAGATTGGCAGATTTATTAGAAATAGATAAGGAAACTCTAAAAGACTTAGTTGGTATCAAACCACATAAAGTAATTTCTAAAGATTCTACATTCGTTACCTATGAAGTAGATTCTGATGATATTTATGTAGTGCCTTCTGAATATAAGGTTCACCCATATTTATTTGCTTTAGAAATATTATCTAAAGATACTGCTACATTAGCAACATTTTCAGATGCTGTGTTGAGATATATTAATGAAAAATCTTCATTAGCTACAATGACAGAAAGAAGGCTTTCTGTAGTAAGAAGTGAATTAAATACTTTTAAACAAGAAGCAAAAGTCTTAGACTCACTACGTTATATACAATACTTTAGTAATGATGCAAATCAAGTGGTATTAGGCACTTCTGGTGAAACATTTAGTATTAAAGATAAGAATCAATGGATTCAAAATGACTTGATGGGTCTTAAATCTAAAGTGATAGGATTGCAACATACTTTAGAAAATGATACACTTGCTGTGGAACCAATCACAACATTGTCTATCTCTGATACTTATGTAAACCACCCAATTAAAACAGCGCCTAAATATGCTATGATACTATTCTTCTTAACATATATCATATTGATTTTCTTTGAGTATAAGAAGAATATTATAGAATGGATTAAAGAATAAATGAAGAAATTTTTAACAATATTATTTTTAGTTCTTGCAGTGACTATGGCTTATTCTGCACCTGTATTGGTGTCTATGAATAATGCTAAAGAATATGCCCGCCTTTCAGATAATAAAAAAGTTCTTTTAAAGGGCGATTATAAAACAGGAAAGGAAGATACTCTTGTGGTGTTTTCTAAAATGAGACAAAATCCATTGGAGGTGGTAGAGGCTTTTCGTTTTTCGCCATTGGAAGATAAAATTTTGCTGAAAAGTGGAGAAGGCTATTATGTTTATAGAATAGGAACTAATAGATCTGATAAACTATCTGATGATGCTCCACAAATATCGCCAATTTTCTCCCCAGATGGCAATAATGTGGCTTTTATAAGAGATAATAATATCTTTATTAAAAGATTACAATTTGAAACTGAGGTGCAAGTAACAAAAGATGGTGGCGATGAAGTAATAAATGGTACTCGTACAAAGGTTATTACTCAGGCATTTGGAGATTTAGTCTCTATGGTTTGGTCTAAAGATAATTCTTCTTTGGTTTATGTTAAAAATCAACATGTTTATGTGTATAATGTACAATTTAAATGGCATAAACAAGTGGTTTTACCAAACTTCACCGATGGATATGTTACTCATATAGAGTGGACTAACGATGACAATAAATTTGTGGTGATGTATTTGAATCGACTTCAAACAGATTTAACTGTGGCAGTTGTAAATGTGGAGTCGCTTGTGGCAAAACAAATCTATCATCATAAGGAGGATAAATATATTTCTCCTGAAAATGCTTCTTACATCTTAATGTTTTCAGATACTGAAGAATTTGGGGTATTAGAAGAGAAAGATGGTCATAATCATTTGCATGTTTATTCGCTAAGCAATGGAAGATATATTTATCAAGTGGGTAAGGGCGCTTACGATGTAACAAAGGTTTATGGCTATGATGCTAAAACAAAGCAAATTTTCTATCAATCAAATGAAAATGGTCCACTAAATCGTGGTGTATATTCTATAAATGTGAAATCTGCAAAAAGAAAATCTGTAGCAGACGAGGATGGTACTAACGATGCAATCTTTTCTAAAGATTTTAAATATTTTGAACACATTTATAGTAACGCAAATCAACCACATATTTATTCTGTAAACAATGTGGATGGCAACGTGCTAAGAGAACTTCATCGTGACAATATGGATGAAACTATGTTGCGTAAGGAATTTTTCCAGTTTACAGATAGTCTTTCTGGTTGGATAATAAGAAAGCCAGGTGTTGCTAATGCACCAGTTATATTAAATGTAGTAGATACTAGAAACCAATGGAAACGTGATGTTTCATATAAATTGGCAGAACAAGGTTTTGTAGTGGCTACTGTAACTGCTCATGGCAATCTAGGTTATGGTGAATACTTTAAAAAATCTGTTCATGGAAATATTTTTAAAGTGCCAGCGCTAGATTTTATTGATGCAGCAAAAGGTTTAATAAAAAAAGGTATTGCAGACCCTAATAATATCTTTATGATGGGTAACCGTATGGCAGGTGGAGTAGTGCTTTATGCTCTTATGCAACCAAAATCTCCATTAGCAGGCGGTATCGTAATCTCTCCTGTAACCGACCTTGTAAATTATAATAAGGTGGAAGTGGAAAGATATATGAAACAGCATGGTGCTACAGCAGGTTATAGAACAAATTCTGCTGTTGGAAATGCTAAAAACATAAAAGGTAAATTACTTATTGTTCACTCAATGAATGATGGTGTGAACTCTGTGGAAAATACAAATCGTCTTATAGAAGAACTTGTTGATGCAGATGTGCAGTTTGAAATGCAACTTTATCCTAACAAAGATGAAAGTTTTACAGCTTCGCTGCTACAACCACACTTATATAATAGGATACTAAACTTTTTGAAAAATAATTTAAAATAAAATATATGAAACCAACTTTATTTGTAATGGCGGCTGGTATGGGAAGCCGTTATGGTGGCTTAAAACAAATGGACGGTCTAGGTCCAAATGGTGAAACAATTATCGATTATTCTATTTATGATGCTATCAGAGTAGGATTTGGTAAAGTAGTTTTCGTTATTCGTAGAGACTTTGCTAAAGACTTCCAAGATATTGTAGTATCTAAGTTTCAAGATAAAATAGAAGTGGAACTTGTTTATCAAGATTTAGACAATCTTCCAGAAGGATTTTCTCCAAACCCAGAACGCGTAAAACCATGGGGTACAAATCACGCAGTACTTATGGGTCGTGGCGTAGTAAAAGAACCATTTGCAGTGATAAATGGCGACGACTTCTACGGATATGAGTCTTTTAAAGTGCTTTGCGAGGAACTTGTTTCTATGGAAGGAAAAAAAGGCGAATACTGCATGGTAGGTTTCCCTGTGAAAAATACACTTTCAAATAGTGGTACTGTATCTCGTGGTGTGTGTGAAAAAGACGAAAATGGCTATCTTACTTCAATAGAAGAACATACAAAACTAGAAGAAGTAAACGGAGTAATCGTAAATCACAACGAAGACGGCACAGAAAAGAAAGTGTCTGCAAATACTCCAGTTTCTATGAATATGTGGGGATTCACTCCTGAATATTTCGACTATTCATACGAAGCGTTTAAAGACTTCCTAAAAGTTAACGAAAAAGAACTAAAAGCAGAATTTTATATTCCTACTATGGTTGATACCTTGATTAACGACGGTAGAGCTAAAGTGAAAGTGCTAGACACCACTGCAAAATGGTTTGGCGTGACATACATCGAGGATAAACCAAATGTGCTGCTTCAGATAAATGATTTGATTTCTAAGGGTGTTTATCCAAGTAAACTTTGGTAATAACTCTCGTAAAAAATACAAAAAATGGAAGTCTGCTGACTTCCATTTTTTTATAACTCTACTTCTAGGATTTTTGTTCTTGGTAGTGGCGCTAAGTTGATGTTTTTCCCTTGCAATGCAGTTTTTGCAGCGCACATTACCGTGTCGGGGGTGTTGTTGTTTTGGCTTAGGTGGCAAAAGAAAATGTTTTTCCAATGTGGTTGGAAATTTTCTGCCAAAAATTTCATGGTTACATGGTTGGCAAGGTGTCCGCAACCCCCTAAAATGCGTTGTTTTAGAGAATAATGATACCTGCCGTTTATGAGCATCTGTTCGTCGTAGTTTGCCTCAATTACCACATGGTCTGCCGCACAAATGTATTGTTTAGCAATGTCATTTATGCCTCCAAGGTCGGTGGCAATGGTGATTCTTTCTCCTTTAAATTCAATAAAATAACCCACACATTGACTTGAATCGTGCTCCACTTCAAATGGAGTGATTTTAAAATCTTTTATTATGGTTTCTTCGCCTATTTTGATAGGTCTTTTGCTTTGATATAGCTTTTCAGTGATTTTATAACACTTGTTTATCCCTTTA
>JAEIGA010017870.1_pt1 | contig 10800 bp, 8 predicted proteins | sample 9270691 | NCBI WGS metagenome assembly JAEIGA01 (sample SAMN17057246, study PRJNA624740) | gut metagenome | biome: biome; isolation source: fecal sample | host: Bos grunniens | place: China: Xizang | collected 2019 | reverse complement strand
GAGCTGTCAGATCATCACCGAGCTTATGTTCGTTTCATATTGGCAAAAAGATGCCACGGGAGATGACAAATATCTGCACGAAACCATCCAATGGGGTGAAAAGCTTCTCGCGCAAAGCACCGACGATCAGCAGCGGCACAGTGCCATACAAATCCTGTGCTTTGCTTATCGAGATGTCGGTCGCCTGGACGAGGCGATCAAAATGGCGCAGTCCATGCCCTATCTGTGCATTTCGAGAGAAATGATGCTGAGTCGCATTTATGCCGGCGATCAGGCGTACCGCGCCAAGCAAAGTGAAGCATACAACTTGCTGCAATTTCTTTCGACTCGGCTGGACAGCATGCAAACCAAGTTGGACTCCGGAGAATGGGCGTACACAGCAGATGAATGTGCCGCTCTTCGCGATAAACGGATCTCCCTTTTGCACTTGCTTTTTGAGAACGGCGATTTCGGTTTTTATCACACGCATCTGTTCGAAACGCATCGGGATCAGGCGTTTTACTATGCGGAAAACGGGGACGCCGACAAGGCCTTGGAGCATCTTGGCTTGGCAGCCGAGCATTCCATTAAATTTATCACTTCTGTGAATGAGGAATGCACCTCGCTTTTACTTCGCGGACAAGATCCCGGCTGCTGGTCAACCAGCGACCCTGACAACGATGCCAGCCGCCTGCTTCTGAAAATGGACGACGCCGCATTTGACAGCCTGCGCGAAAACGAGGCATTTATCAAAATCAAGGAGCGCCTTTCGGAATACGCGGGAAAGTGGTGCGCGGAATAAGTCAAGCAAACAAACACCGACCTCGGCGGGGAGAAATCCCTGCCGGGGATTTTTATATTCTCTGCACACCTCCCACGCGCGGCGAAAAGCAGCACTTTTTTCGTCAGCACCTTGATTTTTCCGCCAAAATATTGTATAATATCGGTAGTAAAGAAAAAAGCGAGGTCTCCCCTGATGAAAGGCACCAAAACCGTCTATATCTGCTCCTCCTGCGGACAGGTCAGCCCCAAGTGGATGGGAAAATGTCCCGCCTGCAACGCATGGAACACCTTTGTGGAGGATGTCATTGCCACAAAGCCGACCGAGAGCACTGCCGCACGCCGCACCTCGATGCAGCAAAGCAGCGACAGCACCGCGCGTCCTTACAGCGAAGTCGATATTCCCACCTACATGCGCTGCCCCACCGGCATGGACGAGCTGGATCGCGTGCTGGGCGGCGGCGGACTTGTCACCGGCTCGGTAATTCTACTGGCAGGTGAGCCCGGCATTGGTAAATCGACGCTGCTCATGCAAATTTGCGACGCACTGGGGCAAGGGCACCGCGTGCTGTACGTTTCGGGCGAGGAATCGACGGGACAGCTGAAGATGCGCGCCGAGCGGTTGGGTGTCAAGGGGGACAATCTCTACATTCTGACCGAGACGCATCTGGAGCGCATTCTGAGTGAGGTGGACAAGGTCAAGCCCGACGTCATGATCGTCGATTCGGTGCAGACCATCTACTCCGACTCTTCCGCCTCGACGGCCGGCAGCATCACGCAGGTGCGCGAGTGCGCGCTGTCCTTTATCTGCAAGGCCAAGAACGAGGGGATTTCGGTGATTTTGGTCGGACACGTCAACAAGGAGGGCAGCATTGCCGGCCCTAAGGTGCTGGAGCACATGGTGGATGCCGTACTCTACTTTGAGGGCGAGCGGCAGCAGGCCTACCGCATCATTCGCGCCATGAAGAACCGCTACGGCTCGACCAACGAGATCGGTGTGTTTGAGATGACCGACACGGGGCTTTGCGAGGTTGCCAATCCCTCCGAGATGCTTTTGGCGGGACGCCCCACCAACATTTCGGGCAACTGCGCCGTTTGCACCATGGAGGGCACGCGTCCCTTAATTGCGGAGGTTCAGGCGTTGGTCACTCCGACCGTCTTCCCTGCCCCTCGTCGCACCGGCAACGGTATCGATTATAACCGTATGTGTCTCATTCTCGCTGTGCTGGAAAAGCGACTCGGGCAGAGATTTTCGCAAAATGACGTCTATCTCAACGTTATCGGCGGCTTGCGCATTGACGAGCCTGCCTCCGACGCAGCCGTCGCGCTTTCGCTGATCTCCTCCCTGACCGACCGCACTGTTCCAGACGATCTGGTCGCTATCGGCGAGCTTGGTTTGGCGGGTGAGTGCCGCGCCGTGTCCAACTTGGAGCTGCGCGTCAAGGAGGCCGCACGCCTTGGCTTCCGCCGAGCCATCGTTCCTTATCGCAATGTTGAAAAACGAAAATTCGACTGCGACGGTATCACCCTCATCCCCATCCGCACCATTTTTGAAGCGCTGTCTGTGCTCAAGGGGCAGGAGTAATGCCTCCGGCGGCCAAGAACCTTTTTGAAAAAAGGTTCTTGGAACTCCAAAAACTTTTGAAAAATTTCCTTGCTGAATTTTTAACGGTTCTGTTCTAAATTGAAGAATCGAGAACCCATGTGGGGCCCCTGCCCCACAAATGCAGCGCAAAAAAAATTATCACACGTAGGAACCACACATGAACATCCACTCCCCCCTCTACCTTTTCTTCGACCTCGACGGCACGGTGCTGATCCACCACAAGCTGCCGCCCGAAAATCTCGCTGCCATGAAGCGCGCACAGGCCATGGGACACAAGCTGATCCTCAACACCGGACGCTCCCGCGGCGGCTATGCGCTGGTTCCCGAAGCCAACGCCGTTCCGTGGGACGGCATGTGCTTCAGTGCCTCAGATATTATGTATGAGGGGCGCGACATCAGCCATGTGACTGTCAGCGAGCGGGATTTTCACATTTGGCTCGAATACTGTATGACCTACCGCGTCCGCCTGGCCTACTGCGGACGGAAATGGCTGGAGAATCTGGACTTTACCGTCTACGACGCGCCTTTGACCGAGGCGGAGAAGGACAAGCACCGCGCCTATGCCGCCGAGCTGTATGCCAAAAATCCCTTGACCAACGTATCCGTACATACCGTTATTCCACCCGACACCATTCCGCAGCAGAGCAGCATCGTTCCCATCCAGCTTTCGACCTATGCCGACCTGTTCCCCGCGGGCTGCAACAAGGGCAAGGTTATTCTGGATTTTTGCGAGGCTATGAACCTACCGCTCACGCAGTGCATCTGCTTTGGCGACAGCGCCAACGACGTGGATATGTTCCGCGTCTGCCCGACCTCGGTGGCTATGTCCTACGCGCCGGACGAGCTGAAGGCGCTTGCCACGCACGTTGCCACGGGCGAGTACGGCGTTGCGGAGAGCCTTTGTAAATTGCTCGGATTTTCATTGAACGAGGAATAAGCCATGACAGGAAACGTTTTTAATATTCAGAAATTCTCCATCAACGACGGCCCCGGCATCCGCACCACCGTCTTTCTCAAGGGTTGCCCCTTGCGCTGCATCTGGTGCCATAATCCCGAGTCGCACAAGGCAACGGACGAGCTGTTTTACGACGCCCGTAAGTGTATCGGATGCCGCGCTTGCGCCGCCGCTTGCCCAAACGGCTGCCACACCTTTACCGAGTCTGCGCATCTGTACGACCGCGCCGCTTGCGCTGTTTGCGGCAAGTGCGCTGACGCCTGCATGACCGAGGCGCTCAAAGTCGTCAGTCAACACAAGTCTGTAGAGCAGGTGATGACCGAGGTGCTCAAGGACAAGCCGTTTTATGACACCTCGGGCGGCGGCATGACGGTCTCCGGCGGCGAGCCGATGCTGCAATTTGATTTTACGCTCGCGCTGCTGCAAGCCGCCAAGGAGAAGGGACTGCACACCTGCATGGAGAGTTGTGGCTACACCTCTCCCGATAAGCTGCGCGCCGTCGCGCCCTACGTTGATCTGTTTTTGTACGACTACAAAGAAACCGATTCCGCGCGCCATAAGGAATACACCGGCGTACCCAACGAGCGTATCATCGAAAATCTGCGGATGCTTGACGGCATGGGCTGCAAGAGCGTGCTGCGTTGCCCCATCATCCCGACGCTCAATGACCGCGACGACCATTTCGCCGGCATTGCCGCGCTGGCCAACAGCCTTTCCAACGTCACCGAGATCAACATTGAGCCGTATCACCCCTTGGGCAGCGGCAAAGCGGCCATGCTCGGACGCGATTACGCTTTGTCCGATCTGACCTTCCCCGCCGAGGAGACGGTCAAGGATTGGATTGCCCGGGTCGCAAGCATGACAAGCGTACCGGTGAAAAAAGCGTAAAATATCGTAAAAGGCCAAGCCGCTCTCATACGGCTTGGCCTTTTATATCGGAGGGGAAGTTGGGGCGCTGCCCCAAACCCCGGTTAAGAAACTTTTTTAAAAAAGTTTCTTAACAATCTTCAAAAAACTTATACCCATTGAAGATGATATCCACAACATACTTTTACCAAGTTCTTTGGAGTTCCAAGAACCTTTCTTTTAAGAAAGGTTCTTGGTCGCCGAAGGCTCGTCTCCTTATCTCTGCGTATGATGCTGCTGCCACTCCCTACGGCGGCGCTCATAGACCTCGTCGGGAATGGGAATATCGCCCTTGGAGTAGGCAGGCACCAGCATATCTCCTGCTACCTCGGGCATGACGCAGGTAGTATCATTTCTCCACTTGTCACGCTCGGCTGCATCGCGCAGGTCGGGAATATCCATCGGAATGCCGCCGGCCAGAATGGAGCGGTGCGCAAACATACCGGGCAGGTACATGTCCATCGCTTCATAAACGTCGATCGCGTCCGCATCAGGATTGCCGGCAACCTTCTCCAGCGCGTTCCAGATGCAATAATAATCCGAGCCGCCGTGACCAAACTGCTTGGCAACCTCCCACTTGTCATCCTTCGGGTCGTAGACCTCACGACGGCAGGTCGAGTAATCGCCCTCGATCGCGTTGTATTCTACGTAAATTTTGCTGACGTCCCCCATCTGCGTGCACTCGCGCGCCGTTTCCAGTCTGCCCTTGGTACCGTAGACGATGTAGGAAATGTTATTTCTTTGCAGGTCACCGTGAATGGATTTGCCCGTCGCGCCACCCTCAAAGATCACCATCTCCAAACCGCCACGGCACTTACGACCGCAGCGCACATTGGCGTCGTTGAACAAAAACTCAAAGCCGCTGACACGGGTGGGACGCTGTCCGGAAATGTGCACCAACGGACCGAGCGAGTGCGTGCAGTAAAAGGTCGAGTGCATCAGATTTCTCCAGTGATTGGGGTCACCGTAGGTCAAAGAGGTCCAGCCGTCCTCGCAGTTGTGAACGTACTCGCCCTCGCAGTAGTCCAGCTCGCCGATCACACCGGACTTGTACAACCTGCGCATCTCGTAGGGTCCCGGCATGTAGCAATAATTCTCCGCATAGCAATAGGTCTTGCCCGTCTGCTCGATGGTCTCGATCAGCTCAACGGCCTCCTTCATGGTCAGGCAGGGCAGCACCTCGGAGATGACGTGAAAGCCGGCCTTCATCGCCTTGATGGCAAACGGCGCGTGCTGGTGCGCGTAGTTGGCCAGCATGACCACGTCCATGTCGTGCTTCAAAAAGTCCTCATAATCGGTGTAATACGAAATATCGGGATCGTTCAGCTCGTTCTTTTTGATCTCCAATCCCTCTGCCCATTTGTCGCAGATGGCGACCAGCTTGGCATGCTGCTCCTTCTCGCAATAGCTCATCATCATGCCGCCGCGTCCTACGCCGACAACACCAACTTTGATTTTTCCCATGGTACCTCTCCCCTTCCGGCTTTTCAGTACGTATTTACGGTGAAGCTGCGCTCCTTTGCCGTATGTGCATATTATATCACAAAAAAACGCGCTTGTACATGGATTTTTCCCATATCCGTATGGAAAATTTCCATATTTTCTTGACAAATTTCGTGAAATGTAGTATCATATTCCCATCCGTGATGCAAAAGAGAGGTCTTACGCCATGCCAAAGCGCGAATTGCCGAAAAATATCTGTAAGATATTTCCCACGCCCAAAGCTCCGCCGGATATCGACATCATCAATTTCGTCTATGAAACCTGCGCCTATCCGCCGGGCGATCAGCTGCGAACCAGCTACGCACTCTGCCTTGTGATCTCCGGAAAGGGACGCTATACCGTCGCCGGTAAAACACACGTGCTGACCAAGGGAGATCTGTTTCTCGTCTTCAGCGCCAAAAAGTTTCAGCTCTGCTCGGACGATGCCATGACGTATTGCTATATTTCCTTCACCGGACTGCAAACGCACGCCCTTTGGCATCGGCTGCAGATCAGCGTTCTCTCCCCCGTGTTTCACGGCTACGGCATGCTGATCCCACATTGGCAGGAGGCGCTGCAAAGTGCCGTGCAGGAAAATCTGGATCTGCAGGCACTCTCCATTCTCTATAAAACGCTGTCTGCCCTTGCCGTGCGCTTCCAGAATACCGAGGATCGTGCCGCCGATAAAAAGGGCGACAAGCTGATGGCGTACATCAGGCTGTATATCGACGAGCATTTCCACGAGCCCACCCTCACGCTGGACGGCATTGCCGAGCGTTTCGGCTACCATCCCAAGTATATCAGCGAGCGCTTCAAGCGCGTTATCGGTGTCTCTTTCACACAATACGTCACCAACTGCCGCATGCGTTACGCGCGCTCTCTTCTGTATGAGGGCTATACCTCGGTCACCATGATCTCTGAGGCTTGTGGCTTCCGCGACCCTATGTATTTCTCCCGTGTATTTGCCAAAACCTACGGCGCACCGCCCATGGTCGCCCGTCGGGGAATGCTGACCGAAAATACAACAGAGCAAGAATAGCACCGCGCGCAACCGAAAAACGGTTGCGCGCTTATTTTCATAGGTTCAGATATTTTTTCAGCGCGAGCACGTGCATGAAAAAGAAGCCATCGGGCTGCTCCTCCAGCCGCTTGCGTACCGTCTGCACCGGCACCCAGCCGATGTCTCGTGTCTCATTTGTTTCCTTCAGCGGCTCCCCCTGGGCGCGGCAGACAAAGGTATGCAATAGGATGGAATATGCACCGCACAGATTTTGCGTGGTACAATAGGGCGCAAAAGCGATCGTCCGATTGCCCGCAACATCTGCGTGAGAAAGCGTATTTTCACCCTCGATCTCGGTCACGCACAGCCCGGTTTCCTCCCAAACCTCGCGGCGCAACGTATCGTACACGCTCTCGTATTCACGCACCTTTCCTGCGGGCAGCTCCCACTTGCCGTTGGTATCTCCGCCGCCCGGCTTATCTCTGGTCTGCAGCAAAATGCAGGGCGCGCCGTCAACCGTGCGCTCAATGATCGCGCCCACGCAGGGCTTGGCAAAAATTTCCTCCATGCTCTACCTCACTTCGCACTATACCAATCGTCGCCGATGGCGACCTCGACGTCAAGCGGCACCGAGAAGGCAGCGGCGTGCTCCATCTCATACTGCAAAATCTCCTTGGCCTCTTCTGCCACGTCGCGGTGCGCCTCGATGATCAGCTCGTCGTGCACCTGCAAAATCAGCTTGGCGTCAATGCCGGCCTCTTTGAGCTTGCGGTGGACGTTGATCATGGCGATCTTCATGACGTCAGCGGCAGTTCCCTGGATGGGGCTGTTCATCGCCACGCGCTCACCAAAGGCCTGCGTCATCTTGTTGGGCGCGGACAGCTCGGGGATATATCGACGGCGACCGAAGGCGGTAGTAACGTAGCCGTCGGCTCTTCCCTGCGCCTTGACATCGTGCAGATATTGATCGATCTTGGGATAGCTTGCAAGATAACTTTCAATATATTCCTTGGCCTCGTAGCGGGAGATGTGCAGATCCTCTGCCAAGGAAAACTCACCCATGCCGTAAACGATGCCGAAATTGACCGCCTTGGCGCGCTTACGCAGCTCCAGCGTGACCTCCTCGGGCGCGACACCGAACACCGTCGAGGCCGTCGAGGTGTGAATATCCTTGCCCGAGCAGAACGCCTCACGCATGTTCTCGTCGTCCGAAATAGCAGCCAAAAGTCGCAGCTCGATCTGCGAATAGTCGGCATCAATGAACACGTAGTCGCCACTCTTGGGAATAAAATACCGACGCAGCTCACGTCCCATCTCGGTGCGGATGGGAATATTCTGCAAATTCGGCTCGGCACTGGACAAGCGTCCCGTTGCCGTTCCCGTCTGCTTGAAGGTGGTATGCACGCGGTGGTTTTCGTCCGCGAGTTTGATAAGACCGTCCACATAGGTGCTCTTGAGCTTGGTCACCTGGCGGTACTCTAAAATATCGTCGATGATGGGATGGAATCGACGCAGCTTTTCCAGCACCTCGGCACTTGTCGAGTAGCCGGTTTTGGTCTTTTTGGGCGCAGGCAGCGAAAGCTCCTCGAAGAGTATGACACCCAACTGCTTGGGCGAATGAATATTGAAATCGTGGCCGACGTAGCCATAGATCTTGTCCTCCAGCTCTCGCGCAAGCAGCTCCAGCTGATCTCCGTAGGCAGACAGGCCGTCGCAATCAAGTCCCGAGCCCTCGCGCTCCATGTCACACAGCACGGCAGACAGCGGCATCTCGATATCGTAAAACAGATGTGCCTGTCCGCTCTCGCCAAGCTGTGCATCCAAGACGCTGTACAGACGCCAAGCAACAGGTGCGATCGGCTGCGTGTCGGGGTCGTACAGTTCTTGCAGATAGGACAGCGCCAGGCGATCCGCGTCAAAGCTGCCGTCTCCCGCGCTCACAACGTAAGCCGCGAGCATAACGTCAAAATAGCAGTCGCGGAAGTGCACACCCAACTGCTCCAACGCATGGTAAACGCTCTTGCTGTCGTAGCAAATGACACGGGTATGCGCGGCAAGCGCTTTCTCGATCGCACCTGCATTGTCTGCATGGATCTGACCGGCATACAGCTTATGCCCGTCATAAACGGACATTGTGGCATCTTTTACCGCTACCGATATTACCGCGTCGGGAGCAAAGGCCTCCAAGATCGACGCATCCAAAGGAAGGATCTCATTGACCGCTGCCGCCTCGGTGGGTTCTGCGGGAAAAAGTGCATCCTCCAACGACATCTGTCCCCCTGCTTGTTCGACAGCGGATGCAGCTGCTTTGGGCGCGGATGCCTGCACCTTTTCGGTCAGTGCAAAGCGCTTGATCAGCGCGGAAAATTCCATGCGAGTAAAGAACTCCAACGCACGCGCAGCATCCATGCCATCGCTGTGCAGTTCATCCAAGGACAGCTCCAGCGGAACCTCGCGGCAAATGGTGGCCAGTGTGCGGGAGATGTAGGCGCTCTCCTTGCCCTCGGTCAGCTTTTTCAGCGTGGAAGGCGTGTGCTTGGCCGAGGGCAGAGCCTCGTAAACTCCGTCCAGCGAACCGAAATCTGCGATCAGCTTGAGCGCTGTCTTCTCGCCAATGCCCGGCACGCCCGGGATGTTGTCCGAGCTGTCACCCATCAGCGCCTTGACGTCCACAAACTGCGAGGACGCGACACCGTATTTTTCAAAAAATGCCGCCTCGTCCATATCGATCGTCTCGGTATTGGTCGCCAGCAGCACGTGAACGCCGTGGTCGATCAGCTGCAGCGCATCGCGGTCGCCCGTCAAAAGATAACACTCCGCGCCGCTCTCCTTGGCCATGCGTGCCACCGTACCCAAAATATCGTCGGCCTCATAGCCCTCTTTTTCTAAAACGTGGAAACCGAGAATTTCGGCGCACTCCTTGGCAGGGGCAAACTGGGCGCGCAGCTCGTCCGGCGCAGGACGGCGACCGGCCTTATAATCTGCGTACATTTTGTGGCGGAAGGTCGGTGCCTTGAGATCAAACGCCATGACGGCAGCATCGGGCTGCAGCGCCTCCCACTGACGTGTCACGATATTGATCAGGCCATAGATGGCGTTGGTCGGCTGACCGTCTCTGGTGGTCAGTGCGCGGATGCCGTAAAAGGCGCGGTTGATAATGCTGTTTCCGTCAACTGCTAAAATTCGTTTGATTTTTTCCATATGACTTGCCCTCATTTCCAAGGTTTCTGCCAATAGTATACCACTTTCAGGACTGCTTTGTCAAGATTTCTCTTGCCTTTTGACATGAAAAAGTAAAAGTGCGCAGCCGCAGCCACGCACTTTCATGTATGTCGGATAGACTCCGCAGAGAAAAAACTTAATCCCACTCATCGTCGTCGGAAGACGATGCATCTGCCACGACCTCGAAATCATCTTTGCCTGCACCGCACAAGGGACAAGTCCAATCTGCAGGCAGATCTTCAAAATCGGTTCCCGCTTCGATGTCGTTTTCGGGATCTCCTACTCTGGGATCATATTCGTATCCACACAGCTCGCAAACATATTTTTTCATAGTCAGATGTTTCTCCTCTTGTTATTTATTGGATATATTTATAATACAGCAGAGGAGCCACTTTGTCAACATCTGATTGCGTTAAATTTTGCACAATCTTTTATGCAAACCAAAGAAATATTATGTGCAAATTTATCATTACACACAAAACAGTTCTGTTTTTTGCAATTTCGGCATACAATGAAGCAAAAAGAAGCGCAAGAAAAGAGGGGCAAGCGGTGAAACATTCCCGTCAATTTATGGTGCAGGCGATCATGATGGGCGCCTTTTCGATCCTGATGCGTGCCATCGGTGTCAGCTTTCAAGTCTACGTTGTCTCGCGCGTCGGCGCCCAGGTCAGCGGCTTGAGTGCGCTGATGGGTGGTGTCTTTGGGTTTGCGGTCACGCTGGCGCTCTCGGGCATTCAACTCGGCTGCACGCGCCTTGTTGCCGAGGATATCGGCAGTGGACAGGGGCGGCGCGTACGACAGACCATGGTGTGCGCCTTGCTTTACGCCTGCTTTTTCGGTGTGCTTGCCGCGACGCTGCTCTTTTGGCTT
>JAEIGA010017869.1_pt1 | contig 10800 bp, 16 predicted proteins | sample 9270691 | NCBI WGS metagenome assembly JAEIGA01 (sample SAMN17057246, study PRJNA624740) | gut metagenome | biome: biome; isolation source: fecal sample | host: Bos grunniens | place: China: Xizang | collected 2019 | reverse complement strand
TTTCTTTCGCTGTGTATGTATTCCCCGATCAGCTCACGGATCCGCGTGTTCGTGTATTCCATCTGTCACCCCCACACGCTGCAGCGTGTCCAGCCAGTTCTTTTCCCTCTGGGTGTATCCCGTCACAAACACGACGATCGTTACGATGAAGGTCACGCACACCACCGCCAGGGCGATCAGCATCCGCCTGTTCGCCCGGTTGTAGTGCATCAGCACGTTCTCATGCGCGAAAAAAGGGACGCACGCCCTTTTTTCATCACAATTACTGCAGTTCTTCTCCATTTGCTTCCTCCGCTTCCTTCTTCTGTCCCTGACCGTCGCCCTTTTCCCGCATGATCTCCAGCAGGTTCAGCAGGATCTTCGGCACCGGCACGCCCATGCTGGCCACGTTCTCCAGGATGCTCAGCCCCTCGCTCGCGATGAACCACAGGCACGTCGCTCCCATCACTGCCTCAAACGTGATCCCGGCCCCCACGCTCACCGCGTAGTCCAGGCACGCCGCCAGCACCACCACGAAGATGATCAGCATCTTCTTCATCAGGCCCTTGAAGGCCTCATGGCTCGCCAGGTATCCGTTTTCCGTCTTCTTGCTCTTCCCCATGATCCCGCAGATCAGCCCGGTGATAAAGTCCAGGCTCATCACGCCGATCAGGATCCACACCAGCGGCGGCATGTTTACAAAAAAAGAAGCGATCGCTCCCCCGATCGCGGCCAGAATTTCAGCTACCTTCTTCATGTTTTTCTCCCTCTCTTTTCTTCAGGTTGTCGCACCAGATGCAAACCTGCCTCATTTTTCTCCCGCTGGCTCCGGCGCAGCTTCCGGTTTTCCCTTCCTCATAGGTGAAGCACCATCTCAGCTCCGCCGCTATTCTTTTTTCATGGTCGCTTCCTTCCACGTTTTGCACAGTTCCTCCGCCTGCCCTTTCGTCAGTCCTTTGATGGTCACTGTGTACCGTTCCTCCGCCGGCTTCTCGCTCAGCTTCGCCTCCGCGTCCTTCAGCGCCGCCCACGTCTTCGGGCCGCATACGCCGTCCTGGTCAAGCCCGTGGGCCTTCTGGAAGGCCTTCACCGCGCTCTCCGTGGCCGTACCGTAGTCTCCGTCGATGCCGCAAATCCCCAGATTGTATCCCAGCTTCTCCAGGATCTGCTGCATCTGCTTCACGTAGACGTTTTTGTTTCCCCTGCGGACCGTCGGAGGCGTGCTGCCGGTGTCCGTCTTCGGCGTCTCCGTCTTCGGTGCCTCCGCCGTCCCCGGTATGAACTCGTAGGTCACGCCCTTCAGCAGTCCCCACCAGGTCCATTTCTTATCCGTCAGTTTGCTCTCGATCACGCCGCCCTTCGCGCCCGTCGCTTCCGTGACGGTTCCGTCCCCGGTGTAGACGCCCACATGCGGGTGATCGCTTTCCGTTTTCCCTGTGAACACCAGGGCGCCGACCGGCAGGGTCATCCCTGCCGTCAGCGCTCCCTTCTTCGCCAGGTCGCAGTCCCAGATCAGGTTGCTCCCGCTGTGGATGGCCAGTCCGTGTTCCTTTGCCGCCCACCTGGGCAGGCCCGCGCAGTCCCACACCCTGTGGCCGATCCACTGGCTCCCGTACTGTACGGAGCTTTTGTAGCTCTTGTTCTTCTCCGGATCCGCGTTGTACTTTTTCTCCAGGTTCGCCTGCTTCGCCGCGGTCCAGGTCGCGCCCATCTGTCCCCAGATGTACCCGCCTTTGCACTCATACGCCTCCCGCGTCGTTTCGGCGATCTGCTTCCCTGTGATCATCTTTTCGCCTCCTTATCCGTCCCTGTCCGCCTGCAGCAGTGCCACGATAAACATCCCGAACAATGCTCCGGCGAAAAACGCAATAATCGCCCAGTACCAGGGGATCATTTGCATCACCTCTCTGAATGTTAATGAACACAATAAGTTAGAATCTCTCCCACTCCACCGGTTCGTATGTCTTTTCAAAGATGTCCGGCTTGCAAGGATACTGCTCACCGTTCACGCCTGTTATGATCCAATCGCCCGGATCGGCTTTCATCGTCCCTTCAAGGGTTTCGATGAACATTTCCTTGTCCGTCTGATACGCTTCGATCACAACAGGCTTTTTTCTGAATTTCGCCATGATCTTCTCCTTTCTTCCGGTCACTTTAAATCATTCTTCCGGTTCCGGTTCCGGTGCAGGAGCAGGAGGAGTCATGTCCGGAAACGCTCCCTTGCTCTGATTCATGATGACCCGACCGTCCGCACGGGTGACGGTGACCGTCCACATGGCACGGTTGTTCGCCGTGAGGAAAGCGGATACACGGGAATGAAACTCGGCTTCTGCGACTTCCAAAGCACGGGCTTCGTCACCGTTCGGATTCTCTTCTGTGGCGTTGTAGTTCCTGCTGTCATAGTTTTTCGGATAGTCTTGCACAACGGACATGATGCCTTCCGGATGGGATTCAGAAGTGACAACCTGTGTGGCGTTTACGATGAAGATGTTCCTTGCCATGTTTGTTTACCTCTCTTTCTTTTTAAGCGTACAAATCAACTGTGTACGTTCCTGCTGTGTCATATATTCTGTTGGAAGATTGCCGTCTTATTGCAAATTCTGAACTGTTCATATAAACAACTAACCCACCAGTATGTTTAATCTGTGTTGTGTCTATGCTCCATATCGCAGTATTGTTATTTGTTGAAATGCCACATCCAATATCATTGTCGCAAATGAAATGCTGAGTAAAATCCCCTGTTGTGACAATATTCCCATCAACAATTATCAACTTTGGAATAACACCAAGATTGTGAGATGATGCTATTTCATTGCCATCTGATGGAGTAATCGTTAACCGCTGATACTTGCTGAAATCACCAACCACACTTCGCCCCCCAATCATAAAAAGCATTCTCCTGCGATCCATCAAGTCCATGAACCCACCACCCCAAACTCGCCGTCAAGAATGTTGATTTCATAGACGGCATTCGCATCCAATGCCGTAGGATCGAATCCGTTCGCCCACTTGATGGTTGTGTTCGCTTTTGCGCTTGTAACCGTCAGCACCGTGGCTGTTGATCCGCTTGTGAAAATGACATCAATGCAACCGGATGCAGGAGCAACAATGGACAGCATAGCGCACTCACCGCAGACATAGCGCACTCCTGCCTTTGCCGTGATGCTCGGAGTTGTTCCGCTGACGGTTTCCGGTGCATCAAGCATCTGAGCAATGGACGATTTTGCCGATTCCGTGTACACCCCCACGGCATTTGAAGAAGCAGACTGCGTGGTGTCACCGCTGGCTTTGGCGAGAGCATAAAATGCGGATTCATGCTGATTTGACGGAACAATCGGCAGATAGTTGTTGACTCCCTCTTTGATGGTTGTCGATCCTGCCTTGCTGACATACAAATCACCATAGGATACTGTGATGCCGTTTGCAGAATTTGCTTTTACAACGCCAAGCACCGCTGATGTTGCTCTCGGCACATTCGCCACACCTTGATTCAGCACAGAACTGCCGTTGACTTGCACATCCGTCACCGGAACACTCGGAATTACACCGGATTCCAGATCAGAAGCTGGAATGCCCGTGGACGGCTTTTCGTACTTCGCACTTAATGCTCCCAAAACATCAGAGAGCTCACCATCAACCTTGCTGGATGACCATGTCTTTTCCAGGGACGTTTCCGTATCGTCGATGACATCCGCTCCGGTCCCCGGATCGCCTTTATCGCCCTTCGGTCCCTGCGGTCCGGTTGCTCCTGTGTCTCCCTTGTCGCCTTTCGGTCCCTGCGGTCCGGTCGCTCCGGTGTCGCCTTTGTCGCCCTTCGGCCCCTGCGGTCCTGTCGCTCCGGTGTCTCCCTTTTCGCCCTGCGGTCCCGCCGGCCCGTCAAACTCTCCGCTTTCCTTCGCTTCCTCCAGCGCCGCGTCGATGGTCTCCGGGATCGCCGTCAGCGCCGCACCGGCCTCCGCCAGGAAGTCCTCCAGCGGATCCGGCGCTTCGCCTGTGCCCACGATGGACCGGCACACCCGCATCCGGCAGATCTCGCTCTTCACTTTCACGTCGCCCGCCGCGAAGGTCAGCTGCAGTTCCCCTTCGCCTTCCTCCGCCAGCGCGCTCTCCGGCACGTCCCAGATCACCAGGTTCCCTTCCCTGGTCACCACCGCCGGGAACGCCTCTCCCGCCGGCGGCTGCACCGTCAGGCTCGCCGCTGCGTGCGGATACTCCGCATAAAGATCACCCGCGTCGATCTGAACGCGGGTGTACTCATTCTCAGCGACCTTCCCGATGCTGATCACGGCCTTCTTCAGGTCGTCCAGTCTGTAGGTTACCGTCCTCATGGTCTCTCCCCGTCCTTTCCCTGTCTTTTTCCGTGTTTACTTGTCTTCGTATTCCGTCACATACAGCACCGTGAAGAAGCACGTCATCGTCGTGTTCGTCGTGATGCTGATCTGGTTCCCGCTCACGCTCACGGAAGGATGATCTGTCGCGCTGGGCTGAATCACTTCAAGCGCCGAGCCGCCCGTTCCCGCCTGGCCGATCCACATGCCGATCAGGCCCGTCTGCGTGCTGTTCTGCCGTCCTGTGAAGATCACAAACGTGGAGCCGATCGGCAGCGTGAAGGAAAACGTCTTGTCCGCCGACGTCCTGAATTTTTTCTGCTTCACGTATGTTTCCTGTAATGATGAAATTTCCGCCGTCGCATTGGCCAGATCGCCCTGCAGCTCCGTCACGCTTTCCTCCAGGGTGCCCACATGATCAGCGATGCTCGTCGCCCCGGTCTCCGCGTCGATCGGGATGTCCGCGCCGGTCTTCGCGTCAATTTCCGCGAACTTTTCCGCCATCGTCGTGTCGTCGTTCCCGCTCACCGGGATCTCGTCGCCGTCAATCAGGATTGCGCCCTGTGCGTCCGCGCTCTGGCCGTTCACCGTCACCGCGTTCTGCAGCTCGCTCCTGTCCGCTTTCAGCGCCAGCGCCTCGCCGACGGCCTTCGCGTCTGCCGCGTCCCCGCTGATGCTCAGCGTGTCATCGATGGGCGTCGTGATCACGCTCGCGTCTTCCACCACCATCACGACTTCCTCGTTCAGATTGATCTCGCTCATTCCCGTCCCCTCCTTAAATCAGTCCGCTCACCGGCAGGATCGTCAGCGTGCTCCGCACCTTTGTCCGGACCACCGCGCCGTCCGTCATCCGGATCACCACCGCGCCGTTCTCCATCGTGTTCACGCATCTCCCCGTTGGGATCTCCTGGATCATCCAGCTCGGGTCCACTCCGTAGCGCCATTCTGTGGTGTACTGCCCCGGCAGCCAGGTATCCGTGTCATTGTTGTGGAATTCCATCAAATAACGGCCGTTCCCCGCGCCCCACTGGTCGTCCATCCGGTACAGCCTCTGCATCACGATCTCCCCGTTCGCGTCGGTAACCGTGAACAGGCACCGGTCGTCGTCCGTCCACGCCGTTTCGCTTTCCCTTTTTGCGCGGATCCATTTTGATCCTGTGTCGCCGGCGTGCATCGTGATCGCGCAGGTGTCGTTGTCGAATCTGAACACGGTCCTCAGTCCTCCCTTGTCATGCAGACAGAAACTTTTCCGTCCAAGTCGATATTGATGTTGATGCAGTTGATGTATCCTTCATACTCGTCCTGCATTTCCCCGTACTGGAATACGATCTTTGCCGTATTTTCTGGGTTGAAGAAGATCGCCGCAGCCTGCATCATCGTGAAGCCAGTGAACCACATCCACAGGTTGTGTGCGGAGCTCAGCCCGGCGTTCCCGCCTTCGATGATCGTCCCATCATTCAGGATCAGCCTCCGGCCTTCCATCTCCGTCTCCCCCTTCCTTTGCTTCAAGTTCGTCGTATATCGTCTTTAGCAGTATGAACACGCCGTTCAGGATGCTCACGTTGTTTGGCGTCGCTTTGATGTCCAGTTGTTTCAGTACCCTGAAGATCTCCTCAATCCGTTCTTTCATGCCATCCTCCGTCAGTTCCAGTGAAGCAGTTTGTAGTCTGTGCCGCCAATGTTGTACGTCTGCTTCGAGATGGTGGAGCCTCCCAACGTCATATAGTTGCTGTTCACGGCGATCGTCATGCACTTGATCGTCACACCAGTGAACGTTCCAGCCTTCAAGTCGTTGATGTCCCCTACCGCCGCGTTGAATTCCGTCGCCGTCACATAGCCCGTCAGGTTTATGCGTGCCGCATTGATGTCAATCGATTCCGGAGACGCATTGATGGACGCGATTACTTCGCCCTTCTTTACCCTGATGCTGATCTCGTCTTCCTGGACGGTGATCCGCGCCTCCGCGTCCTTTAGGTTGCTCCACACCATACCGATGGTCTCGTCAGTATTGATGAACCAGGTGTGATCCTCTTTCGCCTGCCTGGCTGCCGCGCGTCCTCCGCCGCCTCCGCGCCGGATCTCCTCCGCGATGATCTTCGTCACGTCGTTCCTGCTGTTCGCCAGCACCGCGCGGAACACTTCCGGCTTCCGGATCTTGTCCTGGTAGTTCAGCTCGCAGATCGTCTCCTGTATTTCCGTTCCGAACTCAGCCAGCGGCACATAGCACTGCCTTCCCAGCTTCAGCCCGTCCAGGCCTTCCCCGGTCGCCGCCCTCAGCTCAACGCCTTCCACGTCGATCGTCACCACAGGCATGGCGTGAACGGCCAGCCGCTCGTTCGCCCACCGCTTCAGCTCCGCCTGCGTTGTGATCGTCTGGTCCGTCTCCACCTTGCTCACCACACCGTAGGCGGACGTGTTCTTCTCCACGTATCCTCCGCCGCTCAGGTGCAGGTCGTCCTTCCCGATCGGGTAGAATCTCGTGAACATTCCGCTCTTGTCGATCGTTTTGTTCACGTTCGTCAGGTTCCGCCCGACCCGCAGCACCGTGCCGATGGACGTGCTTTTTTTGATGAATGAGATCCTGAAAGGGTAGCTTGTAAAGTCATAGCTCCACCAGCAGTCCTCCAGGCTGCCGCTCACGGTCTGCAGCGCGTCGAAGAGATTGTCCCCGTCAAACTTGTAAGGGTTTGAAACGCTGAACTCAAAACTGCCCAGCGCCCAGTCGCTCTGCTGCTTCAGGATGAACTGCACGGCCTCCTTCGCCGTGCACGTCTTCGACGTCTTTTTGCCCGTGATGTCCGCCGGCGTTTTTTCGCCGAAGATGATCAGGTCCTTCAGCGCGCTCACCGCGTGCTCCAGCTGCACCGTCGTTGTTTCTGTTCCGAAGGCCTGCCGGATGCTCTTCACGCGCCAGACGATGCCCGCCCCGGGATCCGTTTCGTCCTGCAGCCAGGTGCCGATGCTCAGCGCCGGCGCGTCCGGCCCCAGGGTGATCGTCGCCGTGCTCTCCCGTTCCTTCAGCGAAAGACTCATGCTTTCCGGCACGATCTTCCGGCTTGCCGTCAGGCTGTGCCCTTTCAGAATCAGCACTTATAACCACCTCGCGTAATTTCTGACCGTCAGGTTCCCCGCGCGGCTGGCGTCCAGCGTCACTTCCCGCGTCCCCGGCAGCACGTAGCTGTCGTCCGCGCCTCGCAGCAGGCCGTACACGTTCCTGTAGCTGTTGTCCCCGGCCACTGCCCGCAGCCTCACCAGTCCCTCCGCCGTGTGCGTCAGTCTGAGCGTTTCGTCTGCCGCCAGGTTCACGCCTTTCATGATCAGGTCCTTCCCGTCCACCTTGAAGGTCACGTCATTGATCTGTTTTCCGCTGGCGTTCTCAAAGCTGAGATCCAGCACGCCCGGGGCCGTTCCGCCCACCTGGATCTGTACGGTCCCCTTGCTGATCGTTTTTTTGACCACGTCCGTCGGTTCGATGTCCTTCCAGAATGGCTCCCCGAACACCCGGAACGTGATCGTGTACTCCGCCAGCCAGTTCCACATGTCGCCCGCTCCCGGCACGACCACTTTTCCGACCCACACCCGACGGCCTTCCATCACGTTGCTCGTCAGCCATCCCATGCCGTTCGCCCAGGCGATCACGGTATCGAAAACTTCCCGCCTCCGCACCATTTCCCGCTTCGGGATGTTGATCGCGAACGTGACGCTCGCGTCCAGGCTGTCCCAGTGCTGCATGGTCATCCGGCTTCCGAATCCTCCCGCGCGGTTTTCCATGCCGGTGCTTTCGTGCGGCACGCCCGGGTCAAAACGCCTGATCACGATGCTCTCGTCCAGCTCGTCCAGTTCTACGTCGCCCAGGGCGACTCGTTTTGAAAGAATCATTCTATCCCTCCGCCTTTTACGGATTCACCATGTTCCCCAGCGCGCTGTTCACGTAGCCGATCAGCATCTGCCCGTCGATGGTGATGCCGATCCCCGCCATCGCCTGGCTGATCGCGTTGGCGATGTCCGCCGGCAGTCCCTGCAGCCCCTGGGCCGCCTGCGCCATCTCGCTGCTCGACTGCTTCTGCGCTTCCGTTCCTCCTGTCAGCTGCTCCACCGCCTGCGCCAGATGCTCCGGCAGTTCCCAGTAATCGCTGCCGTAGCTGTGTTCCTGCCGCCAGTCGCTGTATGCGCTCAGCGCCTCCGCGCCGCCTTCCGCTTCCATCAGCTTCTGCCTTGTGGCGTCCACCTGTGCCTGGATGGCGGCCGCTTCCGCTTCCGTTGCGCTCATCCAGTCGAAATTCGCTTTTGCCTTTTCCGCGTTCAGGTAATTCGCCAGCAGCATCTCCGCCCCGGCTCCCTGCGCTTCCAGATACTGGTCCGTGCCGCGCACGGTCTCCGGATGGTTGTTCCGCGCGTTTCCCGCCGCCGCGAATCCGCTGATGATGCTCGCCAGGCCCAGCATGCCCAGCAGCCCTCCGCCGCCGATGCCCAGGCCTCCTGCTCCGCCGCCCAGTCCTCCGCCGCTTCCTCCGGCCAGGCCCAGCGACTTGAAGCTCTCCACTACTTTCGCCAGGTTCCCCGCGAACTCGCCCATCTTCAGCAGGCCGAAGGCCCCCGCGATGGCGGCCACCGCCGTCACCACGCCGTCCTTGTTGTCCACCAGCCACTGCATGACCTCGACGATTGTGTCCGCGTTTTCCGCCCAGAACTTGTTTTTCAGCAGTTCTATTTCCTGCTCCACTTTTTTGATCGCGTCGTCCGCCTGGCCCAGCGTCTCCACCTGCTCGTCCGTCAGCACGTTCTGCTCTTCGAGCATCTTCTCGTATTCTTCGCGCCCGGTCTTGAACAGCGGCGCCAGTTCGCGCCAGCTCCTGCCGAACAGTGTCTGGGCCGCGGCTTCCTTGTCGAAGCCTTCGCCCATGTGCATCAGGGCCTCGCCTGTCTCCCAGAACAGGTCCTCCGCGCTCTGCCCCTGCAGGCTGATGCCCAGCGTCTCCTCCAGCGTCTTCTTGCCGTTGTCGCCCGCCAGCGCCTTATTCATCCGCTGCCGCGCGTTCAGGATCGCCTCCACAGGAGTATCCACGAACTCCGCGACCTTTGCCATCCGCTGGTAACTGTCCGCCGTCAGGCCCATGTCCTCGAACTGGTCCACCATCGTCTTGATGTCGTCCGCCAGTCCCGTGGATCCCTTCGCGCTCTGGATCAGCCTCTTCCCGAAGTTGATCGCCGCCCGCGCGCCGTGCTCCAGCTTGTCCGTAATCTCTTTCAGACCGCTCGTCAGGTTCCCGAAGGCCACGTCTTTCCCGATGCCCTTCAGCTGTGTGTTCAGTCCTTCCGCCTGTGTCCCGGATTCCTCCGCTTCCTTTCCCAGCGCGTCGATCTGTGCCTGTGTGTCGATCATGCTGCTCTTCGCGTCGGCCAGTTTCCGGATCATGTCCTGGAATGCCTTGCTGCTCTTGTCCACGCCCTTGTCGGTCATGGCCTCCAGGGCTTCCTGCGCCGATTTTGCTTTTGACGCCTGGGCGTCCAGCAGGCTCTTCAGCTGGTCCGTCTTCTGCTTCAGGTATTCCTCTTTGTCCCCGGTCGCCTGAAACTGTTTTTCCGTCAGGGAGAGCTGGCTTTTCAGGGTTTTGATGCTTTCGTTCGCCGTGTTGATGTCCGCTTTGAACTTCGCGATCCCCGTCACGCCCATGTTGATACTCGCGTTTACTGCCATTTTCTCACCCCTTGCTATCTTCCGTCATAGTTTCGCCTGTATAGGAAAAGGTCCAGCACCGCCCCGGGCCGCATTTTGTTGATCTCCTCCAGCCGCAGTCCCGCGATCAGTCCCCAGCTGACCACCATCAGGTAGGTCAGCTTTCCGGATCTTTTTTTTTCTCAATTTCCTCCAGCACCACGTCCACCGGCCCGGCTTCCTTCGGCCTCGCCGGGATCTCGCTGGCCATGCCCTCGTTCCAGGCGGCGATGCACGCGTTCACCATCTCCGGCAGTTCCGCCGGCCGGATCGCCCGCGCCACCTTCTTGTCCGTCAGATCCGCTTCCTCCCCGGCTTCCTCCAGGCCCGCGTTCCCCAGGATCCGGATCATCTTCGTCGCCGCCTTCAGGTGTTCCGTCCCCAGGTATCCGCTTTTGTCCTCCGGGTCCTCCGGGTTCCGTCCCAGCACCCGCGCGATCACTTCGCCCAGCGGTGCGACCTCCTCCTGGATCGTCTTCATCTCTTCCGTCGTCAGCAGCAGCGGGATCTCCCGCCCTTTCAGGTTGATCGTTACCATGCTTCCTTTTCTCCCTTCTCTTTCATGCAAAAAATCCGGAGGCGTCGGGTCTGTCCCTCCGCCTCCGTGCTCATCTCTCTCAGGTCGTCGCGCTGATTCCCGCCAGCGTGTTCAGGAAGGTCTTCGCCGCGGAGAAAGAACTGAAGCTCTTGTGCTCCGCGAATTCCGCCTCCTCCTGTGCCGCCGTCAGGAAAACGCCCGCGCCCGTGCCGCTGATCGTCGGCACGCGCCATTCCATG
>JAEIGA010017868.1_pt1 | contig 10800 bp, 8 predicted proteins | sample 9270691 | NCBI WGS metagenome assembly JAEIGA01 (sample SAMN17057246, study PRJNA624740) | gut metagenome | biome: biome; isolation source: fecal sample | host: Bos grunniens | place: China: Xizang | collected 2019 | reverse complement strand
TATTAAACTGCTAAAACTTGTCAGTATGGAGAGAAAAGTGCAAATTAATTGTATTTTCTGGGGTTTTATCTGTGGTGGATTCGTTTTTTATGATGATTTATTTTGACTTGCTCCTTTTTTTATTTGGTTTACTGCTTTTTTGCGAGAAAAAAGGAGCAAGCTATATGTGAGTATATTAAGTATGTGTGAGAATGTATGGGTATGTATAAATATGTGTAGGTGTGAATAAATATGTATGAGTGTGTATAAATGTGTATGGGTATGTATGATTTGTTTCTTTGTTTGGAGATAGAGGGAAATTATAATTCATCTGGGAGTTCCGAGTCGTCAATCCTTTTGCTTATTGGCTCTATTTTCTGTCCAATTCTAGCACGTTTTTGTTTTGGTTGTGGTACTTCTTCCTCAATTTTCTGTACAGAATCAATTGGGTCATCAAGCGATTCAGGTTGTTCCTCTACTGGTTCATCCTCTAAATCGAAAGATAGAAATTCCTCAAGAAAAGCAGTTTGCTTATAATAATGATTAGGGTTGTCAATTAGTTTATCCTCCATGTAGTGAAGTCCCCAATTGATATATTCTTCCATGGTGCGCATAAGAGCATCTACAGCGCTACGTACAGTTATCAAACCTTTATCTAGATCTATCAGATTTATATCTGTTTTAGCGACCAATGCTATAAATATAAATTCTCTAAGTTTAGGATATGCCTTTCGTCCCTTTACGGAATCAATATTACCCCAATATTGAATTGGTTGACCTAGTTGTTTCGTTTTACTGCTATCTTCATTAAGTTTCTTTCTTTGGTTATGATACAAACCAATAAAGAATGCAATTATCAACATTTCATATCCAGCACCAAATAATTTTCCTTTAGCAGAACCTAAACTCGTTACACCCTTACCATAGTCGGTAAATTTCTCAACAATATTGTCTTTGTAGCGAATTTCAAAATAGGGATTTCTTTTTGCCCAAGCATCATATAATTTCTCTGTCATAACTTATTTCTTTTTAGTAATTACTGTTTTGATTGTTGAAAGGTCGTTTACATCATATCCAGGTGCTTTTTGGATTCTGTAAACAGAACAAGATAATTGTTCTATTTTTTCTTCATCCAAATGTCTTTCCTTTGTATCACGATTATATAACAGCAAATCTTTCGTAAAGATAACACATTGCTTATCTATCTGATCTATGATATTATAGAATACATCTTCTTTAAATTCACCAAATGAAGAAGTAGGTGCATCAAAGATGAGTGGATAGTCTTCTTCACGTTTTAATGTGGTGATATTAGAAATTGCAAAAAGGACAGACATATACATCGTTGTTCTTTGAGCTCCACCAGGATTCGATATAAGGGTATCATCTGAACTATATAGACTCACTCTTGCAGAGCCATCTGCTGTCCTTTTAATTTTGACAATACCATGAAAATCTCCATCATTCAAAAGTTGCAAATACTTATTCGCCTCATTTTGCAACATCTCCAGGAACTCAGTCACATTGTTTTCTTTTGCGTGCTCAACAGCTCTTAAAATCTTGTCAAGGACTATATGCACTCTTTGATAAACTTTGACAATACCATTAGTAGGTACTATTTGTGCTTGCTCATTTTTGATTTCAGTTTTTTCTTCTTCGTGTCTAGCCAATTCACCCTTAAGTTTCTCTAATTCAACCTCTGCTCTCTTGCTACTCTCAGACAAACCTTTATAGTCCTTGAAGCCCTTTTCTAACATATCTTCCGATAAATTAGAATACTGAATCAACAGATGTGTTTTATCATCTTCTGCCTCCTGCAAGTCTTTCTTTAATTGTTCTACTTCCTCGCTTCTTGAACGAATAAAAGCAAGTCTATCAATAATGACATCTTTAAGTTTTGAAATTTCTTCTTCTACATCGCCGCTAACCTGTACGCTTTTGGTATGCAATTCATTGATATATTCATTGATAAATAAAGGCTTATACTCATCTTCTTGTTTGCGTTTTTTAGCTTCTTGTGAAATATGATCTAAATAATTTTGGAGACGTTGAACCATGTATTCGTAAGCTTCAGATCCTTTGGGTGCAGGTCGTCCGCACACTTTACATACTTCATCTTTTATCATCTCTTCCATAGTTCCCTTATCTGGTAAGTTCCATGGAAGTGGAGCTATGCCATTGGCAAGATTTTGCAGTTCTGCATAAGCTTCTTGCTTTCCTTGCTCTTTAGAGCGTCTTTGGTATTCTTCTTTTTGCAATCTTCTTTTTTCTTGACTAAATGCAGACGCTTTTTTCTGATATTCAGCTAAAATAGAAGGGAAGCAGCGCAATACCCACATATCATCCAGCAATAAGGCGTTATAGTTCACATCAACATGAACTTGTTTTTGGTTAATTAAATTCTTTTTGCTGTTAATTCTTTGCTTTATATCATTTAATTGCTCACACGCTTCTTGATTGTCCTCTAAAATCCTTAATTGTGCCTCAAAATCTAAGACTGCTTGCTCCCTGCGTTTAATATCGTCTTTTGTATCACGAATTTTAGTTTCTACGGAGTTTAACTTTCTATCAAGTTCACTTGTCTTCTCGCCTTGTTTTTTATCTTTCTTTAACTCTTGTCGAACTAACTTATCAGACTCCTGCTCGCAATGAGAAGCAACATCGACTAACTCGTCGAATTGTTTGATGCCAGAGAAAGTATCAACAAGTGTTTTTAACGCTGTACTATTATCAAATACATTTAAGTCACTCTCACCTTTGAATAAGCAATAGCGACGTAAAACGGAGTCGAAACAAGATTCTAACAAGTTCTTACCCGCTACTCTAACTCGCTCCGTTCCACTAACCGAATATCCATAAAATGAAAAATCTCTAGTTGGCGCAGACTTATCGGAGATTTTTTCAAAAGTAAACTTTTTGCATATTTCTTTCTCTCCATTATGCTCAAACAAGAGAGAAACAGAAACTTCATCTGTTTCGTGAATCGACATTTCGGCTTTGCGCATAGCAGAAATATGCGCTTCAGGTTTGCTTTCAACGCTTGTGTCAAAAAGCCATTCTAGAGCTTCAAAAAATGTAGTTTTTCCATCACCATTATCGCCAATAACTAAGGTTAGTCCTGGCGAAAATTCAAACACGTTTTCACCATAGTAACTACGGAAGTTCTTTATTATAATCTTATTAAGTTTCATAGCATTTCCTTTAAGTAACTTGATACTTGATTATATATTTCTTTGGGTGTTTGTTTCGCTTGCGTACACTCAATGAGCATAGCAACCGATTTAATCACATGATTTTCGGATAGCAAGGCATCATCAATGGTATCAACCTCACTGAGGTCATAATTTCCTAATTCCATCAATTTAGGATCAGATAGGACTTTTTGGAGAATTTTATCTCCGTTGGATAAATAGTTAGCCATGTTGTGTGTTTAACTAAAAAGTGATATTTGGTAATAATTTAATACATCATCTAGAGTTTTTAGAGTTTCATTACTATTTTCTGACAGCAATGCAAAATCTCGTACTCGCTTAATTTCAGTTTCTACGAGGCTCTTCTCAATTTCAAAACAATCTTCAGTAATAGAGCCTTCGTCTGGAATAACTATGAGGTCGTGAATGATAGCACGCTTTTTATCCTTGTGCAATCTCAACACACGACCACGACGTTGAATGAATTGACGAGGATTGCCAGTACTTGCGCAGAATATTGCTAACTCGCTTCTTGGAACATCAACACCTTCATCTAGACATTTCATGGATGTTAAGACATCTAGATTTCCCTCTGCAAAGTCTTTTAGCATACTATCTCGCTCTTTTGACTCCGATGTAAACTGCTTAACTGTTATGTGAGGGGCTAGATCCCTAACGATTGCAGTGTATTCATTGATTAAGTGTAGTGACTCCGCATCGTCCGCGATAGACTCTCTTGTATCGAAAATATCAGCTGTTTCATCAGGTGTATTTCCTTCTGGAACATAAACCAATGTGTATTTCAAAGAATGGTATTCCTCCAAATGCTTTTGAAGAATCTCCTTGAAAACATCCTTCTTATTTACTGCTTTGTGAATAATCTGTTTACGGATTAGTAAGTATCTTTTGAGTTTTTCTTGGCTAATCTCATCATCAAAATTAGCTATCTTCGCTATTTTTTTTGATAGTTCGATATAGCTATACATTTCGTCAACCGTAAGACGAACAATATGCGGATAATATCTATACTTGCATAAGGCAGGTGGCTCATTGTGTATTGCCATATCCATAGAATACTCAAAAGTATATTCCTCATCACACCCAAAGAAGGTCATTAGTTTTCTATTACCAGCATCATCAAATTGACGTTCAGGAGTCGCAGACAAGCCAATACGACGAAGATATTTTATACTATCTAAACGTTGAGCGATTAAGCGGCTGCCCATATTATGTGCCTCGTCAGCAATGAGTAATAGATTTCTCCTTGACAATGCGTTCAAGTCTGAGAATATACCAGGACGAATAAAAGAGGAATATGTAGAAATAATTACATATGACACAGTATTGTTAGGGTCGGACAACTCAATCATTTTTAAATTATCAATAACAGCTTGCCATCCCTTGTATTTAGAGCACACCTTTGTGATGTTTGTAAAATTGAATTTCAAACATTCTTTTTCCCATTGCTCTACAAGCGTAATAGTAGGTACTAAAATTATCGCTTTATAATAATGGTATCTTTTGTATATCTGCAATAAACAATTGAGCGAAGTAATCGTTTTACCAGTACCAGTAGCCATCGCGAATAGCCCTTTTTGGGTAACTTTCCAGCGGTTGAATGCATCAACTTGATATTCACGAGGACCTGATGGATAAGGGAATGATGGTTCTTTAAATGTGGATGTAGGAATTTCTTGTTTGCCATCCAATCTTTCAATTATTGCATCAACTCTTTCCTTTGCTCGACTAAGTGCTTTAATAGCAGATTTTGAGACAGAAACTTTAGTTTGCTTTTTGATAATCTCTGTCTCGTTCCTTAATAGTTCTTCTAAAGACTTATCAGTAAAGTTTTTCGTAATTTTAGTTTGGATATCAGAAACATTCTTATATAAAACCGAGTCATCTTCTTCTTGGAAAATCCGTTCAAAATCTTCCTTTATTGCTTGAACCTTATCACTCTCAAGTTCATTATCCCAACCACAAGAAACTGAAATACTTTCTATGTTCTCTAAAAGTGCTGTTCTCGAAAAATTACATGATCCATCAAAACATACTTCATTTACTCTATCGTAGAATACTCCTGCTTTAGTATGAGAGATACCTACACCACTCTTTGGAGATATGATTTTTATTTCTATCCTATCATTACGGATTAACCAAGCGATACAATCAAAGAAATGTCTATCTCTTTCGCTTAGTGTATCTTTAATTTGATGGATATTAGTTAAATCAAAATATGGCAAATCATCGGTTGCTGTTCCTTTCTGAATGGCAGCCTTATCTTCTTCGCTCAATATATCATTGATGATTAAGCGCATCTTGCCGCCATTATATAGGAATGTAGCAAATCCGTTTGCTAAAACACTAATAGCCGATGTAGAGAAAAATCCCAACATCAGATCAAATCTATAAGCGTTGCACAAACAATCTGAAAAGAAACCAACAGGTTCCCATTCTGTTCGGGATTTATACCGCCTATGCTTGGGCCATATGATATTGGATTTAAGCATTACGATTTCTTGTATATTGTGTGCTTACGAGTGTAGTTAATGATGTTATGAAGTTTTTTTGCGACACCTGCATCAGATTTAAGATTTGAATAAGTTGCTAAGAGGTTACATATTTCTTTGTATTTATCTTTATTTGTGTGAAAAAATTCTATTCCAGCATTAAGTTCATCAAAATTTACATCTTTGAGACCTATTTCTAATTTATGTAGATTTTTGTACAACATTTGATCTCTTGGACTTTTATGTATCCAATGTTCTTTATTTTCACTTACCTTGTTAAATAATGTTTTTATAGGTGTTGCAAATTCTGAATACAAATCACGTAGATATTTTTTTAATCTTTCCCATTTAAAATCAGTATTCCCCCAGTATAAAAACAAAAGTAAATCGACCGTATCTCCAATTGTTCCTATTTGTTGAAAACTAAAATAATTAGAAAAAGTTTCCTTTGCAGGATAATCATCTGTATAAAAATAAACTCTACATCCATTCTCCCTACATAAGTACAAACTTAATAAAGTTGAGTACAATTCTCCATTCTCTTTGTGATAACTACAAAAAGAACTTATGTTGCCAATATATTTTTCCTTAAAATTATCATCTATATCTCTAATATATTTGGCAAATGTAGGAATTAGAGGATTGATATAATCTTTTTGCGATTCTGTAAATTCTTTTTGATTAATTGTGTGATATGCTTCGTGATATACTTGTTGACAAATATTAATATCCAATTTTATCAACAAATTATACAAAAACTTATCTTCGTCTATCCTAAGAAGATTAATAATTGTACATGTATCCAAAATAACCGGAATAATCATTGCCAAATGATAATTTCATTTATTAACGAAGCAAAATGTGCATTATTTATTTCATCATAACCTTCATATGCAGCAATTTCAATTAATCTAGAAAAAGTCTCATTGTATTTGCGCAGAGATGCATTACCTAATTTTTGGATGACTGCATCAATAACCTCCGAGCTAAAAGGCGCATATAGATTATCGGTTGTAGTAATTCGATATGCTGGATTATTGAGCAATTCTTTTAAATATGTCTTTAATTCGCTTGTATTTGGAATTGGGAATTCGATTCTGTCTATTATACGTGACTTTACGGCTTCATGTAAGAACTCTCCTAAATTAGCAACACTAATCATAGCTGATAATGTCAAATTAAGAAACATCAATAGGTTGTTAGGACATTTGTCTATTAGGGTTCTAACAAAATTATTAACATTACTAATATTTGCGTTATTAAGTAATGAGATGTCTTCAAACTCATCAATCCATAGTATAATGCATGAATGTACTCTTTTATCATAGGTTAATATTGAAAATAAAATAGATATAAACTCTATGTAATCGTAATCGGTCGAAAGTTTACGTATTATACCTTTTGCTTGATATTTTTTATAATCTTCTGTTCCATATAAGAATGACTTAAACTCTAGACCTTCTGGATCAGTTGTAAACAAATTATGTGTTTGATCAAACATTGCATAAAAAACCTTATGCATAAATGTATTATCTGTAACACTCATCAGAATATCTTGAATGTTGAGGTGTTTTTCTTCAACATCTCTTCGAAGTCTAACGATATCTAGTTTATCCACGATTTGTGTGAATAACTCTTTTACTGGTTCTTTGCTTTTTGGAAATCTCAAATCAATAGAGTAAGGAATCGTGTTTTCAGCTGCAATATCTGTTAATACCTGCTGTGTACTAAAATATCTTAAAGCATGAGTCTTACCACTACCATATTCTCCCCAATTTAAAACAAGACTAGAATTGGGGATATTAATAGAATATTTTATTCTCGTTTCTATCTGTTTTTTTAGTTCAGGAAAACCCGCCCAAATAATTTCAGTTACATTTGTTGACGGTGTGATTCTAAAAGGATTACCTTTCAGATTTAATTTATCAAATTTATTCATAATTTTATTTTTTTTGTATATATCCATCATTATACTGATTTTGAAATTTAAATATATATTCATAAAACTCTAATCCTAAGAAGAGTTCCTTGATATCAGCATTGTCAACCAATAGATTGTGATTATAATAAAGCATGTATTTAACATATTGAGCTAACTGAGAGAATGTTACTCTATTGGGCGCCAATGTTTTAAATAACGTAAAAGCATCGTCTATATATTCTTTCATCAAATGTTTGTGAGTAGTTATGTCAAAAATTCCACAACAGCAATCAGTAATTGTATCATACATTTTAATAAAATAGTTATTAATCTGCCATTGAGGAGATACTATTTTAGTCATACTAATATCATCCCATATTGTCAAATTAACATATAAACATTTTCCAATTGGTGTTAAACAGAATGAATTGCCATTAATACTAATGATGTTCATATCATAAAGCCAATTTATTCTTGGCATTATAATATGTTCTAAATATGTCAAAGATTTCTTCCAGTCTTTAATCTTCAAAATTTGAGCTCTTATAGAGTGCTTACTTATGAACGATATGTCTTCACGAGCAAAATAAATACAACATTGATTGAGTAATTCGGTTTGGAATATTGTTCGAATTTTGTCATATGAAATCTCTGATTCTTGATATAATAATCTCAAGATTGTCGATATGTACAGGTAATCTTCCATTAATATTAATTCTAAGAAAAATGGAACATCGATGCTATTAAGTGTGAATATATTTTCTTCTATAATATTCACATGATCTGTAATAGCATTGTATACTTTACCGACTTTTCCTAGCGTATAATATCCTGTTATTTTATTAAGGAATCCTAATTTTTCTGCTAGCTCAATATAAGGTTTTGCAGAAACGCCAGTTGAAGTTTTTTTTATTTCACCTTTATTATTTTTATAATTTTGTAAATATTCCTTATACTGAACACATAATGTCTCAAATTTGGAATAAATAATGGAAATAGGTATTTTATCAACATCAGAAAACATTGACAAAAGTAATTTTAAATATCCTAACCTTCTAACTTTAGTATTGGAAGGAAGAATTCGGATATCGTGATTGTCTATAGGTTCTCTATTAATATTGTAAAATGCAGGAACTCCAATTTGTTGTATATTGTGAAATAATGTTTCTGTGTGTGTTACCAAATCACTATTAAAAGAATTTTTATTTACATACAACATAGACCCGTATTCCTTGACTTCAGGACAACCTAGAAATTCTTCGTGAAAACAATGCTTCTTAGTTGTATATGACATAACAGAATTGGGGAATATTTCGCAAAGATTGTTGGCGACATAATTTGTTATGTAAGAATAAGGTTTAGATATTTTTTTACCTTCATCTTCATCAACAAACTCCCCAACATAAATTCTTATAGATTGTATGTTAGAAAACTCAATTTTTATCAGTCTATTGGGGTCTAATTCATTCATATAAAATGGTATCTCTTCGGATTCATTATACAAGCAACCTAAATCAAACAAAGCAACAATAAACCAATACTCTTGAGGCATTTGAAACCAAAGTTCATTGGTGTCGACTCTAATATATGACTCACATTCACAAACAGAGTATATGTGCTGTAAAACATTTTTCATGATTAATTCATATAAAACAACTTGCGCAGAAGGCATCTTCTTCTGATGAGCCTAATGTATCTATTAATTTGCAATTCTGTTCTTTTGCACGAGCAGCCTCTTGTTTTTTAATGGCATCTAACTTAATCTGTCGAACTCGTTCAGGCTTGATCAAATCTGCCAAACTTTCGTTTTGGTTCCAAGTGTAGCCATCTTTCTCAAACTCCATCGCTTTTGCATAAAGGTCTGGATGTTGTTCATACAACCAAATCCATTCTATTTTCTGTTGGAAGAAACAGAAATAGCAACCAGAACGGCTTCGGCTGTAGTAGCCAATCTTTCCATCCACTTCGAATGGTACTGGATTATAATATGCAGGAACACCAACTCCACTCTCCTCAAGGATTCTAAAAATATCAGCTTTAACTAAAACATCATCATTATCAATCAAAGGAAAGTCATCTAGCATGCCAATTGGACACTCTGTTCCTTTGAGGCTTTCAAACACTACCTTATTGAATAGTTTAACATCCAAGTCCAGCAAAGCATTAGCTTTCTTGCCATAGAAGAACTCTTTAGTAACTGGCATAGCAGCAATCTCTAACGCTTTTTCAGCGATGGATGCTGGAGTATATAACTTATACAACTCAACTAATTTGGAAAGATTGTCGTTATGGAGTACTTTGTGGATTACATCTATACTCCAAATATTCTTTCTGAAGGGAAAGATAGATTGGATATTTGACTTGGTTGACACATATCCTTCACGGTCTTCATCTCCACGGATACCAACATAAGAAATAGTAGGTATATCGCCAACAAAACGTTCCATTTCTGCCAACTTCATTTTTTGCGTACACCATCGTGCTTGTGGTGATGGCAAATAGTTACCCGAAGCTTTGAGGAAGTGTTCGAATGGTGTTGGCTCTGGACTGCCCTCTGCGGCACGAAGTTTGGTGATACCGCCAAGATATGTTTCAAGACGGCTAATTAACAAATCGGTTTCAGCTAATTCGCACCCAGTATCTGAATTATAGTAGACTATATTCATGTGAGGGTACTTATTTTTAAGATAGATAGCCAATGCAGCACTATCTTTACCACCTGATATACCTAATATATGTCTTACTTTCATTATTTCATTTTATCATTGAGGAGACTTAAGAGGATGCAGATATCCATTTCGTTGTCACCTGTTAGTAAACTATTCAATTCAGAAACTTTTGATTTCGCTTCTGACTGTTTGGATTGTGGCAAGCGATATGTTTGTTTGCTGACGCTTGTTCCTCGATTAGAAACGAAATCAATACTAAATGCCTCATCGTTGGAATCAATCTCGATTTCGGAGAGTGATGTGAAGTGATCTAATTCAGAGAATAAGTGCAAAAGTTCTTTGATGAACAATGCTTCTTCGGAATCCTTGACAATCTCAATTTTCTTATCGAAAACAACAAAACCAATCTTCGAATAAAACTCTGTTTTGTTATCAGAGGACGCCAAAATACGGTCAAGGAAAGAGCGTGATTTAGGAGTTAGCAAATCTTTGTTTATACTCTTGTATCGCTTTTCAAGAAATTCCTTGTA
>JAEIGA010017866.1_pt1 | contig 10801 bp, 9 predicted proteins | sample 9270691 | NCBI WGS metagenome assembly JAEIGA01 (sample SAMN17057246, study PRJNA624740) | gut metagenome | biome: biome; isolation source: fecal sample | host: Bos grunniens | place: China: Xizang | collected 2019 | reverse complement strand
TAGGCATCGCGCATTTTTAATAGTTTTGCATATATACCGTTTTTTTCAATGTCTAAGTAGTTGACTTTGACATACCATGATTTTTTATCAACCTTTTGTACTGTAATGCATTCATTAAGTATATTAAGCTGTTTAATATATTTCTCGTAGTACAACATATATTTGCCGCCATAATCGGCGATCATTTGATCAGTTATAATATTATTATTAATGTTTGACAAATAATCAAACATTAATAGCATTTTTTTCCTTGTTATGATTGAATTATCTAAACAGTGCATTTTTTCCTCCCAAAAACAAAGAGAGAGCCAATTAAGTATTGGAACTCAATGGCTCTCTAATTTTAAAATAATATCAACCGATATATACTTCGATCTCGTGCTCGTCGTTATCGTCGAATACGGGAACGAGGTTAGAGTCGATTGCCTTGCCGTCAACCTTAAGGGTTACGGTCTTGCCGCCGTTGTTGAAGTACTTGATGTTGAGCTTGTTGCCTCTGAAGTTACGGGTTGCGGACACGTTCTTCCAGCTTGCAGGGAATGCAGGGTTGATGTGAAGTCCGTCGTAGTCACGGTTAAGACCGAGAATACCCTCGTAGCAGGTCATAAGTCCCCATGCGGAGGTACCGGTCTGCCATGCAAAGCCTACCATCATGTCGATAGTTTCGTGCTTTAAGTAGCAGTTGGTGAATACGTAGGGCTCGGTGGTGGTGAGCTCGGAGGGGTTAGCCTTACCGTCGGGAAGGATCTTAAGGAGAGTGTTAACTGCCTCCTCGCCTCTGCCAAGCTTACAGTCTGCCATTACCTTGAAGCAGCCTGCGTGGTTGTAGATACCGCCGTTTTCATATACACCGGGAAGCATACCGCTCATACGTCCGATTGCGGGATCGTAGGTGGAGTATGCGGGAGAGCAAAGCGGAACGCCCTGCTCGGTTTCCATCTCGTCAATAGACTTCAATACGTTCTCAAGTCTGTCCTCGGGGCAGATGCCGGAAAGGATAGACCAGGACTGAGGATTTACGTAGATCTTGCCGCCGTTAGTTGCGTCCTTATCACCTACGACGCCTGCCTCAGAGGAGAATGCGCGAACGTAGTAATCGCCGTTGTACGCAACCTTGTTGGTAACCTCTTTAAGCTCCTCGTAGAGCGCGTGAACCTTATCAGCGTATTCGTTCTCACCGATGTATCTTGCAACGTGCTCGATCTCAACGTATGCCTTACCGATAAGCATAGACATAAGTACAGATTCGCCGTTGGGATCTGCGATGTTGAGCGCGTCGTTCCAGTCTGCGAAGTGGATCTTGGGAAGTCCGTGGGGACCCTTGTTAGCCTCGTGAGAGAACCAGGTAACAGCCGCCTGAAGATGCTCCCAAACAGTGCCTTCGCCGCCGTCGAGGTATGCGAACTTCTTGTTGAGGTAGTCCATATCACCCGTTTCCTTGATGTACTCGCAGATAGCGAAGGTGAGCCAGGTGGAGGGGTCAGAGTAAACGTGACCGTCAACGATGGGGTACCAAAGAAGAACTGCATGACCGTCGGAGTACTGATGAACGATGCACTCTTCAATTACCTCTCTTGCTCTGTTGGGGTCGCAGTTGACGATAGCCATAGCAAGCTGAGCGTTGTCACGAACTGCCTTCTTACCGATCATACAGTTGCGGATCTGATGCTCTGCCCAGTGGTTGAGAACGTGGTTGATCTGAGGCTCGGGGCACTCGACCGAGAGAGAATTGAAGGGCGAGGGAGCTTCGAGAAGGTAGCTTACGATCGCCTCGCACTCTGCGTGAAGCTCCTCGGGCTTCTTGGTGATGCTCTGCTTTGTATCTGTAAGACCGAGAGCGTAGTAAACGGTTACGGACTCGCCTGCCGCGATTGTAAAGTCATTCTGAAGGATACCCGAGCGCGAACGAACGGTGGAGAGGTTGTTGGGAAGGTCTTCACCCTTTTCAAGAAGAAGGGGACAGGTGTGTGTACCCATAGTACCGATGAACTTCTCATGACCGCCGCAGTATGCCGTTACGGGAACGGAAGATGTGATGTAGCCCGAGCAGATCGGATGAGGACGGTAGGGGTTCTTGTTCTCACAGAAGATCGCGTTTGCCTCGGGAACGAATTCGGTTGCCGAGGTGGTGGGCATATTATAGTAGAAGGGCTGACCGAAGCCGCCGAGGTTGAAGTTAGTGTAGGGAATAGCGCTTATAGTTCTTTCCTTATCGCTATTGTTGGTGAGAGTTACTCTCCAGATCTCGCGGGTGCTCTTGGGATCTACAACGTAAACTATCTCGCCCTTGATGCCCTCGAAGGAGGAGGAGATCTTACTGTAATTCTGCGAATGCTCACAGCAATAGTCTTCCATCTTGTGCATAGTGGGATAGCCGCCGATAGACCAGTATTTCTTGCTCTCCTTATCGCGGAGGTAGATCATGGAGTGTCCGTCGGAAAATCCGATAACTACACAGTTTTCGTTAAGGTATCTGGAGTGGGTGGTGCCCGTGTGACCTACGGTGCAGATGTAGCTCTTGTCATTGAAGAGGATATTTTCCCAACCCTTACCCGTTTCGGGATCGTAAAGGTAGAACGAGCCCTTTTGAGTATTAAAATCGTACTTCATTTTTGCATTGTCCTTTCGAAGTGACTTTTATTTTTTAATTGCATTCGCAAAATAAAATCTGAAAATAAAAAATACGAGCCGATATAAATCGACTCGTATTTTGGTGCGGGAAACGGGACTTGAACCCGTACGGTGTAAACCACACGCCCCTCAAACGTGCGCGTCTGCCAGTTCCGCCACTCCCGCGTTGCAACACATCCGTGTCGCGAACAAATAGTATTATACACTATCCCTGTCGATTTGTCAATAGGTTTTTGAAAAAATATTTAAAAAATTTTGGTTTTGTGAAACGTTGTGCAAAACGTGCGTTTTATACACGCTTATCCTATAGATTATAACATATATTCCCTTTGATTGCAATAGGTTTTCAATAATTTTTGCAACACTTTAGACCTCTTATTGACAATTTTCTTGCACGGGTGTATAATTGTTATGCTTATCGAACGAGTTTCGGTTGTAAATATTAAGTCTCAAGGGGCTGAATTTATGAAAAAAAGAGCCGTTAATCAAGAAATATATTTTCACGTGTCTGATTTTAAGATAACAGCGCGCGACCAGATATCGAGAGCGACCGAGCAGGCGTTTCACGAGGAAATAGAAATTAAATATTTATACGGTGGGGACAGTGCGATAATGGTGGATTCCAAAATGCTTATCGCAGGTGATGGCGATATTGTTGTGGTCAACCCTTACGAGCTTCACTCAAACGCGGCGATAGACGGATGTAACGGGCGCTATTATCTTTTGATGGTGGGGCTTGACTTTTTCGATGATATTCCTGATGGAGTGAATCTGCGTCAATTTCTGATTTCGGACGGTAAAAAGATCAATAATCATATAAAAGGTGACAAGCGCTTGGGCGTTATTATCTCACGTGTTGTCGAGGAAATGCGCGAGGAAAAGCCATATTACCGATTGATAGTTAAAAATCTTATGAGCGAGTTTTTTGCGCTTTTACTGCGCGATTACGTAAGCGATGCTATGAGCCCGAATACTGATTTATTTGATCTTAAGAGTGTCAGGGTTATTTCTCCCGCACTTGCAAAAATTCATTCCGCTTATGGAGAAAAGCTGAAGGTTGAGGAGCTGGCTGAGCTTTGCTTTGTGAGCAAGTATCACTTTTGCCGTGTTTTTAAGCAGGTTATGAATATGACCGTGATGCAGTATCTTATAAAATATCGCATTGATATGGCAGACGCGATGCTAAATAGCACCGATAAGAGTGTTGGCGAGATAATTGCTCTGTGCGGCTTTAATGACGAGAGCTATTTTTACCGATGCTTTAAGAGAATAAAAGGGCACTCGCCAAAGAAAAGAAACATTAGTTAAAAAATGCCTCCCTTTACGGTGAGGCGTTTTTTTGCAAAAAAAATGCTTGAAAAGCTTGTGTGGAGCAAATAAATAGCAATATTGTCCGTAAAATTCACAATATCGTCCTTGTTTGAGCTTTAATAAGTGCTATAATAAAGATAGTATAGGGGGGAGGTGTTCCGTCGATGAAGGAAATAAAAAAAATCGATATGCACGCACATGTGGTCTACCACCCGGAGCTTGTACCGAAGCTTCAAATCACGGGATATAGAATGCTAAGCGCCGAGGAGCTACTTGAAAAGTACTCACAGCTAAATATTGAAGCGGGAGTGCTTTTACCGATAGTTTCTCCTGAGGGACAGTGGGCACAGATTACCAATGAGGATACCTATCTTTCGGCTTGCGAGCACCCTGAAAGCTTTTGCTGGTTTTGCAACGTTGATCCGAGAGCTTCGATAAACGATAAAGATGCAGATCTTTGCTATCTCATCGAGCATTATAAGGCTATGGGAGCAAAAGGCCTTGGTGAGCTGACCTCAAATCTTTATGCCGACGATCCCAAAATGCTCAATTTGTTTGAAAGCTGTGTTAAATGCGATATGCCTGTAACGATACACGTTTCGCCACGTCCGAATTTTAATTACGGAATCGTGGACGAGATAGGCTTGCCGAGGATCGAGAGGGTGCTCAAGAAATATCCCGATCTCAAGCTTATCGGCCACTCACAGCCTTTCTGGGCAGAGATGTCGGCAGATCTTTGCGAGGAAAAGCGCAACGATTATCCGCAGGGAAAGGTGATTGAGGGCAGACTGCCAAAGCTTATGCGTGAATACGGAAATCTTTACTGCGACCTTTCGGCGCGAAGCGGAGCTTACGCGTTGATGCGAGACAGAGAATACGCGGCGAGGTTTATCGAGGAATTTGCAGACAGAATTTTCTACGCCTGCGATTTCTGCGCGATTACTAACGACCATCAGCTCGAATTTGATAAATTTCTTGACGAGATGGTCGCGGATCGATATATAAGCCTTGAAAATTACAAAAAAATAGTGCGTGAGAACGCCTTGAAGCTACTTAACAGATAAGGGAGGCCGTAAAAATGCAAGAAGGAATGATAATGGATCTCTATTACGACGAGATACTCAAAATAATCAACGATATAAGAAATACCGAGAGAAAAAATATTCTTCGTGCGGCGCGTATTGTAGCCGATCAGGTCAAGGCAGACAAGCTCGTTTACGTTTTCGGCCCCGGCGGACACTCGAATCTCGCCGCAATGGAGATATTTTTCCGCGCGGGAGGTTTGCTCCATGTAAGCGCGATGATAAATCAGGAAACTATGCTTTCTGCGGGTGCGCTCAAGTCTATGCAGGTCGAGCGCTTGCCCGGATACGGAAAGATCGTGGTTGAGGATTACGGTATCGGAGAGGGAGATCTTTTGTGGGTGGTAAACGCCTACGGCATCAACTCTGCGACGATCGATGCGGCACTCACAGCCAAGGAGCGGGGCGCGAAGGTCATTGGTGTCAGCAGTGTTGAACATGCAAGCTCCTGTCCTCTTGATCACCCTGCAAGACATCCCTCAAAGAAAAATCTTCACGAGATAGTTGACTGCAATGTCGATTGCAAGATCAAAATGGGCGATGCTGTGCTTGAGGTTGAGGGACTTTCGCAGAAGATTGGCGCGCTTTCGACCTTTGCAAACGCTTACGCTATGAACTGTATTGTCATTGAGGCTATCAATATGCTTGCAAACGAGGGCATCGAGCCGCCGATATGGAAGAGCGGAAACTGTCCGGGTGGCGACGAATGGAACAGCAGATTTATCGATAGATTTAAAGACAAGGTGCGTTGTCTGTAATAAAGATATGGTAACTAAAATAAGTGGAAAAAGAATAGTCTTTCCTGACGGAGTTCGTGAGGGAGAAATATATATTGAAAACGGAAAAATAGCTTCGGTGGGAGAGAAAATGCCATATGATGATGAGATCTCTGTCACTGACGGCTACGTTCTGCCGGGGTTTATCGACATACATACTCACGGTGCGGTAGATCATGATTTCGTGTCGTCAAGTCCCGATCAGATCATAGAGGCGGTGGCGTATCATGCGTTGCACGGGACTACGTCGATAATGCCGACGATCTCATCTTACAGCTACGAAACGACTTATCGCGCGCTCGAAAATCTTGAGGTCGCCATGAAGGACGAAGAATACGGCAGGGCGATTATTGGAGCACACCTTGAGGGGCCGTATTTCTCACTCAAGCAGAGTGGAGCGCAGGACCCTGCGAATATTACCGAGCCGAAGCGCGAGGACTATACGCGACTTGTAGAGCGCTTTGGAAGCATTATCAAGCGTTGGGATTTTGCGCCCGAGCGCGACAATGACGGAGAGTTTTGCTCTTATCTCACCGAGCACGGAATAATTGCTGCGGCTGGACACACCGACGCAAAATACAGCGATATGTGTCTTTCGCGTGAGAAGGGACTTAAGCTTATTACGCATCTTTATTCCTGTACCTCGACGATCACTCGCGAGCAGGGATTTCGAGTGCTTGGTGTTACCGAGTGCGCATACCTTTGGGACGATATTTACGCCGAGCTTATTGCTGATGGTAGGCACCTGCCGCACGAGCTGCTATCTCTTATCTTCAAGCTCAAGAGGCACGACCGACTTATTCTCATCACCGACTCGCTTATGGCGGCGGGCAGTGAAAAGGATCGCGGTGTTATGGGAAATATTGAATATATCATCGAGGACGGCGTTTGTAAGCTCCCGGACAGGAGCGCATTTGCCGGCAGTATTGCCACGACAAACAGGCTTTTGCGCGTGGCGATCAATGCAGGCCTTGAGCTATCTGATGCCGTAAAAATGCTTGGAGAAAATCCTGCCGGGCTTTTTGGCCTTAATACCGGAGCTATCGCGTCCGGACGCGATGCCGATCTGCTTATTTGTGATGGTAATCTCAATATTGAAAAAGTAATTTTAAAGGGTGAAGAAATATGATTTTAAAGTCATTTAAAGTAGACAAATTAAACGTACATATACACGATACGCGAGTCAGTATGGGAGAGCAGGTAGCGACAGATTTTGCGTCATATCTGCGCGAGCTTTTGACAAAGAAGAAAATGGTAAACGTGATCTTTGCCGCCGCACCCTCGCAGTCTGATTTTCTCGATTCGCTTACGCGTGAGGATGGAATCGATTGGAAAAGAGTCAACGTTTTCCATATGGACGAATATATCGGCATATCTATCGATCAGGAGCAAAGCTTTGCGCGTTTTGTAAAAACGCTCGTCGCCGATAAACTCGGTGTTGGCAATTTTTATGCTCTTAACGGTAAAGCCGAGGACGCAGAGGCAGAGTGCGCTCGCTACACTTCGCTTTTGCGTGAAAATCCCGTTGATATTGTATGTCTTGGCATAGGAGAGAATGGACATATAGCCTTTAACGATCCCGGTGAGGCGGATTTCTGGGATGCAAATGACGTCAAGATCGTAAAGCTTGACGAGGTCTGCCGCAATCAGCAGGTCAACGATAAATGCTTCCCTGACATTGACTCTGTGCCGAAGTACGCAATGACCTTGACAGTACCGGCACTGCTTCGTGCCCGTGCGATGTTTTGCACGGTTCCCGCAAAGACCAAGGCTGATGCCGTAAGGCTCACGCTTATGGGTGCTATTGACGATATGTGTCCCGCGACCGCGCTCCGTTTGCATAAGAATGCAAGCTTTTATTGCGACAGTGACAGCGGATTTTATCTTCTTTGATAAGCAGAAAAGAGAGAATGTTATGAAATATACGATTTTGGCAAATATCGACGAAAAATATCGCATATCAAAATATTTGCACTCGGTATTTTTTGAATACTTCGGTCACGTAATTTACGACGGTATCTGGGTAGGCAGGGATAGCAATATTCCCAATATAGACGGCATTCGTCTTGATGTTATCGAAGGATGCCGCGAGCTTGGTGTTGGAGCTATGCGCTGGCCGGGGGGCTGCTGTGCAGACCATTATCATTGGAAGGACGGTATAGGGAAAGAGCGATGGGACAGAATGCATCCAATTCCCGATCGCGCAAATCCCGTATGGCGTCACGATTTCGGCACGGATGAGTTTTTAAAGCTTTGCTCACTTACGGGAGCGGAGCCGATAATTACGGTCAATACCGCTACGGGTACACCTGAGGAATTTCTTGATTGGTTTGAATATGTAAACGGCCCTAAAACTACGAGGTTTGGTCATCTGCGAGCTGAAAACGGTCATCCTGAGCCTTATAACGTGAGATTTTGGGGAATCGGTAATACGGATGAGAATGTCTGGCATATTGATTTTAACAATCCTGTGGCATACGGTCAGACCTATCTTAAATATCAGACTGTGTTGCGAGAGATACGGAAGGATCTTTACTTCATCGGTCTTGGGCTTTCATTCCGTCACGGTCTTGCGGGCTGGGCAGAGAAGGCTCTTGATCACATCACGGGTAGCGGTACGCGTCGCCCGCCTGATGCACTTTCGGTTCATCACTACATCGGCGGCAAGAAGCAGGGCGGCCAGCTTTGCGGCGACGCTGTAGATTATAGCGATGAGGGGTATTATGCTCTCTTAAAACTAATAGAGAGATACGCCAAAGATATTGAGCTTCACCGTGGCATAATACGCGAGCATACAGGTGATGACTCAAACACCAAAATATGCTTTGATGAATGGGGCATATGGCATCCCGAGGCTACGGTCGAGAATAACCAGAACCAAAGGCAAACTATGCGAGACGGCATTTTTGCCGCTATGACCTTGCATCTTTTTTATCGTAACTGCGATATCGTTGAGCTCGCTATGGAAACGCAGATTTCAAATCTTTTGCAGAGCCTTTTTGAGACCGACGGTGAAAAATTCTACAAAACTCCGACCTTCTATGTTATGAAGATGCTTCGCGAGCATGCAAATCAATATCTTATTGATCTGAAATCCGATTCTGATGACGAATATCTTGACACGGTTGCCACCGTGTCGGAGAATGGCGATGAAATTACCATCAGTATTATAAATAAGCACCTGTACGAGATAAGAGAGATATCTTTGGACCTTCCTAAGGGCGAGTGGAGTGTGAAAAAGGCGAATATCGTTACTGCTGAAAACGTACGCGATTACAACAGCTTTGATCGTCCTGAGATTATTAAGGATTTAGGCTTTGATGCATCTCTTGAAAGTGCTTTTGTCATACCGCCGCACAGTATAGTCAGAATATGTCTTGCTAAATGTTAAGCTATTGACAAATTCTTGTTTTTATCGTATAATGTTTATAACATAAAACGATGAAAGTGAGAAAAATATGATAAAGCAGAATTTCCGGGTTACTTATGAGGGCGAAACTGCCGAGGTCAGTTATAAATATTCGCGTCTTACGGGTAAGACTGAGCTCTGCGTTGACGGCGTATCGTTTACTGTAAAGGGAAAGCCCTTCGGCATCGGAGTGTGCAGACGCGAGCCGATAATGGTCTGCGGCGCGCAGGCGATGCTTGACGTAAAGAAGGACGGTAGAGCAACTCTTATCCTCCGCGACGGCGAGGTTGAAGAAATATAACAAACAGGGAGAAGCCTTTTGCAAAGACTTCTCCCTATAATTGTCTCTTTTTATCTTTTTTCAAAGGTTTTTGAAAGAGGAGGGGTGCAGGGGAGGAGAGAGCTTTTACCTAAAAAGTTCTCTCCTCCCTTGCGCTTTTTTCTTATTAATCCAGCAATCTGAATCCCGCGGTTTCGGTTACGGGGAGAGAGAATGCTATCGGGTGAGTTCCGTGCTCGTTTGTGTAGGATGCGATAGCCTTCATGATGTCGGATTTCTGCTCCTTGCGCGAAACTATGTAGATTATCTCCTTCTCGTCCGAGATAGCCATTCCAAAGAACATGTCCGAGCCCGACGCAGTACCCTTTGCCTTGACTACTGTACCGCCGGTCGCGCCTGCCTCGCGGGCGACGTTCATTATTTTGTCACTGTTACCCTTTAAACAAATTGCAATTATAAGCTCCATATCGATTTTCCTTTCGGTTATCACTTGATTTTCTGCTTCCTCTGTCGTCTGCTCGCTCAGGATATGGTCAAGCACACGCTTTGACGCTATGCTTGAGAGCGGTATCGCCAAAGCAATTCCGCGGTCGGGCAGGTCGATGCTCATTTTCTTTGTGAGAGCGGCTTTAAGCTCGTACATCTTCGCCGACGTTACTATTGACTGCACGACGAGCTTTTCCGACTGCTCAAGGCCGAGAAGCGAGAGGGTTTTTGAGGTCGCCGCGCCGTGACCTATCGTACTGTATATCGGCGAGACCTTATGCTCAAGGAAGAAATCAAGAAACTCCTTGCCGTCGCTTTTTTTCACTATGGTTATAAATAAATAGAGATTTTGCATACTGTAAATACCTCCGTCTTAAGATTTAAGACTGTTGTCGCCGACGAAATCGAATTCAATGATCTCAACGTCGTCGGTTGCGGATTCGTCGGAGCGTTCGGCTTCTACCGCTTCAACTTCGTTACCGCCGAGCTCCTCGATGACGACGGGCTCGGAATCGATAGCCTCAATAGCCGTCTGGCTATGGCTGAGCTTGATCTTATACATTACGCCGACTATCTGGATAGAAATTGTAGGCATCATAGCGACGAGCGCGATCGTGCCGAATGCGTCGATCATAATCATTGAGGGCGTTGCGCTTCTGTATGAGCAAACGCCGATCGAGAGAGGGAGCAGGAAGGTTGCCGCCATAACGCCCGATGCAACTCCGCCCGCGTCAAAGGCTATCGTAGTAAAGAGATTGGGGCAGAAGAAGGAAAGCATTACCGCGATAACGTATCCAACTACAAGGAATGGAAGGATCGGAATGCC
>JAEIGA010017865.1_pt1 | contig 10802 bp, 9 predicted proteins | sample 9270691 | NCBI WGS metagenome assembly JAEIGA01 (sample SAMN17057246, study PRJNA624740) | gut metagenome | biome: biome; isolation source: fecal sample | host: Bos grunniens | place: China: Xizang | collected 2019 | reverse complement strand
TTTATATAATAATATATAAACATACAAAATTATTATATACTCTATTCTTTTGTTTGTCAACGATTTAAAAGGTTTAAAGAAAGCTCTTTAAAAATTTCCATCGCCTGTTTTTCTTTTCCTATACTGTCTTCAACGATAATAGAAACCACGTACTCAGGATTTTCATAAGGAAAAAATCCGCAAAACCATGAATGTTCAACCTCTCTGCCGTCTTTTTTCTGTCCCGTTTGCGCCGTTGCCGTTTTTCCCGCGCCGTCAATCTCACTTAAAACGCTTTGAGCGGTACCGTCAACCGTCACTTTTTTAAGGGCGGTTTTAATTATATCCGCCGTATTTTTACTCATAGCCTTTATTTTAGAGGGTTCTTTTTCATACTCTGTAACGCCGTTTTTCATTATTCCCTCAACCACCGTCGGTTTATGGTAAATTCCGCCGTTTGCTATAGCCTCGTAAAGAGATAGAAGGGTTATGGGAGAAGCCATAAGACTTCCCTGACCGATAGACAGATTAGCAATTGATAGTTTACTTTCAAGATCACTTATTTCGGGCATTTTTTCATTAGCCGTTTCAATTCCTTTGCACAGTTCCTTTTTATACCCAAACCCGAAAAGCGATGCGGTTTTTACTATATTTTCGGCTTTTAAAAGCGAAGCCAGTTCATAGAAAAAACTGTTACAGGAAAAAGTGAGAGCATCGTATAAATTCACCGTACCGTGCCCATCTCTTTTATGGCAGGCAAATTCCTTTTCGCCTATTAAAGTCAAGCCCGTACAGTTTACAGTAAAGCCTCTTTTTACGCCCTCAAGATAAGAAACGGCAACTATAGGCTTAAAAACAGAACCCACGTTAAAACTCATAAGACATCTGTTTAAAAAAGGGGCGTCTTCCCTTTCAAGACTTTCAGACAGATTATTGGCATCAAAATTCGGTCTGCTTACCATTCCTCTTATTTTGCCGCTTCCCACTTCGCTTATAACCACCGCGCCCTTTTCCAAACGGGCGGTTATTTCCTCCAGCTCTTCCTGTATTTTTTTATCTATAGTCAGTATTACGCCGTTATATCCTACCTCTTTATGCTCGTTTAATTCGGGTTCAATTCCGCCAAGCATCTCTCCCGTACCGGAAGAAAAAAATTTTAACGTAATTTTTTTATCACTGTAAAGCAAACTGTCATAAGCCTTTTCAATGCCCGAAACGCCCTTATTTTCATCATTTAAATAACCTAAAAGGTGCGAACAAAAGCCGCTTTCGGTTATATGAGCGCTTGTTTTAACGGTTATAATCCCCGCGCAGTTTATTTTTCTTTCAGTTTCAATAATCGCAACCTTTTGATTGCGCAGTTTAGAAAGTACCTCTATTTTTTCTTCCCCGTAAAGCGCGTTACTTGCATACATTACGGCAGTGGGCGTAGGTGTAAAAACGGCATAGTTTTTTTCCGTTTCGCCCGTCAGCAGATTTCCGTTTGTATCAAAAATATTACCCCTTAAAGCCGAAAGGGTAACCACCTTTACGTTGTTATCAGCCGAAACCCTTATTTTTTCGTCGTTCATAATAAGCGTTATTCTGATAATTCCGCCCAAAAAAAGCGCAAAAGTAAGGGTTAAACATATGGAAAGTCTTATAATTTTAAGCAAAAAAATCACCCCAAGTAGTTTAACTCGGGGTGTAAAAATTATTCGTTTTTCATTCTTAACAAAGACCCTGCAGGGACTTCTCTTTCATAGGGAATTTTTACAGTCATCATTGGATGAGGCGCGTTATCTATTGCATTATCATCCCCGTCAAACAGTTCTTTTACGGTAAAGGTAAAGGGAGGCTCTTTAACGGCAAGACAGTCAAACTCCTGACCGACAAAAAATTTATTTTTCATTATGGCAACGATTTTTCCGTCTTCATAACCCGTAACAACGGCGGCTACGGAATAATCACGTACGTATCCTGCGCTCTCATAGGTTTGATTAGGTGTGCCGAAATAAAATCCCGTACTGTAGGGACGGTGGCTTATTTTTTCAAGTTCCTCGCTGACAAACTCGGGAAGTTTCCACTCACCGTCGGCATTTTCAAGGCTGTCAAGTGCGGCTCTGTAGGCATTGGTGGTAACCGCAACGTAGTAGTGCGATTTTGCTCTGCCTTCTATCTTAATACTGTCAATACCCGCTTCTCTTAGTTTATCAAGGTAAGGCGCCATACACATATCGTTGGCATTTAAAATATAACTTCCCTTGTCGGTATCGGTTATATCAAAATACTGTCCCGGGCGTTTTTCCTCCATCAAGGAATATTTCCATCTGCAAGGCTGTGCGCAATCTCCTCTGTTGGCATCTCTGCCCGTCATATAGCTTGAAAGAAGGCATCTTGCAGAAAAGGAAACACACATAGCGCCGTGAGCAAAACACTCGATTTCAAGTTCTTTTGGTGTTTTTTCTCTGATTTCTTTAATTTCTTCCAATGAAAGTTCACGAGCAAGAACAACTCTTTTTGCGCCCATTTCATAAAACGCATTTGCGGTTACGTAGTTGCATATACCCGACTGCACCGAAACGTGAAGTTCGGGGGTGGGAGCATATTTTTTAATAAGAGAAATAGTGCCTATATCACTTGCTATTATAGCGTCAACCTTTATTTTTTCCAAAAAGGTCAAAAACTTTGGAAGACGTGACATTTCTTCATTATGGGGCACTATATTACAGGCAACGTGCACCTTAACGCCCTTTGAATGAGCGTATTCAAGTCCCTTTATTAAATCTTCCTCGCCAAAGTTATTGGCGGCGGTACGCATACCGAATTCTTCACCTGCAAGATATACCGCATCGGCGCCGTAGTCAACGGCGGCAATAAGACGGGTTAAATCACCCGCAGGGCATAAAAGTTCGGGAATTTTTTTGTTAGTCAAGGTATTCATATATCCATTTATTCTCCCGTTTAAGACGGTTTATAGTATTAACCTGCTGGTTATAGGTTTTGTGGAAATAAAACTTTCCGCTGCTATCCGTAACAAAATAGAAGTAGCCTTCAAAATTCTTTTCGGGGTAAAGCACAGCATTTATTGCGGCGCTTCCAACGGTACACATAGGTCCGGGAGGAAGTCCCAGAACCTTATAGGTATCATATCTGCCGTCGTCACCGCTAAAGGCGTTACCGTAATAACAGGTAGGCGAAGACCCAAGTTTTTCTCCTCTGTTCATACGGTTATAGAAAACTGCGGCAACCTTAGGCATAGCCTCTCCTGCGTTACCCGCTTCCATCTGAATAATAGAGGCAAGGGTGAGCACCTCGTTTACGCTCATATTAATTTCCTGTGCGCGTTCTACCATTTCAGTGGTGAATTTTTTGCGCATATTTTCTATCATTTTATCAACGGCAAGTTTTGCGCACTCACGGGAATCGTAAGCGTAAAACTGATAGGTGTCGGGGAAAATATATCCTTCAAGGGCAACGTAAGCCTTTTCCTTATTTATATCGGCAAGTAAATAACCGCTAAGCTCGGTATTTTTGACAGCCTCAAAGAAATCGGCCTTAGTGCAAACCCCCGCTTTTTCAAGCAAAGAGGCAACACCGGGAATGGTAACGTTATTGCCGTTTACGTTTTTTACGTAATCGTAAATTCCCGTACCCTCGGGAATGGTTACTCTGACTATTGAAGCCTCGCCCTGCTTAGAAAGTATGGTCACGATATCCTCGTAACTGCTTTTTTCTTTTATTTCGTAGCTTCCAAATTTAAAGTCCTTACCGTAGCCTTTTACTTTGCAGTACGCTTTAAAAAGAAAGGCGCTTTTAATAGCCCCCGATTCTTCAAGAACCTCGGCTATCTGATAAGCGGTAGAACCTTTTTCGATATTTACAGTAACCGCTTTTCTCTTCCCTCCGCCAATTTCGGTTATAACGATACTTCCGAAAATCAAAGCGGCAACCAAAACAAGGCAAAGAACCGAAATAATAACTGTTTTTACCGTTTTTTTCTTTTTGCTTTTTTGTCTTTCGGCGCGTTTTTCTTGAGCGCGGGAAAGCATACCGTCAAAATTTTCCTGATTTTCCATAATTTCTTTATTTTCTTCGTTCATCTTATTCTCCGCACATCATCATTGATTTTTTAAGATTTTCTACTGCGTTTTTATCCTTTAAAATATATTCTGCCAAGGCAAAGCCGAATTTATATGCGGCGCCCGGTCCCCAAGCGGTAATAACCGTACCGTCATTTTTGCTTATAACAAGGGGCTCGTTTTTATAAATACCGTTTACTCCCTCTTCAAAAGACGGATAACAGGTAAATTCCCTGCCCTTTAAAATCGAAAGCTTACCCAAAACGCTTGGAGCGGCGCAAAGGGCGCTTATAAGAATTTTTTCTTCTGCGCATTTTTTAAGAAGAGCGCATAATTTTTCATTATTTCCAAGATTAAGGGTTCCGGGCATACCACCGGGTAATACTACGGCAGAAACGTCATCAAAATTCTCATCATCAATAACAGTATCTGCTTTTACGGTTATACCGTGACTGCCCGTAACGTATTCACCCGTCACACCAACCGTGGTAACCTCTATTTTAAGCCTTCTTAATATATCGATAGGGGCAACTGCTTCCATTTCTTCAAAGCCGTCTGCCAAAAATACGTAAACCATAATTTTCTCCTAAAGTACCGATAAAACTTCTTTTAATACGTCTTGCGCTATATCGTCAATAGTTCTTGCCTCACCGTCTTTAGCGCAACTGATTTTATCCCAACCCGAATAATCGGCGGTAAAAAGCGCAGATTTTCTGCAATGCTCAAGATACTCGGTATCCCTTTCGTGAATATCCTTTTTCTCTTCATCGCCTTTATATCTGCCCGTCATAAGCTTTTGCGAAACGTCAATAGGCATATCAAGGAAAATTACCTTATCGGGTTTAGGAATCCCCATTTTTTCATACTCGAAATCATAAAGCCAATTAAGAAAATCTTCCCATTTATCTTCGCTGAGTTTTGAATTCTGATGCACAGCGTTAGAGGTAACGTATCTGCCCGCAATAACCACACCGCCGTCGTTATAATACTGTCCCCAATATTTTTTAAAGGAAGCATAACGGTCAACGGCATAAAAGGTGGATGCCGCATAGGCGTTTACATCCCCCGGTTTTTCACCGAATTCACCCTTAAGATACATTTTAACAAGGGTGCTTGATTCGTGCTCGTAATCGGGAAAAGACACTGTTTTACAGTCTATTCCCATATTTTTAAGATTTTCATAAAGAAGGTCAAGCTGAGTGGATTTTCCGCTTCCGTCAAGACCTTCTATAACAATAAGTTTTCCCATTAATTTTCACCGCTTTTGATTTTTTCGGTAAGTTCTTTCATTTCCTTTACTTTTCCGCAACTCATTTTGCCTTCGGGACAGGGACCTGAAACACAGGGAGGACCTGCCTTTTTAAAGAGAGTGGGAGCAACGCCGTAAACCAAAGCGAGCATCTGGTTAGCCACGTCTCTTATTTCCCATTGAGCGCGACTGCAACAACGGTGATGAAAGAAATTGAGCAAAGATCTTGTATTCATCGTTACTATCATTTTAGTTTCACAGGCATTTGGAAGTACGAAACGCGCGTCCTCGATAGCCTTCTTTTCGGCAGCTCTGTTTGCTGCCTTTTCATCCATACCGGAGTTTAACATATCTTTAAGGTGTTTAGCCTTTAAAACAGCGGTAATTTTATCATAGTCCTCCTGATCTCTTCTCATAGATTCATTAAAGATTTCAAGAGCCTCGGGACAGTTTTCTATTTCGGGCGGCAAAACGTAGCCGAACTGCTTTTCGGTTACGTAGCGCTGACTTTGTACCGAGAAAGAAGCAATTCTGTGTCTTGTTATCTGAGCAAGTAAAGCGCGGGACACACCCTCGATACCAAAGGTAAAATAAGCGTGTTCCGTAGGGCTTTCGTGACCCAGTGAACTGAGCATATCAACAAAATCTGCCGCCTTTTGTTCGTCAAGGCCTTCTCTTACGGTATCAATACTTGCGGGACTGTAGCAAAGCTTTGCGGCGCTTGCTATGGTAATTTCAGGATCTGGAGTATAGGTCAAAAGAGTTACTTTCGGCATAGTTTTTTCTCCTTCTTTTATAAAAATATAAACGTTCAGTTTATTATATCAAATTTTTTTAACTTATTCAATGAAATTTTTATTAAATTATGTCGAAAAAACACTTTATTATTTAATTAATATATGTTATAATCTATTTAGAAATGTTTTTTGGGAGGAATTTTTTATGGCAAGTGTAGATTTCAAACATACACCTTACGGTGATCTTGCAATCGTTAGTATGCGCGGATGCGAGGATATTGCCGCAAAGGTGGACTATTATCTTATGCAGTGGAGAGGTACTCCGAAGGACGACAGTTTCGTTATTAAAGCAAACTGCCCCCGTTTCGGTACCGGTGAAGCCAAGGGCGTACTTAACCACACAGCAAGAGGCTTGGACGCATACATCATTTGCGACTGCTTTAACCACGGCGTTACATACAAAATGTACGGTCAAGAGGTTCCTATGAGCCCCGACGATCATTTTCAGGATTTAAAGCGTATTATCGCAGCATTCGGCGGTAAGGCAAGAAGAATCACCGTTATTATGCCTATGCTTTACGAGGGCAGACAGCACAGAAGAAGCACCAGAGAGTCTATGGACTGCGCTTTAGCGCTTCAGGAACTCGTAAATATGGGTGTTAAGAACATCATCACCTTTGATGCTCACGACCCAAGAGTAAATAACGCTATTCCCCTTGACGGTTTTGATAACGTTCAGGCAACCTATCAGATGATTAAGGCTCTTCTTAAGAACGTTCCCGACGTAAAACTTGATAAAGACCACACCATGATAGTTTCTCCCGACGAAGGCGGTATGGGCAGATGTATTTATTATTCTTCTGTTCTCGGTCTTCCCCTCGGTATGTTCTATAAGAGAAGAAATTACTCGGTAATCGTAAACGGCAAGAACCCCATTGAAGCTCACGAATTTTTGGGCAACGACGTTAAAGGTAAAGACCTTATTATTGTTGACGATATGATTTCCTCCGGCGAAAGTATGCTTGACGTTTCCGCGCGTCTTAAGAAGGAAGGCGCAAAGAGAGTATTTATCTTCTCTACCTTCGGTCTTTTCGTTGACGGCTACGATAAGTTCGACGAATACTATAAAAACGGTCTTATCGATAAAATCTTCACCACCAACCTTATTTACAATGAGCCTGAACTTTTAACAAAGGAATGGTACTGCAACGTAAATATGGCAAAATACATTGCTTTACTCGTTGATACGCTCAACCTCGACAACTCCATAAGCGAGTTATTAAATCCCATCGACCGTATCAAGAACATAGTTAAGAAATATAACGAAGAAGGCAAAATCTAAAAACAAAAAAACGGAGAAAATTCTCCGTTTTTTTATTTTTTATAGGAATCTGACGCCGACACCGTAGCCTGTTTTACCGCCGTTTAAAAGATGCTTTTTATAGGCTCTTTGTAATGAAGTATTTTCAGACAGATATTCTACCCTTTTTTCTTCGGTGCCGAAAATTCTGTATAGGTCGCCGTTATTCTTTTTGATACCGTAATCAATAATATCAAAAAGCTGCATAAAGCGGTAAATATTGCTCTCGTGAGAAAGCATTTGCTCGTGCTCGGGATAAAGTAGCCAGGAACTGCACTTAACCGCCATAGGCTCGTCTATTAAGCCCTTATAAAACTCTTTTGCCATTTCAAAGGATTTTAAAGCCAGTTCTTCATTTAAAGGTTCACCCGAACCCGGTATATGTAGATTTAAAACCTTATGCTCCTCATTTATTTCTTTTCCGTCTTTGGAATAATTTGTGCCGAACTTTATTATTTCGTACTGAAATCTGCCTATTGCAAAGCGTTCCATCTTCATAAAGCCGATACACCAATGAATATAAATAACGCCGAGAATATTTCTTGTGGCCTTGCAATCGTTCATCTGATAACGGATGTCTTGAACCGTATTATCGTATATAGAAAGATCCACGCCTTTTTCAATATAATATTCTTTAAGTTTTTTGGTAAGACACATAAAAACTAAAATTTCTGCGGTATATTCATAAACGTAAGCTTCTTTAGCGGCTTTATCGGCAAGGTCTATGATTTGTCCGTAATCACAGTCAATGCTTTTTTCGTAAAGCATAACCGCTTCTTCAAAATACTCTTTAGCCTTTTCGTTTTGAAAAATTTTATCAAACGTAGCAATAAGTACGTCTATATCTTCCTGCTCATAACCGTAATTCTTATAGTAGTTTTCAAGATATTCACGCATAAAAAAGCCTCTTTCTCATCCAAATCTTACACCGACACCGTAGCCTGTTTTACCGCCGTTTAAAAGGTGCTTTTTGTATGCTCTTTGCAACGAGGTATTTTCGGGCAAAAATTCGGGACGCAATTCATCGGTGCCGAAAATTCTATATAAATCTCCGTTATTCTTTTTAATGCCGTAGCCTATAATATCAAACATCTGCATAAAACGGTAAATATTACTTTCGTGAGAAAGCATTTGCTCGTGTTCGGGATATAAAAGCCATGAACTGCACTTAAAAGCAAAGGGTTCGCCGATAATATCCTTATAAAATTCTTTTGCTCTTTCAAAGGAATCCAAAGCAAGTTCTTGGCTAAGCGGCTGTCCCGAAGCGGGAATATGAACGTTAAGCACAAGGCTATCGGGAGTTAAGGTTTTGCCGTCCTTTGTGTAATCGGCATTAAACTTAATTACTTCATACTGAAATCTGCCAAGACCGAAACGGGTCATTGCAACAAAGCCGATACACCAATCGGAGCAAGGAGTTCCGATTATGCCTTTGACATTCTTACAGACCTCCATCTGATAACGGAAATCTTTTATAGTGGTTACAAAAATTTCTTTTGATATACCCTTTTCATCATAACGCTCTTTAAGTTTTTTGGTAAGGCAACAAAAAACAAGAAGTTCAGTAGTATATTCATACAGATATAATTTTTTCGCAGCCATTTCGGCAAGATTAATTATTCTTCTGTAGTCACATTCTATAGTTAGGTCATAAAGTCCGATAGCTTCTTTAAAACAGGAAGCGGCAAATTCATCTGCGCAAATTTTATCATAAACGCTTAAAAGATACTCTTTATCTTCTTTTTCATATTCAAATTCTTCAAAAAATGCTTCAAGATATTGCCTCATTTTTCATCACCACTATATCACTTTTTCTTGAATTATAACAAATCTTATTTTAAACTTCAAGACATTTTTAAAACTGCAAACCATTTTTTAGGTTTGCAGTTTTTTATTTAGAAATATATTCCAAAGGTAAGCAATCCGTAATTTTCCTTTATGCTGAAAATCTCAACCTTTTTAACCTTCATTTTTTCTTTGAGTTTTAAATCAAGACGGTTAATGATATAGTTTTCGTGATTTTTGTCATAAGAAAAACGTGCAAAGGGCACTGCATTTTTGGCTACGGGATTTATTCGGGAGGAAGAGAGAGTTGTGTGAACGGTAGTTAAATCCTCACCGTTTTTAAGGATAAATTCTTCTTTTTTGCCTTCACCCTCAACGACTACCCTGAAGGCTTCCTCGCCATAGCTTCCAGATAGAGGATAACCGTACGGAGCGCTCACACAGCCTATAAGGGTTATAACGTCGGTTGTTTTTTCACCCGTAAAGGTAACGCTGTTTTGCCCGTAAGCAACCGTCGGAATATGTGAAATTACCTTAACCTCTTCTTTTTGAAGAAGGGCGCCTACGCTAATTTTACGTCTTCTCATAGAGGCGTGATAAGAGGGGTGACTTTCAGATAATATTTCCTTTAATATATCGGTTGCTCCCGTATTTTCACAAATCATAGGGGTCTTATCAATATTATCCAAAAGGGTAAATTCATAGGTATCCTCATATTTTTCCACTTTGCCAAACTCTGACAAAGCCTTGCAGAACGGTTCAAAAATCATAGTGGGATTTCTGTATTTATCAACCAGCGCTTCCTTTAATGCGCCGTCAATACAGGCAGGTTTTCCGCGGTTAAAATCGTTAAGTTCCGCCCAATACCAGATGCTCTCCCCTGCAAGTGCTCCGTCTTCATCATTCTGCAGATAAAGCGCGTACATAGACTTCATAAAATCGGTGAGCAAATGGGGATTATCATAAACGAAATATCCGCCCCACTCTGTAAACATAAGGGGTTTATCGTTTAAAATTCTTGCAGATTCTCTTGATCTTGCAAAGGTATCGGAATAGGGATGCATTGTATAGAAATCAAATCCGCAAAGATTATAGTACTTTAGCGTATCCTCGTTACTCATACAGTTAGCCCCCGACACAAGACGGGTAGGGTCAAGTTCCTTACAAACACGCGCGCTATCAAGCAAAAACTGTTCGGTGAAACGACACTCGTTAAATGAAAGCCAGAAAATAACGCAAGGATGGTTTCTGTCGCGAAGCACGGTGCGACGCAAAACCTCTAAACTTCCTGCGCTGATTTCGGGGTCAGAAGTATCCGACCACCAAAGTCCCGGTTCTTCGCTGACCATTATACCCAGTTTGTCTGCAATTTCCAAGGTTTCTTTGCAGTGGGGATAATGCACCAAACGCACAAAATTACAATCTGTATTTTTTATCATTAAAAGGTCGTCTTCTATTTGCTTTAGAGAAGGCACGTGACCGCTGTCGGCAACCATTTCGTGTTTGCATACACCCTTTACGAAAAGTTCCTCTCCGTTAAGGGTAAAGCGATGGCCTTTAACCGAAAACTCTCTAAAGCCCGTTTTACAAATATAAGAGTCTATTTCCTTGCCGTCCTTTAAAAGCGTAAC
>JAEIGA010017864.1_pt1 | contig 10802 bp, 7 predicted proteins | sample 9270691 | NCBI WGS metagenome assembly JAEIGA01 (sample SAMN17057246, study PRJNA624740) | gut metagenome | biome: biome; isolation source: fecal sample | host: Bos grunniens | place: China: Xizang | collected 2019 | reverse complement strand
TTAAAGATGTTTATGATTTGTCTGGCCGTAAAGTAACGAATCCGACAAAGGGCATTTATATCGTTAACGGCAAAAAGGTTTTGCTTAAGTAGAATAATACTTTTACTCGATAATATCGATTTACAATTACGCAAGTGCAGTGCCGCATTAGAGACACTGCACTTGCGTTTTGCTAAGTGAAGAAAAAACGAAATGGCCTAAAGCCCAAAAAAGAAAACTCCAATTCCTCAGTAACTCCGTGCCGGCTTCTCCTGAGTGTCAACCCTCTTGTGCCGCATCTTAGTTGTTTTCTCGTTTAAAAGTATTATCTTCGTGCCATTAATAGCATGACTACTATGGTAAAGAAACTTTTTCTCTGTGCGCTTGCGTGCATAGCATTCACAACTGCTACGGCCGATGAGGGCATGTGGCTGCCGAGTCTTATAAAGGAACGCATAAACGATATGCGTAAAATGGGCTTCAAACTGAAGGCCGAAGATATATACTCCGATACTAAAGCGTCGCTGAAGGATGCTGTAGTGCAGTTCGGGGGTGGCTGTACCGGCGAATTCATATCGGCCGAGGGCTTGCTGCTTACCAATCATCATTGCGGCTACAGCTCGATACAGAAGCTCTCTTCCGTGGAGCACGACTATCTCACCGACGGCTATTGGGCCAAGTCGCGTGCCGAGGAGCTGCACGTTCCGGGGCTGACAGTCAGTCTTCTTGTGAAGATGGAAGATGTGACGGCGAGGCTTGCTGCAGGCGAGAAGGAGCAGGATATAATAGCGTCGGCGACTAAGGGCGACGGCTATCGTGCTTCAATAGAGTCCATGTACTACGGCAACCAGCACTATCTGTTCGTCTATCGTACATACAGGGATGTCCGTCTGGTGGGTGCGCCCCCTTCATCGATAGGAAAGTTCGGCGGTGACACCGATAACTGGATATGGCCGCGCCATACGGGCGACTTCTCGGTATTCCGCGTGTATGCGAATGCCGAAAACGGGCCTGCCGATTATTCCGAAAGCAATGTGCCTTACCGCCCTGCACGTCATTTCCCTATCTCGACTGCAGGTCTCAAGGAGGGTGATTTTACAATGATATACGGTTTCCCCGGCAATACTCAGGAGTATGTGACTGCCGATGCGGTAGATTATGTGTCGGAGGTCTCCAATCCAATGAAGATTGCGCTCCGCACCATGCGTCTCGATATAATCACCGAGGCGCAGAGCAAGGATGTGGCTACACGAATCGCCTATGCTGCGAAGCATGCCAATATTGCCAACGCATGGAAGAAGTGGCAAGGCGAGAGCCTCGGTCTCAAGAGGCTTGGAACTGCCGCGAAGAAGCGCGAATATGAAAAGGCGTTCTCGCAGTGGGCTGCCGGAAATGAGCGTTATGCAACTCTCCTCGACTCGATGCATGCTGCATACAAGGCTGTCATTCCGCACTATTTCGCACGTGAGCTCTTCAACGAGACAATCCTGGGCATGGAGTTCTTCAACTATGCCTATTGGTTCTACCTCAACTCATTCGTTAAGGGGGAGAAACTGACTGCCGACAAGCAGGCCGAAGCGCGTAGGAAATATCTCAAGGATTATAATGTCAATATCGACCGTGCCATATCACGACGCATGCTCAGCGAGTACCTCCGCCGTATGCCGAAAGAGGAGGTTCCAGCACCGCTGGCTGCTGCGGTTGAGAGCGCAGGAGGTGCCGAGGCATTTGTTGACAGCATGTTTGCCTCAACTCTTCTGCTTACCGAATATCCGCTGACACGTGAGAAGATAACTGCCGACCCTATGGTGCAGTTCGCCAGCTGGTTTGCCGATGCGCTTGCCAAGAACCGCCGTTATGCCTACCGCAACCTGAGCAATGTGCCGGCGGTAGAGAAGTGGTACCGCACATATATGCAGGCATTGCGCGAGTGGGACAAGGAGCGTGCTTTCTACCCCGATGCGAACTTCACCCTGCGTGTCGCATACGGAACGGTGACAGGCTATGAGAATGCCGACGGCGAGTATCATACACACCTCACTACGCTTGACGGCATAATGGCAAAGGACAATCCCGAAATATATGACTATAACATACCTCAGTCGCTGCGCGATATCTTTGCAAGCAAGGATTATGGCCGTTGGAGCATCGAGAAGAGCGGCAAGCCCACGATTCCTGTATGCTTCCTGGCTTCGAACCACACTTCGGGCGGCAACTCAGGTTCTCCAGTCTTGAATGCGAAGGGCGAGCTTATAGGAATAAACTTCGACCGTACATGGCGTTCGACAATGAGCGACATTGAGTTTGACCCGTCAATATGCCGCAACATCTCGGTTGACATACGTTTCGTCCTCTTCGTCATGGACCGCATAGGCGGTGCGGGCTATCTGCTCAACGAAATGAATATAAAGTAGTTTTTCTCTGTATGTGCTGCTGAAGATAGGAATGGATTATCTGAATTCGCTTTTTGTTGAGCACTCGGCACTGCAGGCCATTGTGGTGCTGTCGCTGATATCGGCTTTGGGTGTGATGCTGGGCAAGATACGTGTATGCGGCATCTCGCTAGGGATAACATTTGTCTTCTTTGTCGGTATTCTGGCCGGTCATGCCGGTCTCACCATCGACGGCAACATGCTCTTCTATGCCGAGACATTCGGTTTGGTGCTGTTCGTGTATGCTCTGGGCCTGCAGGTGGGTCCCGGTTTCTTCAGCTCTATGCGTACCGAAGGCACAAGGCTCATAATACCGTCGTTGTGTCTGCTTGCCGTAGGTACATTGGCGGCAATAGGATTGAGCTGCGCGTTCGGCATTGCCATGTCCGACATGTCGGGAATACTGTGCGGTGCAACTACAAACACGCCTGCTCTTGCTGCGGCGCAGCAGACACTTGAGCAAATGGGCATAGACGGCAGCGAGGCGGCGTTGGGCTGTGCCTTGACCTATCCGTTGGGTGTTGTGGGAGTAATACTCGCAATCATTGTGCTGCGCCGGTTCTTCGTGCGCAAATGCGATATACCGGCACCCGACGAGAAGCACAAGAAGAACGTCTTCATCGCAAGTTATCGGGTTACCAACCCTGCACTCTTCGGCAGGTCGATAGCCGAAATTGCCGACAATAGCCATAATCATTTTGTCATATCCCGCATGTGGCATAACGGGCATGTGCTTATACCGATGTCCGAAAGGGAACTTCACGAGAACGACGTGCTGCTTGTAATAACCAAGCCCGAAGAGGTGGATTCGTTGAGAATGCTTTTCGGAGAGCAGGAAAAAAAGGATTGGAACGGCAGCGATATTGACTGGAACAAGATTGACAGCGAGCTTATCTCGCAGCGCATTCTTGTGACCCGTCCCGAAATAAACGGAAAGAAGCTATCTTCACTGCGTCTGAGGAACAACTACGGCATAAACATAAGCCGTGTATATCGTTCCGGCGTGCAGCTGCTTGCAACACCGGGGCTTGTGCTTCAGCTGGGCGACCGCCTTACAGTGGTGGGAGAGGCTGCCGATATAAAGCGTGTAGAGAAAATCCTCGGCAATGCGGTGCAGTCGCTCAATGAGCCGAACCTGGTGTCGGTCTTCATTGGTATGATACTGGGCCTTGTGGTAGGCTCGATACCTCTTGCCGTTCCCGGCATATCGTTGCCGGTGAAGCTGGGCCTTGCTGGCGGTCCTATAATAGTGGGAATACTGATAGGCACGTTCGGTCCGCGCCTGCACATGGTTACATATACTACGCAGAGTGCAAACATGATGCTCAGGGCATTGGGCCTTAATCTCTACCTCGCATGCCTGGGTCTTGATGCCGGAGCGCATTTCTTCGAGACCGTTGTGCGCCCCGAAGGTGCGTTATGGCTTGCTGTGGGCTTTGTGATAACATTCGTGCCTGTCGTGCTTGTCGGCATATTCGCAATGCGCTGCATGAAGCTTGATTTCGGCTCTGTAACAGGATTGCTCTGCGGCTCTATGGCGAACCCTATGGCGTTGAACTATGCCAACGAACTTACTGATGGCGACAACCCGTCAGTGGCATACGCTACGGTATATCCGGTGTGCATGTTCTTGAGGGTGATAATAATACAGTTGGTGGTAATGTTCTTTGTGTAGATTATGGCAACGGTGAAGAGAACAGCGACTGTGTGCGGATATTTCCTGGAGCTTGGTAGCAAGGAGATTGAGATATACAGCATTGCAACCGACGGTAGCGGTGCGTTGAAGCGGGTTGACGATATTCAGGGCACGATACGCCGGATAGCCGAAAGTGTAGGATTCGAACGTGACTTCAATCTCAGCTTCAGGCAGCATGTGGCGAGGCTTATACAGCATGTGAACACATTGGAAGCAGAAAACAGAAAATAAGACACAATATGAAAAGAACGAGTACAATTATCGCAACTCTGCTATGTGCAGCGTGCATTCAGGCGCAGGATTATATCCATGGCCTCTCCGTGTGGTTCGACCAGCCGACAACTCTGAAAGGGCGCAGTGTGTGGTATGGCGGCCGTCCCGACCTCTGGGTAGGGCGCGACAAGCCCGAATGGGCCGGTGAAGGTGCATACAACCCCGACCAGGAGTGGGAGTCGCAGTCATTGCCTATCGGTAACGGCAGCATAGGTGCAAACATAATGGGTTCCCTTGAGGCCGAGCGCATCACCTTGAACGAGAAAACCTTGTGGCGCGGCGGACCGAACACCGAAAAGGGTGCAGAATACTATTGGAACGTAAACAAGCAGTCGGCACACCTTCTCGATGATATACGTCAGGCGTTTATAGATGGCGATGACGAAAAGGCAGCCAAGCTTACACGCGAGAACTTCAATAGTACAGCATCGTATGAATACTACGGCGAGAAGCCTTTCCGTTTCGGCAACTTCACCACGATGGGCGAGATATACATCGAGACGGGGCATAGTATGATAGGCCTCGGTGACTACAAGCGCATTCTATCGCTCGATTCAGCACTTGCAGTGGTGCAATACACAAAGGACGGTGTTGGCTTTGAACGTAAATCTTTTGTTTCGTACCCCGCCAACGTACTGGTATTGAAGTTCAGTGCAAGCAAGCCGGGGATGCAGAACCTCACATTCAGCTATGCTCCGAACCCGGTATCGGAAGGTGTGCTTGAGAGCGACGGCAATGATGGCTTCGTATGGAAGGCAAAGCTCGATAATAACGGAATGCAATACACTCTGCGTGTTAATGCTGTTGCAAAAGGCGGTGAGCAGATTGTCCGTGACGGCAAGATTTGTATCAGCAGGGCCGATGAGGTATGCTTCTATGTTACAGCCGACACCGATTACAAAATCAATTTTGACCCCGATTTCAGCGATCCTAAGGCATACGTTGGCGTGAACCCCGATGAAACAACTGCTGCGTGGATTAAGAATGCAGTTTCAAAAGGCTACGATGAACTCTTCAAGGAACACTATGCCGACTATTCCGCACTTTTCAACCGTGTGGAACTTGATATTAACCCCAATGCTCCTGCAACGTTGGAATATCCAGGTGTTGCAAGCCTTCCTACTCCAAAGAGACTGGAAAGCTACCGTACCGGAAAACCCGATTATGGTCTGGAGAAACTCTATTTCCAGTTCGGACGCTATCTGCTCATAGCCAGTTCCCGCCCCGGAAATATGCCGGCTAATCTTCAGGGAATGTGGCATAACAATGTCGATGGCCCTTGGCGTGTCGATTATCACAATAATATCAATCTGCAGATGAACTATTGGCCGGCATGCATGACTAATCTCGACGAGTGTGTTCTGCCGCTGGTCGATTTTATACGCACGCTGATTAAACCGGGTGAGGTTACGGCAAAGTCATATTTCGGTGCAAGAGGATGGACTGCAAGCATTTCGGGAAATATTTTCGGCTTTACGGCTCCGCTCATAAGCCAGGATATGTCGTGGAACTTCAATCCGATGGCCGGTCCTTGGCTTGCTACTCATGTGTGGGATTACTACGACTATACACGTGACAAAAAGTTCCTTAAAGAGGTGGGCTATGATATTATAAAGAGCAGTGCCATTTTTGCTGTTGACTATCTGTGGAAGAAGCCCGACGGCACATATACGGCAGCCCCATCGACCTCGCCTGAGCATGGGCCCATCGACCAGGGCGCGACATTCGTGCATGGGGTAGTGCGTGAGATACTTCTGAATGCAATAAGCGCAAGCGAGGAACTGGGCGTTGACAATGCTTTGCGCAAGGAGTGGAAGAGCGTGCTTGCAAAGCTTGCTCCTTACCGTATAGGCCGTTACGGTCAGCTGATGGAGTGGAGCAAGGATATCGACGACCCGAAAGACCAGCATCGCCATGTGAACCATCTCTTCGGCTTGCATCCGGGCCATACCATATCTCCTGTCACCACTCCCGAACTTGCCGAGGCCTCCAAGGTTGTCTTGGTGCATCGCGGTGACGGTGCTACGGGCTGGAGCATGGGCTGGAAGCTCAACCAATGGGCGCGTCTGCATGACGGCAACCATGCTTATACACTCTTCGGCAACTTGCTCAAGAACGGTACACTCAGCAACCTTTGGGATACGCATGCTCCGTTCCAGATAGACGGAAACTTCGGCGGTACAGCCGGTATAACAGAAATGCTCATGCAGAGCCACATGGGATTCATTCATCTTCTCCCGGCTCTCCCCGATGCATGGGAAGAGGGCTCTTTCAGCGGATTGTGTGCCAAGGGCGGTTTCGAGGTTTCTCTGAAGTGGAAAGATGGCAGGCTTGTAGAGGCTGAGATAACATCAAAAGGTGGCGAGCGATGCAATCTGCGTTATGGCGAGAGCACTATCTCTTTCGGAACAAAGCGTGGTGCCACATACAAGGTGGTGCTTGCCGGCGGCAAACTGAAGAGGGCTTGAGCGGCTTTTGATTGAACATGAATATGCAATTATAGTGAAATACAGTAATGGGCCGTGCAGGAATAATGCATTCTGTTGCGGCCCGTTGCTTTTGGATTATGGCAAGGAAAAGGAAAAAGAATAGAAGTTACAAGTGGTTGAGGCTGCTTCTGCCCCTTCTTGTGCTTTTGGCTGTATGGCTATATGAGAACCGCCCTGTCGCGCAGTCGGGAAAACCGGCATCGGAGCTTGCAATACCTAAGTTCACGAAGTCGGTAAAGAGCCAGCTGATAGAGCATGCCGGCTATACGGTGTCGTACAATGAGCAGAGGCGTAACCCGAATTGGGTGGCCTATGAACTGACAGCCGAAGAGGTTGCCGGCAAGGAGTCCAGAGGCAGTGATTTTATCCGTGACCCGTTGGTGATTGGCCGTCAGGCCGATGACTCCGACTACCGTAAATCGGGGTGGGACAGGGGGCATCTTGCCCCTGCCGGGGATATGAAATGGAGCCCGAAGGCAATGGAAGAGAGTTTCTACATGTCGAATATATCGCCGCAGAACAATAATCTGAACCGTGGAGTATGGAAGTCGATAGAGGAGAAGGTGCGCGACATTGCTGTAAAGTATGGCAGCGTGATAGTGGTTACAGGCCCGGTGTTCACTACGAAGAAGGGTCTGGGGAGCATCGGAAAGAACCGGGTTCTGATACCCAACGCTTTCTATAAGGCATTGCTTGTCGATGACGGGGGCTACGAGACTATAGGCTTCTATTGCGAGAATGTTGCCGGTAAAAAGGCACTTTCTTCGTATGCCATGAGTGTCGATCAGCTTGAGGAGATAACCGGCATCGACTTTTTCCCTGCACTGCCCGACGATGTGGAGGATATTGCCGAAAGCCATTACGACCTTAAGGTCTGGGGTATAAAGAACAAGAAGAAATAGCCCGGCATAGGGTTGCCGGGGCTATTTCAGGAGGATTTTCCCAATGCTCTCTTTCAATTGCGCCTTGCCCATCGCTCCCTGGCTGCGCTGGGGCTCTCCGTTCATTGGAATGAAAATCAAGGTGGGAATGGACCGTATCCCGAAGTGTGCCGCCAGTTCCTCCTCTTCATCTACATCTACTTTATAGACATCGATTTTTCCTGCATATTCGTCCGAAATCTCTTCCAGTACAGGTGCAAGCATCCTGCATGGTCCGCACCATTGGGCATAGAAGTCGATAATCGCTGGCCTTTTGCCCTTGAATGTCATGCTGCCGGGTGCTGTTCCCAAATCCGCTACTCTTTCGGTGAACTCGTTTCTTTTCAAATGAATTGTTGCCATATATCTTTTTTATTGGTTCTGTTCATAAATTCCCGATTGTGTCTCTTATGTAATGTGCCAAAGAATATTATTGTTCACAGCTCTCATAAAAAGAGTTCTCTTTTTTGATTGTTTGAATACTTTGGAGTAAATTAGCACCAATTATTATAATTTGGGAAAATATCTTTTTTTGAAGCAGAACAGTATGGAACAACGCACGGCTCTTGAAAAAATATGGCGATTTATACGCCGCTATAACCGTTATATCAAAGTAACCCTTATTTCGCTTGTCGCATTGGCTATCGCAATGCTCCCTACCGAGGTTTTCGGTGTCGAGGGGCTTAACCCGATTCAGCAGCGTGTAATAGCAATATTCGTGTGGGCTGCCTGCATGTGGATAGTTGAGGCTGTTCCTGCGTGGACTACATCGTTGCTCATAATAGTGATAATGCTGCTTACGGTGTCGGACAGTGCAATAACTCCTCTCATTAGCGGGTACGATAAATCGGACCTCATGAGCTACAAGGTGATAATGAACACCTTTGCCAATCCTACAGTCATGCTCTTCATGGGCGGCTTCATACTTGCCCTTGTAGCATCCAAGAGCGGTGTAGATGTGAGTATGGCACGTGCAATGCTCAAGCCTTTCGGCTCAAAGCCTTCGGTGCTTCTATTCGGCTTCATGCTCGTAACTGCCGTATTCTCAATGTTTGTGAGCAATACAGCAACTGCAGCTATGATGCTTACTTTCCTTGCTCCGGTGCTTCGCCAGTTGCCTCCTACTGAAAAGGGAACGGCTGCGCTTGCGCTTGCAATTCCCATAGGCGCCAATATCGGCGGTCTTGCCACCCCTATCGGAACGCCCCCGAACGGCATTGCATTGCAGTATATAAACGGCGAGTTGGGTCTGGGTGTTGATTTCGGAGAGTGGATGTTGGTAATGACTCCTCTCATGCTTGTAATTCTTGTGCTGTCGTGGGTGCTGTTGCGTTTCTCCTATCCTTTTACAGCGAAGAAGGTGAACATGCATATCATGGGCGGTGCCAAGAAGGGCTGGCGCACGTACGTCATCTACGGAACTCTTGCCGTAACAATCCTTTTGTGGATGTTCGAGAAGGTTACAGGTATCAACTCATACGTTGTGGCTCTCTTCCCGATAGGCGTGTTCGCCTTAACCAGAATAATAAAGTCGAGCGACCTCAAGGATATCGACTGGGCATGTCTATGGATGGTCGCCGGCGGTTTCGCGCTCGGCGAAGGCATGTCGAAGACCGGCCTTGCCGACAATCTTGTAAAGGCCATTCCGTTCGACAGCTGGCCTGCAATCGTTGTGCTCATAGGCGGTGGCCTTATCTGCTGGCTGTTGTCGCAGTTCATATCCAATTCGGCTGCAACAGCTCTCATTGTACCTATCATGGTAGCAGTGGGCAAGGGTATCGAGGGACCGTTAGGTGAATACGGCGGAATAGGAACACTGCTTGTGGGTGTTGCTATGGCTGCATCGTTTGCGATGTCACTGCCTATAAGTACTCCGCCTAATGCCATTGCATACTCTACCGGTCTTATAAAGACAAAGCAGATGTTTGTGACAGGCATGACAGTAGGAGTCATCTCGCTGGTGATTGGCTATGTGCTTGTTGTCGTTGTCGGCCGAATGGGCTATTTCGGATAATAAACCATTTAATATATGAAAAAAACACTATTTATGGCAGCATTGATGGCGATGTTCATCGGTGGTGCGAATGCGCAGGAGAAACCAAGCGTCAAGCTTTATGGCTTTATCCGCAACTATGCATGTTTCGATACACGCGAGAGCCTGACATCGAACAGCGAACAGTTCTATTACATGCCTATGGACGAGAGACTCGACCCTAACGGCGATGACATCAACGAGCAGCCCAACATAATGCTTTTGAGCATTACCACACGTCTGGGTCTAAACATTACAGGCCCTGAGTTCCTCGGTGCAAAGACCTCGGCAAAGATAGAGGCCGATTTTGCCGGTTTCGGAACAAGCAACACTGTGCTTAGAATACGTCAGGCATACGCAAAGATGGATTGGGGCAAGCATCGTGTGCTGGTGGGTCAGGCATGGCACCCTATAATGGGTGATATGATGCCCGATGTCTTCTCTCTTGAGACCGGTGCTCCGTTCACTCCTTTCAGCCGTTCGCCTCAGGTGCGCTACGACTATTCTGTCAAGGGGTTGACATTGACCGCTACAGCCTTGTACCAGTACCAATATACATCACCTGGCCCTAAGGGCAGTTCGTATGACTATGCACGCAATGCCGTTGTGCCGGAGGTCTATCTGCAGGCAATGTACAAGAACGAAAGATTTCAGGCCGGTGTAGGTCTTGACATTCTTACGCTGAAACCACGACAGGAATACAATTGGGGCGTAAAGGATAAAAACGGGAAGCCTGTTCTCGATGAAGAAGGCAAACCGGTGACTGCTGCATTCAAGTGCAAGGAGGATATGCTTGTGAGCTTCACTCCAAATGTGTTCGCTTCGTACAAAGGCGACAAATGGGGCGTGAAGGGCCGTGTGACCTACGCTCAGAATGCCGGTCATCTGAGCATGATAAGCGGTTATGCAGTTACAAAAATAAAGGATAACGGTGAGCAGGAGTATTCATCTCTAAGGAGCATAGGCGGCTGGTTCGACATT
>JAEIGA010017863.1_pt1 | contig 10803 bp, 9 predicted proteins | sample 9270691 | NCBI WGS metagenome assembly JAEIGA01 (sample SAMN17057246, study PRJNA624740) | gut metagenome | biome: biome; isolation source: fecal sample | host: Bos grunniens | place: China: Xizang | collected 2019 | reverse complement strand
TGGGAGGAACAACCCTTCTTCACGAAAGTGGAGGAGTTGGTAGTTCCTCTTTTTTGTGAATCATTCACTCGTCGTGGCCAGCGCGGTGCTGTGGTAGCATTTGCCGATATCGACAACGACAAACGCGCCGAGATGATTCTCGACCACGAACTGATGCTCGAAGTGGAGGAACAAGAGAGTGACGAGTTCTACTTCGACGATTTGATCGGTTTCGAGGTGCGTATCGGTCGCGCCAAGGGCGAGATTGTCGACTTCTACGACAACGAGTTCAACCCTCTCTTCGAGATCGAGCTCAAAGGCAAGCGCCACCTCATCCCTGCTGTCGAAGAGTTTATCGCGGCGATAGACTTCGACAAGCACTTTATCAAATTTATCCTTCCAGAGGGTCTTATCGAATAATCAAAGAGTATCCTATAAATTTAAGAGCCCATCTAACCTTTTGCTTGTTAGACGGGCTCTTATACTATTATGGTCGGAACGGGGCCACTCTCTATTTGCATCGGTGGCACTCAAACCACGGATTGTGCAGATTCTCTTTGTTGTATCGCAATGGTTTGTGCTCCGGAATGGAGTAGACCACCCCACCCGACTCAACGAGAATCAACTCGGCAGCCGCAGTATCCCACTCATAGGTGGTTGTGGTACGCGGATAGTAGTCGATAGCCCCCTCGGCCATAAGACAGAACTTGTAGGAGCTACCCTGCTCTACGATCTCGATGTCGGAGTGTTGCTGACGCATCTTTTCGATACACTCCGCCGTTTCGACCGTCTGGTGCGAGCGCGATACCGCAATGCGAAACTTTTTGTGCGGAAGCACGTTCAACGGAAGACTCTTGGCGTGCGTGCGTATGTCGGCATTTGTGTAGTTGGCATTCTCGTTGGGGGTAACACCTTCCAACAACATCGCTCCTACACCCTGCTCGGCAAAGTAGACCTTGCCGAGGCAAGGAACATAGACGATTGCTCCAATGCACACATTGTCGGCCATCAACGCAATATTTACGGTAAACTCGTTGTTGCGTTTGATAAACTCTATTGTGCCATCGAGCGGATCGACAAGCCAAAACATATCCCAATTCTTACGCTCGTCATAGAGCATTTCGCGCCCCTCTTCCGAAAGGATTGGTATGCGAGTTTGGCCCAGCACCTCCTTTATTTTGTTGTGCGCCAAGCGGTCGGCCACAGTCAATGGTGTATTGTCACTCTTGACCGTAACATCGCACTCATCGTTGTTGTAGACCTTCATTATCTCGGCACCTGCACGTACAGCTGCATTGAAGGCACAAGGTAAAAGATACTCTCTGGCTTGCTGTTCTATCATAGTAGTTCAAAGGTTTATCGGCGTCGTTTGATCAGATATCGAAAGGAGAGCCTCTCTCCCATAGATTGCGATATCCTCTCTTTGTAAAGATAGTAAATCTTTCTGATATGTTCAACTATATAGCGACAAAAATTCTCGATTATTGTGTTGCTTACTACAAATAGTCCCTTTTCGACCACCACACGACACGAAAGATAGAGTAACAAGAGTACGACCAAGAGGGTTATGGCTGCAACGGCAACCAACAACCGCTCGCCCGAAAGGTGTGCAAGAGCCACAACCATAGCCGGCAGAAGTAGCGCCAAAACGAGAAACAACGGTGCTACCCTACGCCAAGCCAGCACTCTGTCAGACACGAGTTTGAGCCTCTGCGCGTGCGAGCTATCGGTACGTTCGAGCACCACCTCGGCTCCTATGATTGTTGCGAGCAACAAACTCTCGGTAAGCGGATACGACGAGATTAAGTTGGCGCAATAGGAGAGTGTGTTTCGAGCTACGCATATCTCACCTCGCAAGCGAATGATATAGCCAAACGAGGCTATTTCGCGAGCCACACCCAACGCTTCGGAGCGGTGTCGCATTGGCAAATCGACAACGACCACACGTCGAAAAGCCCGGCACCGCGAACGGTAGAGCGCACGAATATTGGTAGATGGATTATGACACACCTTGACGAGCTGAAATTGCGATATCAACACCTCGAATGGCGAGTCGGAGTGTTGCATATCTACGACTATAATAGCCTCACTTCGAGGATAACTCTCCTCCAAAATGGCAGTAAGAGGCTCGATTGTCTTTGGATACTCGACAATGACCGATATGCCTACATTGCCGACACACCCCCTAAGCATTGGCGAGGAGATGTCCCGACCGCGAGCCCTATGCCACCGCGCCAAAAAACAGATGGCTCCGACGAGCGATAAGAGCGAGCAAATAAAGAGTATTAGCGATATTAGTTGCATACAATTTTACATTTATAGGAGGCTATCTGTTGCGCAAAGGTTGCACGCTCTTGGTCACTAAGCAGATGAGCACACGATTTGAGCGAGTAGCACGATTGTACGGCGTGACGCACAATGGTTGCGCGCATATGAGGCAAAAGCCTCGACATCCCCGACACGACAGATGGCAGAGTGAGGTCGCAACGCAGCGTACATAGGGCGCGAAGCGCAGCAACGGCGACTTCGTCATCATCCGACTCTACGAGTCGTTGCAGGCTCTCCTCAGCGTCGGACATAGCAAGCTCTTCGCATAAGCAGATGCCCAGATATTGCAGATTGCGATTGGTGGAGATGAGCAGCGGAGTGTAGGCAATGGGCTGCCCCGACCTCTTCATAAGCTGCATAAGTACCACTACATCGTGGAGCGAGAGCGAGGTTTTGAGCCGCGCGACATATTGCACCGCTCGTTCGGGGCGTGATGCCACAAGCAGCATAGCGGCAAACCTGCCCGTATCCTCCGCGTTGCACGCTCCACACCCCACCTCATCAGCAATGGTGCCAAGGTGCGAAAGTTGCGAAATGGCTATGAGTGATTCGATTTTTTCCTGCCACTGCAACCGTTTCGTGGCTCGCAAAGCCCAAAAATCGACCTTGCACACCTCCACTATAAGTGCCAAGCGGTGTAGCTTGCGGCCATAGATATTTGCCAAAACAAACGTCACGGCTTCGAGCAGAATATTGTTCGAATAACGCGAACGCAAAGCTCGAATAGCTTCGTCGGTCGGCTCCTCACGCGCCACTATCAAGGATGAGATACGCAATATGCATTGCGACGTGGCGCGAGAACGATAGTCTCCTCCGAAACTCTCCACCACTTGCAATACCACCATAAACAGAGGCAGCATCAAGGCTATCACCAACTCCCCGCTCAGTTGCACCATCATATCGTCTTCGACCGTGCTACAACCTTCTCGCGAAGCCTTTCGGGCGCTACGGGGAGGGTGATGAATTGATTTATACCAACTTCGAGCAGGGCTGTTACAGTATCTTCTGTCAGGTCGTTCGAGAGGATAAATATCTGAGGTAGGGCACCCCCTTGGCGGATGAGATCCAGGGCATCAGAGCCATTCATAAACATTCGAACATCGTCGGTGAGCACCAAATCGCACTTGGTCGTACGACACAAGCCAAACAGCTCCTTGCGCGAGGCAACAGGGATAAGCGACGCCTCAATACCCGATAAGAGCCCACATACGAGGGCTCGAAATTCGGACGAAGCAGAGTGAATTACAATTGTTGTCATCAGAAGAAATAACTTCAACCGAACTCTCTGAGCCAAAAAATATGCCAAGCAGTAATCACACGCTTCGCATAAGCAGATATTTTTGGGATTGCAGTCCAAATTATCCGACTTATTTGTCGGTTTGCACCATTTTTTGCTATATTTGCCGTTGAAAAAGAGCTATATATATGACCTTCTCGGAGATTATACCACTACTATTAATACCATTTGCAGGTACGACCATAGGCGCAGCGTCGGTACTATTTTTAAGCAACAAGTTTGCAGAACGCATCCAGCGCATCCTGCTCGGCTTCGCTTCGGGCGTTATGATTGCAGCCTCGGTGTGGTCGTTGCTCATTCCTGCGATGGAGGCCTCGGCAGATATGGCAACTTTTGCGTGGGTTCCTGCCGTAGTGGGATTCCTGCTTGGTATGGGATTTATGCTCATTCTCGACACCTTCACTCCTCACCAGCACCTCGACAGCGATCAGCCAGAAGGTCCCAAATCGAAATTGGGTCGCTCCTCAATGCTCGTTCTCGCGGTTACACTCCATAACATACCCGAAGGTATGGCGGTTGGTGTTGTAGCAGCCGGAGCCTTAACAGGCGAGGTGGGAATGTCGTTGGCCGCCGCTTTGGCTCTTGCCATAGGTCTGGCCATTCAGAATGTTCCGGAGGGGGCTATAATCTCGCTACCACTACGCGCATCGGGCAACTCGCGCAGACGAGCCTTCGCCTACGGTGCACTATCGGGCATTGTGGAGCCTATATCGGCCATTGCAACCATACTCTGCATTGAGTATCTGGTTGGTATATTCCCCTATATGTTGGCTTTCGCGGCAGGCGCAATGATATATGTGGTTGTCGAGGAGCTTATACCCGAATCGCACAACGGTCGCCACTCCAACGCTCCAACCATCGCTTTTGCCATAGGTTTTGCCTTGATGATGATACTCGATGTAGCATTGGGATAATCAAATCACTAAACAATATTGAGAGGGGTGCCCCACGCAGGGCACCCCTCTCAACATTATGCGCTCGCAGCAACTACTCCAACAAGAATGCGAGCATCTCCGAAATCTTGGTGTAGTCGAGAACGTGGATATAGTCCATACCGCCGAGGCGAACGTGGCTATCACCACCTCCATCGCCCATATCGTCACCCATAAAGAGCACCTGCTCCTTGGTGTAGCCGTGCATCTTTGCATACTCCATCGTTGCATCGTACTTGTTGTACTGCTTTGCTACAATGTCGAACGATGTCGAGCCACCAATAAATACAGTGTACTCCTTGAACACCTCCAACACCTCAGGATACATCACACGACGCTTTGCACGATCGGGATCGAAGACGTGCTTATCCTCGCGCTTAGCCTTGGTGCCAATCAACGCAAAGGTAACCATACCCGAAGGGTGCCACTCGATAGGCTCTCCTGCGTACTCGGTATAGCCATACTTCTCGCGCAGGCGATTTGTCTCGCGCAAGAAAAACTCCTTGTCGACTTCGTTTACCACCTGCTTGGTTACAACAAGTTCGCCATTCTCGACCTTTGCGTGCATCATTCCGTAGTTACCAATCAAGTCGATTGGGTAGTTACCCATCTGATTGAATACGCGAGCAACATTTCCGGCACCACACATCACAAGATGGTACTTCTTGCCAAGTGCATCGAGCAGAGCACGGCTCTCCTCAGGCATTGGAGTACGATGATTCGATAGTGTTCCATCGAGGTCAAACACCAACAACTTCTTCTGCTCGCGCAACTCGGCAGCGTGCTCCTTGGTGTACTCTGCGCTGAGGCAAGATGCGCCATTGTACCACGCCTCAACCTGCTCAGGCGACGACTGCTCCATAAGTTGTGTGAACGACAACTCCTGCTTTGGCTGCTCCTTGCAACCTACGCTCATCATAGCAACAGCTACAACAAGCATCAACCAATTAATCCTCTTCATAATATTTTAAATTTTGCTATTTGGTCAACTCCTGACGAACAACGATTATATCATCCAGCGCAAAATATGCCGGATAGGGGTTGTACTCCAATTTACCGTCCCAGCAGACGTGGAGCACCAATCTATCCACCTTGCACATCGAGTTCATATACCACTTATGCCACCCTTCAAATGATGGTTTACCCTTTTCGTAGAGGTAGAATCTGCTCACAGCCTGCACCTCGTCCGAGCCATTTATGTATCCACGCGCCTCAATCCATATGGACTCATCCTTGCCCAACGGACGCTCGGCAGTACGATATCCATTGCCCGTAACATTGCGCGAGTAGGTAGTATTGGCCACCATCATACTCTCCAAGTAGCTACTCTTGCTATCAAAACGTAGCTCTATGGAGCCACTCATAAAGCCGTTGCAAATAAGGAAATTACGGCCTGAATATGGTGCTTCCACATAGGCATAGAGTTGTTTGTCGTATGTTCCGTCGGCATCCGACTGCATACTGCAATGGTTCGAGAGTGCGGCACCCTCCCAATAGCCGGGGAATGGTTGCGACACCGAGCCTGAAAGATCGCTCGCCTCGTCGTGCCACGATGTTGCAATCGCACCCGTCAAGAGGTTGTCGCCATTGGGGTTGCTATCAACAAGGCTATCCCAATATGCCCCCTCGAAGTTGCAATTATATCTGTTTACCGTGTAGTTGTCACTCTCCGGCACACACGACCGCATCATCCAAGCCGCAAACAAAAGCGCCACTATGCCAAAAACTCTCTTCATAACACGACAAAGATAGTAATCTTAATCGAGAATAAAAAATTGAGGGTGCAGAATTAGAGGTGTCGAGGCAAGCGTTTGACTACACGAAAATCGATGCGCTCGTATGGCGACTTTTCGCCACATTCGAAAATAACACCAATCTGCTTGCGTTTGAGAATCACCATATCAGAGTATGCCGAAGCACCCTCCTCTATAAGCAAGCCATCTCTCCATGTTAGGCCTCCATCATGGCTCTGTCTTAAGGTGAGTCGCTCACGACACTTTGTCGAGGCTGGGTTGCAGAAGAGCAGATGATTAGTAGCTCGACCTGCAGGCGAATAGCCAATTATCGTGCCTTGACACACAGGCTCGATAAGCACCGCATCGCGCACAACCTCGCCCGAAGTGACACCTCCGTCACAACTTATGGCGTAGTGACGAGCATACTTCATTCCACCGCGCTGCCAACGCGAGTTGTGCATAATGGAGCCGTCGGCTCGCTCGGCTATAGTCGACTCGTTGCCACCTTTGAGTGTAGCACCTATCGACCACGAAGTGCCACCATCGTCCGAATAGATGAGGTGAGCATTATAGTAGGTCTTGCCATTTTCGTAGAGCGAATGTACGCAAGGAACAACAAGGCGACCTCTGAACGGCTTGTGTTGCAGCTGTAGGGCGTGACAAGGTCCTGTAGCATACCAAGCCCAATCGTCGTGCTTGGTCGTAGAGGTTATCTCGCGAGGCTTGCTCCAGCTAAGGCCATCATCGTCGGAGTGGCAGATGAAGACTCGTCGAGTATCCTTCGACTGGCGTCGCATAATGGCACGCTCGCGATCTTCGCCACGATTCCAAGTCATCAACAACACCACACGACCCGTTGCTCTGTCTACCACAGGGGCGGGGTTGCCACAAGTATTCTCAGCATCGTTCCACACCACAATAATATCACTCCACGAAGCGCCTCCGTCCACCGAGCGTCGCACCACCAAGTCTATATTGCCCGTATCACCCACGCCATCACGACGAGCCTCAGCAAATGCGAGCAGTGTGTTGTCGTTTGTACGCACAATTGCTGGAATGCGGAATGTGGAGTAACCATTCATCCCTTTGCTATACACCGTTGTACGCAACTCCGAAGCCGTTGCCTCACAAGAGAGTGCAAGCATCGCAGCAAATGCCAATACAAAACTCATCAATGCACAAAACAATCTCTTCATAACACAAAGATAGCAATTTTAATTGAGAAATGAGAATTAAGAGTTGAGAATGAGGTATGTGAGCATTTCCAAGTCCGAAGGCTAACGCCGAAAGAGAGCCGTTATCAAGCACCAAGATAGTATTAGAATGGCGCTATTTCAAGGCAGTCAAGGCGAGGAAAGCGGAGCATACTTTGAGGTATGTGAGCATTTCCAAGTCCGAAGGCTAACGCCGAAAGAGAGCCGTTATAATGCTATCTTCCCCAAGAGTCACGGTCGAGAGTACGATAGTTGATAGCTTCGGCTATGTGCATAGCCGAGATATCCGACTCACCTGCAAGGTCGGCAATTGTACGAGCTACCTTGATGATTCGATCGTAGGCACGCGCAGAGAGATTGAGTCGGCTCATTGCATTTTCGAGCAGAGATCGCACCTCCGAGCTGAGTGGACAAAATGTGCGCAACATAGCCGAGTTCATCATCGCATTGGAGTGGATATTTGTTCCCTTGAAGCGTTGCGACTGAATCTGGCGCGCTGCGATAACGCGCTTGCGAATCTCCGCACTCGACTCCTCGACCTGATCGCCATTTATCTCCGATAGCGAGACAGGCACAACCTCGATATGCATATCGATACGGTCGAGAAGAGGGCCTGAGATGCGTGAGAAGTAGCGATTGATTGCAAATGGCTGACAGGTACACTCCTTGGTTGGATGGTTGTAGAATCCACACGGACAAGGATTCATTGCGCCTATAAGCGTGAAGTTCGAAGGGTATTCGACACTATATTTTGCACGCGAAATGGTAATCATTCTATCCTCCAACGGCTGGCGCAACACCTCCAATACGTTGCGACCAAACTCCGGTAACTCATCAAGGAATAGCACTCCGTTGTGCGCCAAGCTAACCTCACCGGGCTGGGGCGACTGTCCGCCACCGATAAGAGCGACCTGCGAAGTGAGGTGATGCGGTGCACGGAAAGGGCGTTTGGTCATAAGGCCGATATTCTCGCCCAACTTACCAGCCACAGAGTGTATCTTGGTAGCCTCAACCGCCTCATCCAACGACATAGGTGGCATAATCGTAGGCATACGACGCGCCAACATAGTCTTACCCGAACCGGGAGCTCCAATCATAAGCACATTGTGGCCACCTGCGGCTGCAATCTCCAATGCACGCTTCACATCGCGCTGCCCCTTCACATCGGCAAAATCCTCGGCATAGAGGCTCTTCTGCTCCACCTCCGACGACACTTCGCCAACGGCAGGAGTTATATCTATCTCGTTATTAAGGTAGTCGACAACCTCTTTCAGCGAATTTACGGGGATGACCTCAACGCCATCTACCACCGCAGCCTCGCAAGCACTTGCCGCCGAAACAACAATACGGCTCAACCCGCTCTCCTTGGCCATAACAGCGAGAGGCAAGATGCCTCGCACGGGCTTCACCGCACCATCCAGCGAGAGCTCTCCGACAAACATCGTATCGGCCAATCGCGTATCGAGCACCTGTTGTGTGGCAGCCAAAATTCCTACCGCAATGGGCAGGTCAAAGCCTGAGCCCTCCTTGCGCAAATCGGCAGGAGCAAGGTTTACGACCACCTTTTTGGCGGTCATGCGACGTTGCGAATTCTCGAACGCCGAACGGATTCGCTGCTCGCTCTCCTTCACGGCATTATCGGGCAGACCGACAAGGAAGAGTCCTATGCCTCCACCTGCGACATTCACCTCGACATCGACCTTAACGGCCTTGATGCCCACTATTGCTCCTGCATAGCACTTTACAAACATTGTTCTCTGCTTTTATAGATTCGCATCCGTTTTATAGTCGCCCGAAGTAAGGGTGTAATCGGTACCAGCAGTGATTTCGGTTTCGGTATATTCGTTGCCGAATCTATCAATGGCTACAACCTTTATTGCCGCATCCTTATTCTTCAGCTCATACTTATACATATGGTAGTTGTTCGACCAGCAGTTTCCAAGGGGTTCCCCATTCTTGTAGCGGCTCTGGATACCCATCAACAGACCTGCGGTATAGAGATCCTGACCGGTAGCCACATCTGCTGCAAAGCGGAACGGATTCTGGGCTGTGCCATCTCCGATAAGGGTAGACATCGAATAGTTCGATGATGGAAGCAGGGTCATATCGCCAGAATATAGACCATCCTCGTAGACCTTTACGCTCCACTTCGAGTCGGCATTATAGACATTTGCCAACAACACATTCTCTGCAAAGTTAAACTTGTAGAAGCCCTTCACACCATCGGGGTTATCCGTAGTGCCTGGTGCACTCGGCATCGCAGCACCCGTTACGGCATCACCACGATAGAGGCGCATCTGTTGCGAGCGGCTATCCAATCGTTTGTTATACGCCATTCGATACCAATCGCTAAAGGTTGCCCCCTCGCCGATAAATACATTGTAACCATTCGGAGTGCCATCCTCGCCCATCTTGCAGTACCAGCCCGCGCCACATATCGCACCTAAATTGTGCTCGAAAACCTTTTTGGTAGAGCCACTCGTAGGATAGTTGCGCTGAATATGCGAATGTCCCGTAAAGATGTGAGCCTCCTTGTACTCGCCCAGCAATGCTGTGACCTCGGCAATATGATTCTTGCTCTCGTTGTGCATCTTGATATGAGCGCCCAGCACCACCATCTTGTCCTTCGGTACAAGCGCCAAGTCCTGCTTCAGCCACTCCCACTGTGCATCGGTGAAGCCGACCTCGTAGTTGTTGCTGGTGGTATTTGTGGAGTAGATGATATTTCGCATAACCACAATATGCGCATCACCTCGATTGAACGAGTAGTTCACAGGCCCGAAGACATCCTCGTAGTCACGCTGCGCCTTCAGGTTAAAGGTCGAACTCGTAGCATCGCTCTGCGCCGGATTCGAGTCGTTGTAGTAGGTGTTATCGTGATTGCCCATCGTGTTGAAGAGTGGAAATCCGAGTCTGTTGTTGGCAAGAAGTGCGCGAACATTAAGACGCTCCGAACTAGTGTTCTTGCTATTAGAATTGTCTATCAAATCACCCAACGCAACACCGTAGCACGGAATACTCTGCTTCACCTCGCTGGCGTGCTTAATAATGCTAGGCAGAGCCTCGCGCTCGAATCGAGTCTGACGATATGAGGTCGAAATATGCAAATCGGTCAAGACAAAGAGGGCAAACTTTGACTCCTTGCCACCCGCGAGTGGCTTCAGTGTAAAGTCGTAGTCTCTCTTTTCAGGCGAGTATCGCTGATAGAAGCAAGGCTGACCATATTCGTTGATTGGCACCTCGTATTCGGATGGAAGAGAGATGAAGATATACCACGCATCGGGCGAAACAATCATCGAGTAGTAGCCATTTGCGCC
>JAEIGA010017862.1_pt1 | contig 10803 bp, 10 predicted proteins | sample 9270691 | NCBI WGS metagenome assembly JAEIGA01 (sample SAMN17057246, study PRJNA624740) | gut metagenome | biome: biome; isolation source: fecal sample | host: Bos grunniens | place: China: Xizang | collected 2019 | reverse complement strand
CTACAATTAATGTTTCCTTCAGAAACTAAACCTCTCTAATACATTACCGGGCTTATCCACTGTGTGGCTAAACCCGGCTATATACTAATCAACCCCTTTGGGGTTGCATTTGTTATTGAAAACTTTTATCGGACACCAATATAAAAAAATAGAGAGTAATTTAAGTATAAATAAAAACACGAGCATTGATGAAGGGTCAATGCTCGTGTTGTGTTATAGGGATTAAGTGTTATTTTGATTCTACAACTAATCGGTTAAGGCGTTGCTCGAGGTCGGTTGTTGATAGTCGCATGTTGATATTGCCTTTATAGGCAATAGAAATGTTACCGGTTTCTTCCGATACAACAATGGCTAAGGCATCTGTGGCTTGAGATATCCCTAACGCCGAGCGATGACGAAGCCCGAGCGAACGAGGGATAGATGTGTCGTGACTAACGGGTAATATGCAACCGGCAGCCTTAATGCGATTATTGGCAATAATCATAGCTCCATCGTGGAGAGGAGAGTTCTTAAAAAATATGTTTTCGATTAATCGAGAATTTATTGAGGCATCAATTTTATCGCCTGTGTTCTCGTAGTTTTCAAGTGGTACATCTTGTTGAATGACAATAAGTGCACCGGTCTTAGATTTTGACATATTCATACATGCACGCACAATAGCCATTATCCAATGATGTGAAGCTTCATCAATATCTTTTGACTGATGATGAAATAATTTTCGTAAGAATCTCCATCGTTTTTGTGAGCCTAACTCAACGAGGAATCGTTTTAATTGATCTTGGAACAAAATTACAAGCACAAGCAATCCGATGTTCATGAATTTGTCAAGAATAGTGCCGGTTAGACGCATTTCAAGCATTTGAGATGCGATAACCCACACCACAATAAATGCCATAACTCCGTAGAAGATGTTGATAACTCCCGATTCTTTCATCAGGCGATATAGATAGTAGAGCAACAGAGCTACGAGTAATATGTCGAAAGCATCTTTTATTCCAAAGAAATCCATATTTTATATTTTAGTTGTTAATCAAAGTCGTAATTTTTATTACTTCATGTGCAGCTTTTACATCATGAACTCTCAAAATTGCAGCTCCGGCTTGCAATGCAATTGTATTTACAATGGTTGTGCCATTTAGAGCATTCTCGGCAGTGGTTTCAAGAGTTTTATATATCATTGATTTGCGAGAAGCACCCACAAGCAATGGATAACCTAATTCGTGTAGCAACTCAAGATTGCGAAGCAGTTCATAATTTTGTTCAATAGTTTTGGCAAAGCCAAACCCCGGATCGATGATAATGTCATTAACACCAGCCAAAGTGAGGCGATTGATTTGTTGTGATAACTCTAAAATCACATCGGCAGTAATATCGTTGTAATTTGTGAGATTATTCATTGTTGAGGGTGTGCCACGCATGTGCATTGCTATGTATGGCACTTTGAGCCTACCTATCGTAGGAATCATTTCATTGTCGAGTAATCCTGCTGAAATATCGTTTATGATGTCGGCTCCCAATGATTCAATTGCATATTGAGCAACATTGGCACGAAAAGTATCAATCGAGATTGGAATATTGATGTTTTTTTTGTGAATAATATTCATCGCCATTTCCAAGCGTTGGATTTCTGCTTGCGATGACACATCATTGGCACCCGGACGAGATGAATATGCACCAATATCAATGAAATCCACACCTTCGGCTATCATTGTGTCAATGCGATGATTAATGCTGCCGGTATCAAACGAACGAGAATCGCCATAAAAAGAATCGGGCGTGATGTTTAGAATCCCCATCACTTGAGGACGATTAAACTCCACTAATCTCCCTTTTATGTTTAATGAAAATGACTTAAATTTTCTCACTTTGCTCGATTGAATCGTTTTAATATCACAAAATTAAGCAAATTATTTGTTTATCAGCAACAATTTTGTCATTTTTGGTGCAAAATGGCGGTTTTGGTTTACAGTTTTGAATAAAAGAATAAAAAGCCAATCCTTATTTAAGGGTTGGCTTTTATTGAGTATTTGATGTTAAGATTTTATTTTATGGCGATTTTTATTGTTGTCGAATTATTATAGGAGGTTGCTTTAATGATATACAATCCGCTTGGAAGTGATGTTATAGAGAGTGTTGTGCCATGGGTTGATGCCACTTTTCGACCGTTGATGTCAAGCACTTCAATCAATGCGTCTTGAGAGGTTGTGATAGCTCCGTTGTTGATGCTGATGAGCTCGTTTTGGTTGTTGATTGTGGTATTTTCAACACCGGCAGGAGCCTCATAAATAGTTGAGCCGTCTTTGGGGTTGAATATGCGATTGAAAATAATTCGATAATCTCGGCTGTCAGGTTGTGCAATAGTTGGGTAATTAAGTAGGTGTCCGTTACTATACGATGTGCCATCGCTAATAAAACCGATTCCCTCAATGATTTGGAATAGTGTATTATCGTTGTCATCTTTCACTGTAAATTTATCATGGTTGCGATATGAGTAACGGAAATTTTCAGTTGAGATATTTGTAAAAGCAGTGTTTATGTATTGCAATGGAGCAGCGTTAGTAATGTCGTTATAATCGTATAGCACAACCTCATTATTTATATCAGATTCATATCTACACAATACTTGGCGATTGCTCTCGTCGTCACGCACATATCCTAATGTGATAGAGTCGTTTTCATTACTCCAAGCTACACAGCGATAATAATATTGATCGTTTATTTTTGTATTCTCTTTCATTTCAATCCAAAACGTCTTTTCGGTAGTGATGCCAGTCATGAAGTTTGTATCTCTAAAGATATATTCCCATCTCACATTGTCGCGAGTGATTGACTCATGAAACTTGTGACCATTATCGCGAGGACTCCTGTACACAAGGTCGTTGTTTTCGTTATAATATTGCATGAAATTGACTGTGGTGTTGCAAGGGCAAGCAGCCTTTAGTGGGAATTTAAAGAGTAGATCGCCATTGTGATAGTCGTCGGCATAACCAATCCCCTCAATAATTGATCCTGCCCCGTCGCTTAATTGATGACAGCGACGAGTAACGCCATCGTCGGTGGTGATGAGAGAAGTGGTATATGATGGTGCTGAGAAATAATCTTCAGGATAAAGGTCGGGGTTTGAAGGGTTGTTAAAGTCATATAGTAAAACTTCGTTAAATCCATGTTCAAGGCAATAATCATATAAATCACCGCTCCACATTGTATTGATGGGCGACATATACGATTCTTCATAGATGGCATATACTTTCTGTTGGTTGATATCTTCACGTAAATAAGCCACTGTGGTATATTTGTTTGGTGCTTGGTTTATTTCCGGGAAAAGATAATGACACTTTTTGTAGTCGGTGTCGTTTATAGTGGTGTCTCCCTCAATAACAATAGAATAGGGGTGATACTCTTGGTGCTCATATAGCCACCCTTCAACATGGACATATCCGTCCCATCTTGCACCTTCAACAACGAGTGGGATATAGTCGGAAAATTGAGCAACGGCAGAATAGGTTGATAATAACATCAATGATAAACCGAGGAGTAAATTTTTCTTCATAATAGTGTAGTTTTAAGGTTGATACAACGTTATTTGTTTACGCAAAGTTAGTAAAACTTTTTTATTTCAAAGCAAATCGTAGTGCTTTTTTTGGGGGGGTAATTGATTGAGTATCAGTGGTTTGAAGGGTGTTTTTGAGGGGGGGGTTGTTGGAGGGACTGTGTGGAGGAACTGCCATTTTTACATCGTACTTGTTTTGATATAATTTCAATATGTCATTAATGTGGTAAACTAAAAAAAGCCAATTCCAAATAAGAAAATTAGGAAGATTCCTAAAGGAGCAACGTATTTTAGACAAAATACTAATAATGGGAATGTGCTAACACCGATTCTTCCATTGTTGGTAAGTGTATCTTTTAGTCGTGAGCGTTCTAATATCCATCCGGCAAATATTGAAATCAACATGCCACCAAGGGGTAAAAGAACATTTGATGAGGTAAAGTCGAAAAATGAGAAGAAGTCAAGACGGCATAATCCCAAGAAACTTTTATCGCTAAAATAGCCAAACGATAGAGCACTTAACACGCCGCCACATAGAACTATAATGAGGTTTATTGTAGAGGCTTTAGCACGCGACATTTTCTTCTCTTCGGTAAAGAATGCAATTGACACTTCACTCATTGATATAGTAGATGTGAGTGATGCCAAAAACAAAAGAAAAAAGAATAGAATAGACCATATTTGAGCTCCCGGCATTTGTGCAAAAATTGAGGGTAATACTTCAAACACGAGTGCCGGACCTTGCACCGGCGACATTCCAAACGAAAATACAGCGGGGAAGATGATGATACCGGCAAGAATTGCAACGAGAGTGTCGAGCGATGCTGTAATAGTTGCACTACGTACTATGCGAGTATCCTTTGAAAAATAAGAACCATAGGTCATCATTGTGCCGAGACCAAGACTTAATGAAAAGAATGCTTGTCCTAATGCACTTACAATTACTTTTGGTGTGATTTTTGAGAAATCGGGAGTAAATAAAAATCTTAGACCTTCGTGTGCTTTTGGCATCATAAGTGAGTTGATGCAGAATATTATAAGCAAGATAAATAGAGCCGGCATCATGAGGTTTGACATCTTTTCGATACCCTTTTTTACGCCTCGTACTACGATGATGTAGTTGCAGAGCAAAAAGAGGACTGTCCATAAGATTGGTCGCCAATTGCTTGAACTGAATGATGCAAATTGATTGTGAAAGGCATCAATTTCGGTGAAATTAAGTCTGCCAACAATCGATTGATACATATATTCCATTGTCCACCCGGCAACAACAGAATAGAAACTTAAAATCAAAATTGAAGCAAGTATTCCAATGTAACCCATCCAATGCCATTTGCCAGAGGCTTTGAGTTGGTGAAACGCTCCAAAAATATTGCTTCGCGATGTGCGACCAATGGCAAATTCGGCACAAAGCACAGGAATGCCAAGTAAGATAATACACAATAGGTAACAAATAAGGAATGCTCCACCACCATTGTTTCCTGCTTCGTATGGAAATCGCCAAATATTTCCAAGTCCTACGGCTGAACCAACTGTTGTGGCAATAATGCCTAATCGGGTTGCAAATTGAGCTCTATTTTTATCTTCTGAAGTCATGTTGTAGTGTTTTGAAATATTAATTGGTTGGAAGAGGTTCGTTTAGAGGATTGCGTTCGATGTATAGTTTCTTCTTTTGATGTTTGAGTTTTTTCTTCTTTTGGGTTTGTGCGTTCTTTTCACTTACGACTTTTTTGTTCTTTTCAACTTGTAATTGAAGACCACGGGCAATACTGTCGATAGAGGCACATTGTTTAGGATTGCTGGTTGTCGCTGTCGTGCGAATAATAAGCATTGTCAAAACAATCGTCAATAAAATGCCGATTATTACAATCATGCCTCGTCGTTCACTGATATTAAATTTGCTTATTGTCATTTAATAAAATTAGTGATGAGTATTGCACCAATTATAAAAGGAGCAACGAATCGCACAATAAACAATACGATATGGAATACTCTTGACTTTACTGAGCCATGATTGGAGAGCTGATCTTTGAAAAATGCTTTTGGAGCAATCCACCCCATATACACGCACAATAAAATAGATGCAATTGGGAGTAAGATGTTAGTGGCAATGGTGTCGAATAGGTCAAACAGAGAAAGCCCCATTATGGTCATATTTCCAAGACTCCCTTGTGATAAAGAGCAAAGAGAGCTAAATATGAATAGTGGTGCAATAACTACAATACATGCTTTCCAACGTGTCATTTTGAATCGATCTTGCATGAATGCTATCGACACCTCGGCAATAGATATTGTTGAGGTCAATGCCGCAACCAAAAGGAATAGGAAGAACAATGTTGACCATAGTTGAGTCAATGGCATTTGTGCAAATATTGATGGTAGTGTAGAAAATACTAATGACGGACCTTCGAGCGATTCTCCGGTAAGTCCAAATGAGGTAACGGCAGGGAATATGATAATTCCCATCATAATTGCTACGGTCATGTCGAGAAGCGAAACAGTTACGGCCGTGCGAGAAAGTATCGTTGTTTTGGGATAATAAGATGCGTAGGTAATTAATATGCCCATTCCGAGGCTTAAAGAGAAGAATGCTTGCCCCATTGCGTTTATAATGACAGTTGCATTGATTTTGCTGAAATCGGGGCTTAGGAAAAATTTCAGTCCCTCTTCGGCTTTTGGTAAGGAGAGAGAAACGCACCCAAAAATGACGAGCAGTACAAATAACATTGGCATGAGGATATTTGATAATCGTTCAATACCTTTTTTTACTCCACAAAGAAGTACCACAAAGTTGATAGCCAACATTATATATGTGAATATGAGAGGGTTTATGTCGTCAACAATATACTCTTTCATTTTTGAGGTGAATAATGAACTGCCAATAGTTTCCGACGAAGTTGAGGCAGAGTACAAATCGCCAGTGATAGAATTCCATAGATATTCCATTGTCCACCCGGCAACAACCATATAATAGCATAGAATGAGATATGATGCAATGATTGCTATAGCTCCTGTTAACCACCACTTTTTTCCGGGCGTAACATTCATAAATGAGCCGACTGCATCACTTCCTCCTCCGCGACCGAGCGAAAACTCAGCCATCATTACCGGAATACCCAGTATGAAAACGCATGCGATATATATTAAAAGAAATGCAGCACCTCCATTGCTTTGTGCTAAAATGGGGAATCGCCACACGTTTCCAAGTCCGACTGCCGACCCTACTGTCGCAGCAATTAATCCTATTTTTGTTGCAAATTGAGTTTTATTTGACATGAAATGTATAGTGATTTGATTATAATGTTGCAAAATTAGCGAAAATGCTTGCAATAATAAATAAAATGCACGTTTATTTTGTATTTTTGCAAGCAATTAGATTAAATAAATACAAATAAGGTGAAAGAATTTCTATATAAAATACCTGCGTATTTGCCAACGGCAATAGTTTTAATGCTATTGTTTTATCTCACACTTGTGCCACAACCATTGCCTCCAATAGATGTCCCGATGCTAAATTTTGATAAGGTGGTACATATTATAATGATGGGGGGTGTTAGTTTTACTATAATGTTTGATTATAAACGACGAGAGCGACAACGCGTGTTGCCACTCTCGGTTAAGTTATATGTTTTGGTAGGAACTATTGCACTTGGAGCGTTTATTGAGTTAGCACAAGGTACTGATTTTATTCATCGCGGTTGCGACCTGTGGGACGGTGTTGCGAATGCTCTCGGGTGCTTGTTGTCGTTTTTTATTGCTCCACCTATTCTTCGTCGATTACTTTAGCTCCCCAGCTAAGGCTTTGCGAACATCTTCTTTGAGTTCATCGCCTTGCTTGTCGCGAGAAAGAATAGTGCCGTCGGCTCCAATAACGATAATGCAAGGAATGCCCGAAATACCATAAAGATCGGTAGGGATTGTTTGTGCATTTAGCATATTGTGCCAAGGTAATTCTTTTGATTTAATGGCTTCAAGCGTGTTGTGTGGTTCGTCCCACACTGCTACACCAACGATTTCAAGACCTTTATCTTTGTGCTCAGCATAAATTTCTTTCAACACAATGGCTTGACGCATACATGGACCACACCAACTTGCCCAAAAATCAACAATCGTGATTTTACCTGGTTTTACATAGTCGCTTAATTTTGAAGTATTGCCTTCGTGTGTTACTTCAAAGTCAAGATATTTGTGTCCGGGAGAGGTAAGTTCTTTTTGAGCTAATGCGGCAATGTAGTTATTTACGCGAACTGATGATTTGAATTGTGGATATTTATTAAGTGCAGCTTCTACTTGTGTTTTATCCATTTCATACATTTGCTGCAAGAACATGTAAAGACCGATAGGGTTGTTTGCGTTTTTGTCGAGAATTACACCTTGAAGTGTATTGTAGGTGTCGTAAATATCTTTTTGTTTTGCATTGTCGGTAGTAGCTCTAAACTCATTTTGAAGTTTGCCAAATTGGTTAAAATATGCGTTTAATTTTTCATTGAGTACAGAGCCGCTTCCTTGTCGATTTTCAACAACAACAGCCCCTTCTTCAACGATAAAAGAGCCATAACGATCCCCATCAACTATTAGTTGTGCGAAGAATGGATTTTCAAGAACTCCGTTAAATACAGCCTTGCCATTTTCAACTATTGTGCTGTCAACTTTTTGTTTAGTATCGTAGTTTATAATATAAGCAGTTAGTCCATCTTCATCTTCTGTGAGTTGGGCTGAAACTTTATAATTGCCGGCAAATGTCGAAAAAGAGGTAGCAACTATTGATGTTGCAAGAACGAATAATTTTGATGTCATAATATTAATGTTAGATATTTTTCGCAAAAATAACAAATTTATTCTCATTTCGGATAAATTCCGGTATTAAACTTTTTATAAATCGATTAATTTACTAAATTTGTATCGACTAACTTTAACTAATATCATTATGGTTGAAAATGTAAAAAGTATGAATATTCTCATTGAGAGGTCAATTAAGCAAAATTGGGAACATCTTGCGTTGACTGATTTCAATGGGTCGTCATTCCAATATCGCGACCTTGGTCGCAAAATAGCGAAGCAACATTTGATGTATGAGCATATTGACTTAAAACCCGGAGATAAAATAGCTCTTTGTGGTCGAAACTCGGCTCAATGGTCAATAGCATTCTTGTCGGCTATAACATACGGAGCTGTTGCTGTGCCTATCCTCCATGAGTTTAAGGCTGATAATATACATCATTTGGTAAATCACAGCGAAGCACGATTATTATTTGTTGATGCTGCAATTTGGGAAAATCTTGACCCTGCTTTGTTGCCAAATCTTGATGGCGTGATTTTGATTAGTGATTATTCATTGTTATTGTCGCGTAATGAAAAACTGACTGATGCACGAAGACGTTTGAATGAATTGTTTGGTGCTCGTTATCCTGAACGCTTCCTTCCTGAAGATATTCATTATTATGAAGATCAACCCGATGAATTGGCGTTGATTAACTATACTTCGGGTTCAACCGGCTTTTCAAAGGGTGTAATGTTGACTTATAAAAATTTGTGGTCAAATGCACAATTCACAATTGATAATCTTGATTTCTTGAAACCCGGCGACCCAATAGTGTGTATGTTGCCATTGGCTCACATGTATGGTATGCTTGTAGAGATGATTCACCCATTAATAAAAGGGTGTCATATATATTTCCTCACTCGTGTGCCATCACCAAAGGTTATAATGGATGCTTTTGCGACAGTGAAACCTAAACTCATTGTTACTGTTCCGCTTATTATTGAAAAGATTATCAAAACAAAGGTATTCCCATTGCTTGATAAGCCTTTGATGAAGATTTTACTTTATGTGCCATTTGTAGATGATCAATTATTGGCCAAAGTGAAAGCTAAAATAACAGAAACATTTGGCGGAAATTTGCAAGAACTCATTATTGGAGGTGCCGCTCTTAATAAAGAGGTTGAAGCTTTTCTTCGTCGCATAAAGTTCCCTTATACCGTTGGATATGGAATGACAGAATGTGCTCCACTTATAGCATATGCTCCTTGGCGTGAAGCTCGTGAAGCATCGTGCGGTCGTGTGGTGCAACGAATGGAAGCTCGTATTGATTCTCCCGACCCCGAAAATATTCCGGGTGTGTTGTGGGTGCGTGGCGACAATGTGATGCGAGGCTATTATAAAAATCCTGAAGCCACAGAGTCGGTATTTGATGAAAATGGATGGATGAATACCGGAGATATATGTACTATAGATGCCGACAATTATGTGTATATTCGTGGTCGCGACAAAAATATGATTCTTGGTCCGTCAGGACAAAATATTTATCCCGAGGAAATTGAACAAAAACTCAATAATATGCCTTATGTGTGTGAATCAATTGTAATTGATGTAGAAGATCAATTGGTGGCACTTATATATCCTGATATTGAGAACGGAACAAAACAAGGAATGACCATGAAAGACCTTGAAAAGTTGATGGAAGAAAATGTGAAGCAACTCAATCCTGAGCTACCGGCCTATTCACGCATTAGTAGAGTGAAAGTATATCACGAAGAATTTGAAAAGACTCCAAAACGCTCAATTAAACGTTATCTCTACAAGAACGGATAATATTGAGATGTGTGGAAATAGTAATGGGCTACTTCAAACTGGAGTAGCCCATTTTATTGTGGGGTGATTTTGTTTAATTTACGATTAGCTTAGTTGTGTTGCCATTTATGGTAATTAAATTATCGGGCACCAATAATTTAATTTAGGAAGAGTTGTTGTTCAATAGTTTGATTTTGTTGAACCTGAAAAGCTTTCAGAGTATTAATGTTGTTGCAAATATCGTGATTTTTTTACAAGTGTGGGTGTTTTTTGTGAATAGTAGAATAATAAAACAAATAACTCCACTGATTTTTGTCAGTGGAGTTATTTTATAGTGTAAAATATAGATGCTATATTATTTCGCTAATACATCTTTAACGGCGTCATTAGGCACCATTTCTTCTTTGAACATATAAGCACCGGTTTTTGGAGATTTAACCATTTTGATAACCTTGCTATATGTACGACCTTCACCTTTTTGGAGTGATGCTACGGTTTTCTTTGCCATATCTTAGTATTATTTAATTTCTTTGTGAACAGTTACTTTTTTGAGGATAGGGTTGTATTTTTTCAACTCCAAACGCTCAGTTGTATTTTTGCGGTTTTTGGTAGTGATGTAACGAGAAGTACCGGGCATACCACTTGCCTTATGTTCAGTGCATTCGAGGATAACTTGCACGCG
>JAEIGA010017861.1_pt1 | contig 10803 bp, 17 predicted proteins | sample 9270691 | NCBI WGS metagenome assembly JAEIGA01 (sample SAMN17057246, study PRJNA624740) | gut metagenome | biome: biome; isolation source: fecal sample | host: Bos grunniens | place: China: Xizang | collected 2019 | reverse complement strand
GTCCCACTATCAAGCAATCAAGTCCTTCAATAATGTTTCCAAATCGTTCATTTCTGTTCACCGTTGCACCGGTGTATATTCCACCGCCAGCACCATGAGTGGTTGCAAATGTGTATGATGCCACAGGGCTTTTATCTGCTCTACGACCAAGTGACACCTTCATGAATGCGATATTCGGTCTGTACAGGTCTTCAATATCAAGCTTTGCCATGATGTCATAAGTGATGTCAATGTCATCATCTTTGATTGACCTTGCTTCATGATTGCCATTTACTGCACACAGAATACGGTCTTTAATGGGTGATAGGAATTCAACCATTGCCTTTTTCTGCTCTCTAGGTCTTACTAATTCATCGTAAGGGTTTATGAATGAACAGGTGCGGACATTGTTATTGACCAAATCACCGCCAAGTATAATGTAAGCGTTGGGTGTTTCCTCAACCATCTTACAGAATGCAGTCCATTCCTTGTGTTTGTGTTCCAATGCGCCATAATGCACATCAGAAATAGGGAAGATTGTTATGGGTGCATCAAAGTGATGCGTTATCATGTCAAAATCGTTCAACATTAGTCTTCTAATCCTTCTTCACCAGAAATAACAACAGGTATTGCACCGCCAACATCCACTTCATTCTTGGGTTTCTGTCCGGATGTATCACGGATAAATTCAGCGGAAGGTAAGTCACCAGCCAAAGCCCTTTGAATCTGCTTGATCATAATAGCTGCTTCAACTGTCACATTCTTACCTTTAAGCTGTGCAAAGTTCTGTATCTCGTCAACTTCGTAACATTTCCTATTGTTCAGTGGCATTGTCAATAGGACTTCAAGCGTTTCCTTCATAGCTGCTTTCTTACGCTTTGCTATACCTGAAGCAATACCACCTTTCCTACCATTTTCTTTCCGTTCTTCCGGTGTGAATTCCTTCAATGGCATAGTTTTCACCACCTTTACCAATAGAAAAGGTGAGATGGTTTCCCACCTCACCTAATCGTGTTTTTACTTTCTCTTAACCCTCTTTTTTGCCGGGGTTGATGTAGCCTTCTTGCCGGATGCAGACTTCTTCTGTGCTTTCTGATATTCAGCCCAGTTCTTTTCAATGAAGTCGGTCATCTTCTTGTCATCAATAAACTTCTTTTTCTTTTCAGCCATGGTTTTATCTCCTTGTTAGTTTGTTACTGAATAACTGTATCCGTACTTTGATGCGTTGGCAGCCATCCAATCACCCATAATATTTTCCCAGTGCTTGTTGACCTGCTTTTCCCATGAAGCCTTGCTTGAATACTTTCTACCCTTCATGGCATCAACCTTTGCCTGCCACTGTCCTATAAGCTTTCCTTCATCCCTCTGCATAGCACTTGCAATTCCAGCACTGTTGGCTTTATTACCTGCCTTAAGGGTGTAAGTCTTTCCGGTGTTTCTAGATGTTGCACTGATTGAACCAGCCTGTGTCTGTCCGCCTGTGATAACATCCGTTGTGGAAAGTGTGCTTCCGTTCGGATGGTTGTGGTAAACATCATTGCCTTTTATATGCTTTGCCGCATTTGCTGTTATACCAACGGAATGTTCACCACCGTCAACCGCTGCGACAACATAACCATCACGGTCAACTATTGCCATCTGCTCATGGTCTAAATCTTTTATTCTGTTCTTAACTGCTTCAACTGTTTTTGCCTTGTCAACTTCTTTGTGTCCGGCATCCGGTGTCCATCCAGCAACCGGCATATCTGTTGCACTGCCACCGCCCATTTGACCGCCCATTCCAACGGTTGCGCCACCGGCAGTGTATGAACCACTACCACGACCACCGAAAAACTGTAAATCAATTCTTAACATAACTCTTTCACCTTTTAATATACGAAAAATATTTGAAAATCACTTTTTTTCTCGCTCATCCTTGTAAAATTTAGCAACTGTATTTGCGATTGCTGTTTTACTGTTGGTGCGTGTTATTACTTTATTTCCGATTTTTGCAGTGTACTGAATTGTCTTACCCTTGACATCTGTAATGACTTTCATTTTCGTCTTACTATATGCAAGCCCAGTTACCCATTCGTCAGATATTTTGTTTCTTCTTCCGTTTTCAATATCCCTTTTCATCTGTTCGGAAAGTTTAAGGTTATTCACAATGTTTTCCTGAAATGCTGTCGGTAAACTTTTGAAAATAGCACCGGTTTTACTTATATCCAACGGTGCATCGAATGCGGCTTTTCCTATTGTACTTACTGCACCTCTACCGCCAAAGAATTGTAAATCAAGTTTTCCCATGTTTCTTCATCCGTTCCGTTACTTCATTACTAAAATAAAAGACCTTGGTATCACCAAAGTCATAGTCAACCGCACCACCGTACACCAGCAAAGCAGACGGTTTCTTCCTTTTTATTAATTCTGTTGTTCCAGCTTTCCATATTTCCATGGCATGTTCATCCTTTTTCACACCAACAGTGGAAATGGACATCACACCACCTTCAGGAAGTCCATCAAAACAGAAGTCAAATGTTTCTTCTTCAGCCCAACTGACTGTGGGAATGACCGTCAAGCCCTCATCTTGTGCCATCTGTCCAATCAAGCGGCTTCTGAATACATTCCAAATCTTCATTGATATGGGCATATCCAAATACAATGAAAAATCAGGTGTCAACACACAGTCATATTCCCTTAAAATATTTATGTACTTGTGCGGATCATTCCAAATGCGTTCAAACTGGTAGTCATCCACATAGAAGTGAATACCCTTGTCAATATCACCGCTTGTAAGGGCATAATTAAAGCCCATAAGCCCCTTGGGGATATGGGTTTCTCTTTCTATAATGGGCATCTGATAAAAGCCCTCTGTGCGCTCTAAATCCACATAGGGAAGGTTATAAGCTTCATCTGTTCTCAACCGTTCATTCTTCTTGGGTTTTGGTTCTTCCGGTGTAGCATCATCTTCAAATACAAAACCAAAGTCACCCATATCCAATTCAAGAATGTCATTGATTTCACCATCCAACAGGTCAAAGTCCCATTCAGCCTGTTCAGACACCTTGTTATCAGCCAAACGGAATGCTTTTATCTGTTCCTCGGTCAAGTCATCAGCAATGATACAGGGAACAGAATCCAGTCCCAGCTTTTTTGCGGCTTTTAGCCTTGTATGACCACAAACAACAACTCGGTCAGCATCCACCACAATCGGTATCTTAAAACCGAATTCCTTGATGCTGTTTGCAACATATTTTACCGCTTTGTCGTTCCGTCTAGGGTTCTTCTCATACGGTATTAACTCATCAACTTTTATGTCAATAATCGTCATAATTTCACCACATAAAAAAGCACACCCTCATCACCGAATAAGGATGTGCTTTCGTATATTATTTCACAATACCATTTTACCATATTTTAGTGTGACATACAATGACATTACACTAAATCTTTCAAAATCTTCAGACCATTTTTCTTAATGCGTAAGATCTGGCGCACACTGTACCCCATAGCTTCGGCAATCTGTTCAATGGTCATATATCTTATATAATACCTGTGCAAGACACCGTATTCTTTTTCAGGTAACTGTTCTAATGTCCTTAAAACCTCTTGCTTGTAATCAATGTATGTATCAATTATTCTATTGATTTCATCAGACAATTCCATTAACCTAATGATGGCATTTTCCATTTTCTGTGGCGGCATACCGGTATTACTGAATGGCATCCCATCCATTGGCTTCGGTGATATATCCGTTGCTATTGCTCTTAATCTAACCTGTTCGGCATTCTTTGCATCAATTAATTGGTCTAGCTTTTTTATTCTGTTTAACCATTTTTCAACATTCATACGCTTTCACCCTTCTACGACTATCTGCGACACCTTTACGACATCTACGACACCTGAAAAACCTAGACGGTGTCTAGCTTTTCGGCACTTGCTGTCGCACTGTCGCACATGAAATACTATATTTCTTATATATTTTTCTTTTTCACCTTATAAACACATTTACAATGTATTTTTAAAAAGAAGTTAAAAATAACTGCGACATCTGCGACATCTGCGACACCCACCGCAAAAACCTAGACAGCGTAAGGGTTTTTAGCCTTTTCCAACTGTCGCATTACTGTCGCACTTGTCGTACTTAACACCTGTAATTAGTTCAGAATAAGGCAAGGATTCAATCCAAGAACACAATGTGTGCCACTCATCAAGCTTGTGATTCTTTCGGTCATGATACATACCAGCAAGCACTTCATAGTTCAACATGACAGTTCGTTTCTGATTGTACGATGTAGGTAGCAACTGTATCATCTGCCACCAGTAGTGTTTGTCTTTAGTCAGAAGAAAGTCTTTTCTTGCTCCATTCAATGCATAAATCAAGTCATCCATTACCATTTGACTGTATTCGGTCAAATGTTCATGCGAGAAGTCATCCAAGGTGAATTCCTTCGCATGAATCTTGTGCATTGTCGAACATGAATTTACGACTGTACCCACCTTGTATGTATCAAACTCTTTCCACCACTACAGCGGTGCAGTGATGTCCACATACACTGTTATCATTCGTCTGTACTTCGCATGACTGCTACCACCGGCAGAAGCAAGTCTAGTCATTAGGTCAAGATCGTTTTTACCCATAGTAAACATGTTTGTGGACAGTCTGTTACATACCACTGCGTTCATATATCCAGCGCATTCCTCACATTGTCTTTCAGGTGGACAACCGAATCTACTATCACTCTTATCCCAAGAATTAAGTGGATTCCGCATTCCTCTAATGGCTGCTTTCCAACCAACAACTTCTGTTTTTTCAATCTTAAGCATCTTTTAATCCTCTAGCATATCAAAATTATTTACAATCAACTGGTCAAATATGAATCCCTCTTTTTCTAGGTATTCTTCATAGGTTTCCACATCATCTAGTTCATGATAAGGGCATTCTTCGTGTTTGCATTTTCTACCCTTGTGATCTAGACAGTATTGACAACCCCTTTGTCTTCGTTCTTTTTCAGGTACAATTCTCATACATCCCCCTTATCTACTCCACCAAGTTTGTTAGCCCACCTTTCGGTATAAAAATCATAGTATGACTTGCCTTTTCTGCATCGGTAATACTCAAAGCACTGCGCCCATATCAGAGAAGGAAGTCCAATCACCAACAGGTAAACCAACCAAGATATTTGCTCTGTATGGTGTGTCCGTATTCATGCTTGATATATTTCTGTACATCCGCATTTGCCGGGTCAAGTTCATAGAAGGGTACAAAGATATACTTACCAAGTGACATACCACCGTTGATGTGCCAAGAATACACATTAGCATCCTTGTATGTTGTGTAAGGTGTAGCTTCAACCAGTTTCTTGACTATCAAGCCAAGTATATTCTGCGGTAATTCCCATGTTGTTTTTACAAAGTTCTTAAGTTTCATCGTTTTCTCTCCTTTCTCCGTCCATTTTTGCACCGCAATACCTGCAAAATTTGTTATTTACCTTAAACCCGAATTTAGTGGGCAATGCTTCAAACATAGTTTCACAAACAGAGCATTCACAAAAAGCTTCTCCGATATCATTCCACTCTCCGTGCCTAACCTCATCCAGATCTGTGGTGGGGCAAGTGTCAATGATTTCGTCTATTTCCTTGCCACTTATGCTCATATTATCCCAATCACCATAATGGAAATGAGGACTTGTATGCACATAAGTAAGTGCGTGGTTTTTGAGTTTATCCGCATCAATATACCTGCTCATTCCGTGTCCTCTCCTTCCTTGCTGAAATCCGCTTCTTCTAAAAGCCATTTTTTGTGTATCTCGAATTGTAATTTAGGGCATTTAACAAGAGAAGCATCAATGCCGTGTTCGGCAAGGGTACGCAACAACTTCTCATCTCGTTCATAACATATTTGTGCCAACATACAAGCCACCTCGTCAGCTTCCTCTTTGCTATTTGCTTCCACAAAAAGCACCTTCTTTGTCAATATCTTATAAATCATTCCGTGTCCTCGCTTTCCTTCCATTTTGCGATAAGCATATCAACCATAGCCTTAACAACTGCTTTATCTTCGTTGCTTATTTTGGATGAAATATCTTCATCATTAAGCATATCGACAACAGCTTTCAAAGACTCCTCAAACGAAACTAATGCATTGTATTTTTTCAAACAAATGCTATCTTTATCAATCCAAAATTCAAGAGGGTCGTTTTCTTTGATTTTTAAGGTATTTCTTACCTCTCTTGGAATAACAATTCTTCCTAAATCGTCAACCCTTCTCATAATTCCTGTTTCTTTCATTTCACTTCCTCCGTGTATTTCTTTTTGAGTTCATCTATATCGTCTTTAAGATAGGTCATAATCCGCCCTCCAAAAATATGGCGACCCTCAATAACTCGGCACTTCTCAATCTCCTCAAAAATCTCCCTCGCAACATCGGTGGATTTGCGGTAGCCTTTGCTGTAAAGATATTCTGCCACATCTTCGGTATAAAGCTTATTTATAGCATAAGCACCCAAAAGGTCTTTCGCCATCTCCTCTATCTGCTTATCTTTGGTCATTTCACAAATACCCTCACTTTCTTTCCGTTTATGCGTTTTTCCCTCGTCTGACAGTCAAGCTGTCTGTTGATTTCCTTGCTGAAGGTTGCAAGTCCCATACTCTGGAATCCGTTATCATTACAGAAGATTTCATACTTGGAATGCACAAGTCTTGTTTCCTGATTAAGAATTTCATCCTTTTCTGTTTCAGAGAGGAACAACAGAATAGGGTTGTTGTACTCGGTGTATTCCTTGATTTCCGCATCAACCTTCTTTGACTGTGTAAAGCTGTGATTTTCCAAGATGCGCTTCAGTCCATCCACACCAATTTTGACCAAGTATTCCATGACTGCTTCATCTTTCAGTTTCCATGCGATGTACGGATCATAGTCCGGGTCACTCTTGCTGAATGTAGCATTGAACGGTATAATCACCATTCTTCGCAGCACTGCACCGGTTCTGTCTTTCATTCTCGGTATCTGGTTAGCACTGAATATCAACTTGACAAAAGGCTTGAAGAAGAACATATCAACACCCTTGTTTTCAGCTTTCAACATGTTACCTGATACAATCTTTTTGAAGTGTGCTATTGCTCGACCTCTTAAGAAGTCATCACTGATGTCATCACCGATATTCGCAAGCTTTCCAAACATCGTGACAGGTGCGAATCGTTCATCAAGTTCATCAAGTCCAAGGTTGGAAGTGTTATGCACTCCAAGTACATCCTGTACCATCTGTAAGAAGGTTGATTTACCATTTGCTTTCTCACCGGTCAAGAACATTGATATAGACAGTTCATTTCTACGATAGAAGCAATAACCGATACATTCAGCAAGCAATCTGAATATCTCATCATCCTGACAAGCCATCTTGCGCAATGTGTGCTGTGCAATCTCACTGTGCGCATCCGCTTTGTAATTCCAAGGAATCTGATTGGTGATAACCACATCCGGTGAGAAGGGCAGCAGTCTATCTGTTGTTATGTCGAAAATACCATTCTTGAATGCTATCAAGTTAGCATCTGCAACTGTGGAATTGTCGGTACACATTACCTCAATGTACTTCAAGACCTCTTTGCGCTGTGCATCCTTCATCTGCGGATATGCTTTTAACATCATGAATTCAATGTTTCTGTAACCAGCGGAATAAATACCATCTTTATACACATGAAGCTGTCCGTTTATGCGCTTGATGTGGTGCTGGTTTATCATCCAGTTGGCAAACGCATCGTGCATGAATTGCTTACCATTGAAGAAGATGGGCTTTTCAAATGAATCATCTCGCAGTATCACATCAAGTTCACTTTCTTCCAAGGGTTCTGGAAGCACATAGTCATTGATAACCTTGATTGTTGCCTTGCACTGATCTTTGGTCATTGCAAGCTGTGTTTGCAGCACAAGGATGTAACCAAAGAAGTCATTGTTCCGGCTGACAGTCTGGGTGAAATCCATCTTGGTGTTGACAGGGTGCATCCACAAGGGAAGTTCGTCATACTCCCCACCTTCCGGATTAACTTCACCCCATTCACAGAATCGTTCCTCACCGTCAACTTTTAGCACTTCAGGCATTCCACCTGTCTTTATATCCGCTGTAAGACCACAAGCAAGCTTCAAGCCTGTACCACACTTATCAACACCGCTATTACGGAAAGTGAAGTGTTTGCCACGCTTGGTGCAAGTCACACGACATCTGATCTGCTTGTCTTCAATAATGGTCATCATCTTTTCGGCTTGTTCCACATCATCAATGTCAATCATGATGCAGTCATCCTTCAAGACACCTGCAAATGACGGTAAGTTTTTCACATCCTTATAGGACTTGAATTTACTTACACCTTTATATTTTTCTGTGGGCTGTTTACCCTCGGTAGCAATAAAGCCCTTATATAATCCACTCATTTCCTGTCACTCCATAGTTAAGGTCAATGTTGTACTTGAATTTTATGCGCTGTTTCTGCTCATCTGAAAGAAGCTGTGCGAGAAGCTTACACATTATTTCATTATGTTCCATCAACTGTTCTGGTTCGTTATAGTCCAAGTCTTCAAAAACGCTGTACAAGGCACTACTAATATCTACCAAATTGTTTTTGGTTGTACTACTTGGAAGGTCTGCAATCTCATTGTCCAAACCTTCAAGTAACTGTTCAAAATGTCGTGTATCTATCATAATTTCACTCCAAAATCTTCTAATCTCTTAAGTGCCAAGTCCAAATACCACTGTTTATCCAGATGCGCTGGACATTCCATACCCTTGACATCATCGTTGATAATGAAGCAGTTGTCCGGTGTATTTCCAAACTTGGCTGGGTTGCTTCCACTTCTGCACTTTAAGATTCTTCCGTCTGCACTTTGAGTGGATGCGAATACTCGGTAACACTTGTATGAATATACTTTTCCGTTGTGTTCAACATGGTCATATTTACTAGACAGTTTTACTAACTTTTGGAATTGTAGTAATTCGTCACAATTACGAATTGTCACCGCTGGGTGAATACCCTTGGTCATGTAGTCCACCAGTGCTTTGTTGATGATGGGAAGGTCTGCATCCAATCGTGACAGTTCCTTGACATACGCACCTTTGCGTTCATACTTTTCAGCACCGGTAAACTTACACAGGTAGTTGTTCACATCCTTTTGGTATATCCAATCAACCTGATCAAACTCCAAAATGATGTCACAGTGGTCTGTACTGCATGTGGTTTCCCACCTATAACAAATGTCATCTAACATGTTGAATGCTTCGTCAGTATCAGGAATCTTTACTATTAGACCATCGGTGTTTGACTGTATCAGTTCAAATCCCGGTATTTCTTCAAGCCATTCCAACAGCATTATTAGCATCAACTGACAATTAACAACCATCGTGTTATTCATGCAAGGGTCATACGCTGGGTTATTTTTGTCCTTCATTGCGCCTGAAAGGGAATTGAGCAACTTCTTATACGGTGCCTGTTCTTTCTTCTTTCCAGCGGCTTTTAATGCCATTCTGGTGTCATACACTTCTTTGTACTTTTCCGGGTGTCTAGCTGCTCTTGTCACCCTTTGGTGCGCTATCAGATATGACGGATAGTAACTGCGTACATCAACATGCCACAATGAACCTTTGCGATGTATCGGTTTTTCAGATGCGCCATGAATACCACCCCAACCATCCACATGGGGAATCCCACAGATGTTGGTGGTTATTGACCGGTTATAAAAGAATTTCCGGAATGCTTCAGGGTCTGTGTGGTCATACTTGTACCGCTGTGTCGGTGTAGCCTTGGCATACTCTGCTTGCATCTCGGCAATACAGTCTTGCTTGGCATTCTTGAACCAGTTCAAAACCGATGAATATTTATTCAACTTAATAAATGGTTCAATAATGAAGTCAAATTCATCATCCCAATCAGTTTTGACACAATCCAAAACCTTTGCTGTGATTCCAGCATCCGTTTTACCCAAGTAAGATAAGGGCATGTTGAAGACCTGACACATCTGAAGCATTGCATCGAATTCACTTTTGCGTTCCAAGAATACTTCCACAGTCTGTTCAACATCGTGTCGGCAGTATTTCACGGTTTCGTGTAATTCACTATCTGTGAGTTTTCTATCAAGGTTGAATGGTACAGATGTTTCTTTGATGTTATTACCCATCATCCCTTCCATGGTCTTCAAGCCAACCGGTGGGTTCGGCATCACATCATAGTTGTTAAGGGAAATCTGCCAAAACAAACTTGAAAACATCCAACCGGACTTGTCCTTCACAATGATCCAATCGTTGACTGTCTTGGGGTCAAAGCCCAATAGAATTGCCCTCAATATGAATTGGTCATAGTTCCGGCTGTTATATCCGCACCAAATGTCATCTTTGTGTGCTTCGTAGAACAGCTTCAAACTGTCTTCGTCATTGATAATTACATGTTCTTTTTGTGCGGTCATATCAAGTATGACCACTAACCAGTCATACTTGAAAACCTCAAAATCGTAAAAGATCATCTGTGTTCACCTTTCAATTACCCTGTGGGGTATGTTTAACCCCACAGGAAAACAATTTTTAACCTTCAAAAACTTCTTCAATGGTGTAGGTGTTGAATCCCTTGGAAAGTCCGTAATCAAGAAGGTATTCAAACTGACCATCAACCTGTTCGTGGATGTCCATAACAAAATCATTGACTTCGTTGATGTTGCTATCCTTCAGAATAAGGTTGATTTCTGCTTTGTGGTTATCGTCATCAAGAAGGGCAGAAAGGAAGTCAACCACTCTGTGGCGCATCCAGTCTTCATGGAATACACCGTTATAGAAAATGAAGCTATCCTTGTATTCACCTTCAAGG
>JAEIGA010017860.1_pt1 | contig 10804 bp, 4 predicted proteins | sample 9270691 | NCBI WGS metagenome assembly JAEIGA01 (sample SAMN17057246, study PRJNA624740) | gut metagenome | biome: biome; isolation source: fecal sample | host: Bos grunniens | place: China: Xizang | collected 2019 | reverse complement strand
TTTGCAAGACGGGCGAACGGCTGATGCCGTTCGCCCGCAAGGGGATCTATCTATCAAGGATAGAAAGATCGTTTGAGATTATGTTCAGTCTTCCTTTTTACGGGTCAGGAACATTGCGCCGCCTGCGATCGCGATGATCACTGCGATGGAGCCGCCAACAACAGAGCCACAGCCCTTCTTGTTGTCGTCCTTGCCTGCAGCAGTGGTCTCTTCGTCCTTCTTGGTTGTCTCAGCGTCGGGAGTAGCAGTGGTATCGTCGCCGGGAACAGCAGTGGTATCATCCGTGGGAGCAGTGGTCTCACCTTCTCCGCCGGGAGTGGTTGTCTCGTTCTCTACAGGAGGCTCGGGAAGCTTCCACTCGGGAATGTCGGTGGGGATGGTGCCCTTTACGAAGGTTCCGTCGAGCATAGCTGCAACAGAGGTGGGCAGGATCTTTACAACGTTCATGTTCGTACCGAAGGAAACGGTCTCATCGGTGGTCTTCCAGCCGGTGAAGGTGGGGCAAACGGTTGCGAGGTTATCCTTGGTCAGGGTAGCGGTCTCGCCGATTGCAACGGTCTTAACAGCCTTGGAAGCCTGAGCGTAATCAACCTTAAAGTTCTCAACGGTTGCGTTGGTGAATGCGGGAGCAGTGTCACCCGTGTAGGAAATGGTCAGCTTGTATGCAAAACGAGATCCGTGTGCACCAACGGTGTAAGCGATATCAGCGGTGGGAGCAACCGAGTAGCAGTCTACGAGGTTGACTTCCGAAGGAATCATAGAAGCGATTGCATAGGTGTTACCAATGACAAAGTCGTTGTTGTCAAGGTATACCATGGATCCGCTCCACTGAGAGCCCCAGTTGAGGATACCGCTGAGGTTGATGCAGCGAGTGAGGTTTACGCTACCAACAACACGGCCGATGAAGCCTGCGTTTTCTGCGTTGGTCTTTACAAATCTACCGATGAATGCGCAATCGGTCATATCAACGAGAGTGCCAAATGCGTTGGAACCGATAAAGCCGGCTGCTGCCTTGTAGCTGCTCGTGATAGTAACTGCACTTACGCAGTTCTTAATGGTTACCTTTGCGGGCTCGAGTGCTTCAGGATCGGGATTTGCGCTAACGTTACCGATCAGACCGCCAACGCGGTATGCGGTGGATACGTTGGGAGCAGCGATAGTGGAATCGATGTAGATGTTTTCAAAGGTGCAGGGGAAGTTACCTGCGGTGTTACCTACGATACCACCAACCATGCTACCCGTGCCGCCTTCGGGAACCTCGGGCAGGGTTACGGAGCAACCAAGGAAGATAACGTTCTTCATGGTCATACCGTCAGCAACGTTGATCAGACCACCAAGAGGCTCTGCCTTCTGGTTTACGGTGAGGTTCTTAATGGTGTAGCCATTACCCTCGAAGTAACCCATGAACTTAGCGAGAGGAACGAAGTCGATCTTCTTCATGTCGATATCAGCGGTCAGCTGTACAGCCTTACCGTTGTACCAGCCGTTAGCCTCTGCGTTTGCAGCAAATGCAAGCAGATCGCCTGCGGTTGCAATGTTGAATACGCCGTTTGCGTCTGCCTTCCAGTCGGGAGTAGCGGTTACGGTGTACTTACCAACAATGGTTCTCTTGAGCATGTTTGCCATTGCCTCGGGAATGAACTCGGGAACGATCTGAGTTTCGGTCTTACCAAACTGAATGTTCTTGTCGGTCAATACCCAGTCAGCGGAGGTGATGGTCTTGAACTCGGTCATGAGCGTGTCTGCAGAGAGAGTAATGGTGGTGCCTGCAGCAACGGTCTTGATCGTGGGAGAAACGGTGGTGTGAACGAGAGCGGTGTTGGTCTCTTCTGCCTTGTAGTCGCAAACTACTTCGCCGTTGTACTTCACAACAACGTTGTACTTAGCGGTGGAACGGCCGCCGTGACCGCCAACAACGTTCTGACCAGCCTCGTTGAGGGCGGTGAAGCAATCCTCAATGGTGATGGTGGGAGCTACCCAGTTTTCGGGAATCTTGTTGCCAAGGTCGAAATCGTTCTGGTCGAGGTACATGAATGCACCGTTGTACTGACCTGGCTGGTCCTTACAGTAGCCAAGCTTGACGCAGCGGAGCATGTTAACGTTACCGCCAACGCGTCCTACAAATGCGCCGGTCTCTGCGTTTACGGTATCAACAAAGTTACCGGTAAATGCACAGTCGGTGAGGTTGAGGGTGGAGCCGTACTTAACAGCGCCAACAAAGCCGGAGTTAGCCTTGAAGCAAGCAGTCATGTTAACTGCACTTACGCACTTGGTAATGTTGGTTTCGGTCTTGGAGTAAGCAACGAAGCCTGCATTACGGTAAGAAGTGTTGTTTGTGGGAAGAGTCATCGTTCCGCCGATGTAGACGTTTTCGATGGTTACAGCCTCGCCGGAGGTTTCGGTTGCAAGAATTGCAAACATACCCTTGCTGTCAGACTTGGAGGCGGTCATCGTAACGTCCTCAATGATGAGGTTCTTAATTACAGCACCGTCGAGAACCTTAAACATTGCAAAGGTATCGGTTGCGGTGTTGAGCTGGAGGTTCTTAATTGCAAAGCCGTTACCGTCGAGAGTACCGGAGAACTTATCAACCATGGTCCAGGTCTTGCCGGTCATGTCGATGTCAGCGGTCAGCTCAATTGCCTTGCCTGCAAAGCCGTTTCTTGCTACAATCTTCTCAGCAGCTGCAAGCAGCTCGTCAGCGGTTGCAACCTCGATGATGGATTCGCCCTTTACGAAGTTACCGGGCTTAATTTCGGTAACGCCCTTGGGAAGGAATACGGGAACGGGAGCATTTGCAACCGACTGAGCGGTCAGATCGGTTACTACCCAACCGGTGAAGCCGGGGCAAAGGGTTGCAAAGTTTTCCTTGGTCAGCTTGACGTCAGCGCCGATTGCGATGGTCTTACAAGCTGCGGTTGCATCTGCGCAAACGACCTTGCCGTCTGCAGGAGTGGTGTAGGTAACCTCGCTGCCGTACTTAACGGTGAGGTTGTACTTCGGTCTGCCGCTGTGTGCGCCGATGATGGGGGTGGTGGTGCCGGGAACGTTAACGTAGCAATCCTCAACTACAACTACGGGAGGAACAAAGCCTTCAACAGTTGCATTGTCGCCGTTGGTCTCAAAGGACTTGGTATCGAGATAGAAGAGTGCGCCGTTGTAGATGCTGTTTGCATCGGGACGGTTGTAGCCGAATACGATAGCACGGGTAAGGTTCAGATTACCGCCAAGACGGCCGATGATACCGCCGGACTCAGCCTGCATCTGCTTTGCCATTGCGCCGTAGTATGCGCAATCGGTGATGGTAAGGGTGGTGCCGTACTTGGTTGCACCAACAAAGCCTCCGTTTGCCTTGTCACCGTCATAGAGGGTAACGCCGCTTGCGGACTTGGTGATGGTGGTGTCAGCTGCTACGTAGCCGATCATACCGCCGTGACGGTAGCTCTTGTTGGTGGTCTTCTGTCCATAGAAGCCGCCGGTTACGTAAACGTTTTCGATGGTGGTAGCTGCGCCAACGGTTTCAACTGCCAAGAGACCCATCATACCGGTGCCGCCCTCGAGCTCGTTGATGGTGCCGTCAAGGTGGAAGTCCTTAATGGTTGCGCCATCGAGCTTATCAAAGAAGCCCAGGCGAGAAGTGCCGTTCAAAACGAGGCCCTTAATGGTTCTGCCGTTACCGTCAAAGGTACCCTTGAATTCGGGAACGGGAGTCCAGGTCTCGTTGGTGAGGTCGATGTCTACAGCGAGCTTAACGGTCTTGCCTGCGTAGAAGTTGTTCTCAGCAGCCTTTGCCGAGAAATCGTGGAGATCGTCAACAGTTCTTACGGTGAATACGCCGTTTGCATCGGGAGCCCATGCGCCGCCGAAGTTACCAACTACGAAGTCGGTTGCAACGGTTTCGTAGATGCCCTTGGGAACGATTACGGGAACAGTCTTGCCCTCTGCGGTTACAACGCCGTCGGTAACGGTATCAAGCTGATACTTAACGGTGTCGTTGGTAACTACCCAGTTGGTAAAGCCGGGGCAGGTGGTTGCAAAGTTTTCCTTGGTTACGATGGCACCGTCCTTGTTTGCAAGGAGCTTAACTGCTGCGGATGCCTCAAGGTAAATGTCCTTGGTATCGGTTGCAGCATAGGTGTAAACGGTCTCGTTGCCGTACTTGATGTTCAGGTTGTAGAGGCCCTTTGCTCTGCCGCCGTGGTCACCGACAACGACAACAGCGTCAACAGCCTGCGTGGTGTAGCAATCCACGATGTTGATGGTGGGAGCAGTCCATGCAGCCGATCCCTCAAATGCCTTGTTATCGAAGTACATGAAGGTACCTTCGTAACGGCCGGTCTGGTCGTCAGCAAAGCCGAGCTTGATGCAGCGGGTCATGTTGATGTTGCCGCCAACACGGCCTACAAATGCACCGCTCTCTACGTTAACGCCTGCATCTACGAAGCCGATGAATGCACAGTCGGTAAGGTTGAGGGTAGCGCCGATCTGGTTTGCGCCAACAAAGCCTGCGTTAGACTTGTAGCCGGTTTGAATGTTGACAGCACTTACGGAATTCTTGATGGTGGTTTCAACTGCAACGTATCCAACAAAGCCACCAACGCGGAAGCAGTTGGTATTGTTCTTGTCGCTGTTGAGGGTACCGCCAACGTAAACGTTGTCGATGGTAACAGCCGCGCCGGAGGTTCTTGCAGCAAGAACTGCAACAACGCCGTTGCCTGCGGTCTGGGTTACGGAGCCTTCCAGACGGAAGTTCTTTACGGTTGCGCCGTCAAGCACCTTGAAGAAGCCGAGATCGGTGGTAGCACCCTCGATCTTGAGGTTCTTAATGGTCTTGCCGTTACCGTCAAAGGTACCCTTGAACTGGGCTACGGGAGTCCAGGCGGGAGCGCCCTCGAGGTCGATGTTTACATTGAGCTTAACGGTTTTACCTGCATACCAGCCGTTAGACTCAGCGGTGTTTGCAAACGCATAGAGATCGTCAACGGTGTTGATCTCAATGGTGTTTGCATCTGCTGCGGATGCCGTGAACGGAACGACTACGATCGCGGAGGAAGCCACGATCAGAAGTGCGAACATGAACGACATCACTCTGAGGAGATTGCGGTTTTTCATGATGTTTTCCCTTTCATGATTTTTTATTTCTGTCGCCTATTGGCGTTACAGCTAAAATAATGTAGCTTGGAGATGGGCAATTACTCTGCCATCTTCATTTCTTCAAACTTGGTGATCAGCTTGTCGATCTGCAGCTTCATTGCAGCACTGAACGCTTTTGTAACGGTGGTCAGGCTGTTGTTGGGCGCAACGCCGCCGGAGCCTACCAGTCTGCCTCTCAGCTGGTGCACGGGGTCACCGAGAGAAGAGGAATACAGCGTACCAAAGTCGAAGGTGATGCTATCGATAACCGTGTCAAACAGGAGAGCCGTCTTTTCGCTGGATGCGTAACGGATCTTGTATGCGGTCTCAAAGTAAACGGGACGAACGGTGCGATATGCAAACTCGGACATGATCTCAAGCGTTGCGCTTGCGATTGCAAGACGGTCGCTGATATTGGAAGGAATACCTACCAGGGTGTAGCCGTCCTGGGGAGTGGTTGCGTAAGCCTGCTCCTTGCTGAACTTGGGCAGCGGAAGCATGCCGTAGTGGAGAGAGGTATCGGTTGCAAAAAGCTGTGCCGCATTCAAAATACCAAAGCTGAAGATGCAGCGCTGCTCGTAGAACGCCTGCTCGGAATAGTAACCGCTGAGCTCGCCATAGTAGGTTTTATCTGCTACGGTTCCGAGATAAACCCCCGATGTGTCGTACATCAGTTCGTAGATCTTTGCAAAGGCTTCATTTGCCTTGCCTTCTGCCCAAGTGAGCTCATGCAAGCCGTCATCGGTCTTGGTGGTGATGCGAATGCCCGATGCAACGATCATAGCGTCCACGCACATTGCGCCCGAATTGAAGAACAGGCCGAAAAAGTCGCCCTTGGTCTGACCCTCGGTGTTGTCAAGCTCCTCGTGCACATCCTTGATCAAGGTCTGCAGCTTTTCAATGGTCCATTCGCCGTCGATCGCTACCTGGTAGAGATCTTCCTCGATCGACCACTTGAGCATTGCATCCTCGTTGATAAAGGTAACGGGAGAACGGTCGTATGCGGTGAGGTTGAAGTCACCAACCGACCAGTACAGCGAATCCTTGAACGAGCACTGGTCAACAAAGGTCTTGTTGTACCAAGGTGCGGTAACGTCGATGTAATTGTCGTCCACCTCGGATTTGAGGTTTTGGAGCAGGCCCTCGGATGCCAGCGTGGAGGAGTAGTAAGCCGAACCGGTTACAAGGTCCATGCCGTTGGCTCCGCCGCCGGTGAGGATGATGTTTCGGGTAGGTTCAACCTGAGCGGGGCCGGTTGCAGCTCCCTGGTCAACAAAGGTAAGGATGATGCCCAAACGGTCCTCGGCGTTGTAGTTTCTTTCAACAACCGCCTGCTGGATAATACCAATGGGCTCTTCCGTCCAGCCTACCTCGCTTTTGGTCATCTCGGAGGGGGATACCCAAAGACGAACCTCTTGGTTGTTAAAGGTGAGTGTTTTGGGAACGTTGGAAACGATGCCGTCATCCTGTGTGGTTTCTTCGTTTCCCTCGGTTTCTTCGCTCGTGTCAACGGGGTCGTCCCCACCGGTGCACGCCGCAAAGCTAAGAAGCATCACAAGTGCCAGAAAAAGTGCCAGAAAACGCGATGCTGCTTTGGAGAAATTGATCTTGCTCATAATTTCTCATATTCCTTTCTGTAGTTTTATTTCTGTCGGCATTTGCCATAACAGCTGATGTATGTTGGCCTATCAAAAGCCCAAACAAATTTGAAAACGAGACAGTTATCCCCTCTCGTTTTTTGCCACACTTATTTTACCACAAAACGCAAAACATGAAAACACCAAGACGAGAACTAAATAAGCCATTTTGAGAAGTCATTTTTTGGGCATTTGTCCTTTTCAACAAATTCACATTTCGTTTTTTGACACATTGCACAAACTGCACCTTTTGGTACAAAAAAAGCACTCGGGGAAACCGATGTAAGCGGTCTCCCCGAAAAGCCCTATTATATGTAATGAAGAAAGCCGAAAAAGCATGCTGCTTCAGACATGCGATCAGCCGCCTACCTCCATCTCCTCAAATTTGGTGATCAATTTTTCCAAATGCAGCTCAAGTGCTTGGCTGAACGCGCCCTTGAGAACGGTGAGGCTGTTGCTTGCAGCAATTCCGCCCGCACCCGTCAAACGGTTGCGCAGCTGGTGCGAAGGATCGCCGAGCGTGTTGGAATACAGACCGCCAAAGGAGAAGGAAATGCTGTCGATAACCGTATCAAACAGGCGTGCGGTATTCTCGCCCGATGCATAACGCAGCTTATACGCCATATCAAAGTAGATCGGACGCACGGTATAGTAAGCAGACTCGTTCATGCACTCGATGGTAGCCGAAGCGATTGCCAGGCGGTCACCTGCGTTTGCGGCAATGCCAACGATGGTGTAGGCATCGTGCGGCGAGGTCTGGTACTTCTGCGACTCGACGTACTTGGGCAGGGGCAGCATGCCGTAGTGAAGCGTTGTGTCGGTTGCAAAGAGCTGTGCCGCGCTGAGCAGACCGAAGGTAAAGATACAGCGCTGCTCGTAGAATACGTCCTCGCAATAGTGCTCTGCAATTTTACCGTTATAGGTGTCACCCTCCTTGATGGTGGTTCCGAGATAAACGCCCGAGGAGGTCTGCAAAAGATCGTACAGCTTTGCAAACGCGTCCTGTGCAATACCGGAAGTCCATGAAAGCTCATGGTCGCCGTTCTCGTTTTTGGTGGTGATGTTGATGCCAACGCCAACGAGCAGTGCATCCACGCACATGCCGCCGCCGTTGATCACAAGCCCGTAAAAGTCGCCCTTGGTCTCGCCCTCGGTGTTGTCAAGCTCCTCGTGAATATCCTTGACCAGTGTCTGCATCTTTTCTACGGTCCATTTGCCGTCCAGCGCGGTCTGGTACAGATCCTCCTCGATCGACCATTTCAGCAAAGCGTCCTCGTTGAAAAAGGTAACGGGGGTTCTGTCGTAGGCGGTTACGTTCATATCGCCCACCGACCAGAACAGCCAATCCTGAAACGAGCATTGCTCCACAAAGGTCTGGTTGTACCACGGCGCGGTAACGTCCATGTAGTTTTCCTCGGCGTCACTCTTAAGGTTGTAAAGCAGACCCTCGGAGGCAAGCGTGGAGGTGTAGTAAGCCATACCGGTGATCACGTCCATTCCGTTTGAGCCGCCGCCTGTGAGAATGAGGTTTCTAACCGTTTCCACCTGCGTCGGTCCCGCCAGAACGCCCTGATCCATAAAGGTCAAAATAATACCCAGACGATCCTCCACGTTGTAGTTGCGCTCCACGATCGCCTGATTGATGATACCAACCGGCTCCTCGTAAAAGCCAACCTCGTTTTTGTTGCGCTCATCGGAGGAAATGGATACGCGAACCTCCTGATTGTTGAATTTCAGCGTTGCGGGGAGATTGGAGGGGATCTTTCCCTCCTCCGTCGTTTCCTCTACACCGCCATCGGGATTCTCGGTGGTATCAACCGGATCATCCCCTCCCGTGCATGCCGCAAAGGCAAAGAGCATCACGAGAGTTAACAGAAGCGCGATTGCGCGCAGGGACAGCTTTGAATAAGTCGTGGTGTTCATAGTTGTTTTTTCCTTTCGTTTTAAAATCCATTTTTATTTTATCATAAACGTGCCGAAAAGAATACACCAAAATGAGAATAAAATAAACCATTTTGAACCTTTTTTGCTCATTTTGCCTGCTGATTATCCCAAAAGCCCCCAAAAAAAGGCGGACGGAGAAATTTGACCTTCTCCGTCCCGTCTGTTTTTATTCCCCGATTTGCTCGGAGGCATCGTTTTTGGCGTTTTTTCTGCGCTTGGAGGGCAAAACTCCAAAATATTTTTTATACGCTCGCGTAAAATGATTGTAATCGGAATATCCCGTAAGCTCGGCAATATGCGACACGCTGAAATCTGTAGTGGTCAAAAATTTATCCGCCGCCTTCATGCGCACCGAAAGGATATGATCAATGGGTGACATGTTTTTGTATTCCTTGAACATGGCATACAAATACCGTCTGCTGATAAAATAGCGCTTTGCAAGATAGTCAACGCTGACGTTGCCGTATGCACTTTCAATATGAGAAAGACAGCGATTGAACAGCTGCTCGGAAACCTTTTGCATCTGCTCGTCGTTTTTGGCGGTTGACAAAAAGGAAAACAACGCCGTAAAGGACGACATAAAATAGATCCTCTCGTCGCACTCCTTCGGGAAATGGTACAGCGTTCTGTCAAAAATGTCCGCAATCGCCTTTCCGCCCTCGGTATGCCCCTTTACAATCTCCTTACCGCTGTATCCGCACAGCTTCAGAATATTGACAAGATACTCGTCGTTTGTAGTACACCAATAAAAATACGCCTCATCGTTATTGGAGCGAAAGGTATGCGAGCACGCCGACGGAATGATGATATAATCTCCCGTCTGCAAGATCTCCGTTCCGCAAACCAATTCCCCATCAATCATATAAATGATTGTCCACCGCTGCGGTGAATGGGCAGACTCGAAATTTTTGGGAAGATTCTGCTTGCCCCACGTATAGATCAGCTGCTCCTCGTTTTGAATACAAGAATAACGAACCACATCCTGATGCGGCAGAGGTGTTGGGACGAAAACATCCGGCTTATTCGACGCCTCGCGTTTGCCGTCGTATATATGTCTGATATAAGTTAACATGCCGGATTTCCCCTCTTCCGTTTATATCTTTTTTATTATAAACCAACAAGTTACCTGCTCTGCAATATTATATCATTTTTTTCTCTTTATTTCAAGAAATCAATCTCTTTAAAATACTCCTTTTTGAGATCAAAATAAGCCATTTTGAGAAGTTGAAGGCTGTTTTAATTGTTTTTGACGTCCATTTTGTGCTATAATAAGCCCGTCGATTCCCGGTGCAAACCACAAAAAGGAGACCGATCATGAATCAATCAAAGCACGTATTGACAAAAGGTATTTCGCTTCTGCTCGTCCTTCTAATGCTGCTCGCGGCAACCCTCTTCCCCACCTCAGGGGAGATGCGCACGGCAAGCCCCGCAGTCAACTCCGAGCAGCTTGCCGCCGCCCTGCTCAGCGAGACTGCAAAAAAATCACACCCTTACATCCTTTACACCGCCGACGAGCTTCCGTCGCTTCGGGAAAAGACCAAAACGGGATACTCCAAAAAGGCGTTTGACTTTGTCAAAAGCACGGCTTCCAATTACTTGAATGCCTCGATCAACATATCGATGAGTTCCTCGGGCGTCATCGGGCGTCAGCTGCAATCCTATGTGACCTATCTTACGGTGAGGGGCGAGCTTGGCGAGGACAAGATGACCTATATCAACAAAGCAAAGCAGCTCACCCTCGCCGCCACCGGTGGAAGCACGAGCGTTTATCACTCCATCAACGATGCCCTCTGCGTTGCCGACTTCGGTTACGCCTATGCATTGGCATACGATTGGCTCTACCCCTACCTCTCGGACAGTGAACGGCAAACGATCCGCACCGAGATGGAGGAGATTGGCACGTATTTGTACGAAAACTCCGCAAAGGTCAACACGTGGGGCTCCTCGGAGGAGCGCAGGCAGGCGTGGAACTGGAACGCCGTCACCCACGGGGCGCTTGGCATGATCGCCCTCTCGCTGGGAGAGCACGCTGACTGGTTGGAGCTTGCCATCGACCGCACGCTTGGATATTATTCCTACGCCGTCGACGC
>JAEIGA010017859.1_pt1 | contig 10804 bp, 11 predicted proteins | sample 9270691 | NCBI WGS metagenome assembly JAEIGA01 (sample SAMN17057246, study PRJNA624740) | gut metagenome | biome: biome; isolation source: fecal sample | host: Bos grunniens | place: China: Xizang | collected 2019 | reverse complement strand
TAATTTATTAAAATATTAAGAATACTACCTAACATATTATACTTTATTAAACCAAATTATATGTGTGAAATCAGTCCTATAATCTTTATCATTAAAATCAGATGGATATGCCAATATATTACTTTTAGCATTATCTGTAGCATAATACCCAATTCCATTTTCATCGGTAAATATACCATTTTCACAATTTTTAATAAAATCTTCAATGGTTAAAGTATTTCCATTCCATGTTTTACCATATTGAAGTGTTGGTGTTTGTCTTAATCTAATTTCACGAGAAATATAAAATAATTCTTCACAAATAGGTTTAGCTTTATCCATGAACTCTAAATAAGATAAATTATTTTTAATACATTCATCCATTATATCTGCTTTTTGTTCTAATAACTTATCTTTTTCACTAATAAGTTTATTATATGTATATGCTTTAAATTTCATACCTTTTTTATTATAAATATAATAAAATAAATTTTAAAATCAATTTTTTATAATAAAATACTATTTAATATATTTATCTTACTAAAAAATATTTAATAATAACTACATAATTACGGCATATTTTTACGTTTTATGGTTATTTATTATAAAATAGTATAAAATGTTTAAACGTTTAAAAAATGTAGAGAACGAGATTACTGAAGTTTTTAAAAGTTTAGATGATTTATTTAATGAAATTGATAAAGTTGTTACTCAAAATAAAATAACACTAATTTCATCTGATATTAAAGAAGTTGTTAGTGAAATTATAATTAAAATATTAAATACATGATAATAGATTATGATTATTTAGCAGAAGAATTCACAAAATGCTATAAGGATAAAAGTAGAGTGTATATGATTCAAAATTATCTAAAAACATATGATGCTACACAAAGAAAAGAAGTTCCATTTAAACTATTTCCAAGACAACAAGATTTATGTATAACTTTAGGTAATGCAAATAACGTTGTTACAACTAAAGCAAGACAAATGGGAATAACAACAACAGCAGGTGCTTTTATTGCATGTGAAATGTGTCTTGCTGATAAAGAATCACCATTAACAATGTTATGTATAGGTAATACACTAGACCTTGCACAACAAATGTTAGTTAAAGTTAGAGATTTTGTAATGCAATTTCCATTATGGATGTGGGGTGATGAATTTATGGATATTGGAGAAAACCCATTAGAACCCCCAAAAAATAAAAATATTATATTTAAAACTTGTAATTCTAAAGAAATTGTTTTTAAAAACGGTTGTAAAGTTGTTGCTAGGTCTTCAGGTCCAGATGCTTCACGTGGTGTCGGTGGTGTTACATATTTGGTATTTGATGAAGCAGCATTTATTGAAAATGGAAAAGATGTTTATGCATCTGCTTTACCTACGGTTTCTACTGGTGGTCATATTATTATGATTTCCACCCCTAATGGTAAAGACCAATTATATTATGAAACATGTAGGCAAGCAAAATTAAAAGGCACAAAAGATTGGAATAATTTCGAACTTGTTGAAATGAAATGGTATCAAGACCCACGTTATAACAAGTTTTTAGAATGGACCAAAAAAGATGAAGAAACAGGTGAAATTATTATTAAACAAGAAGAATATCTTGATAAACAAGGTAATGTAAAATATAATAATGACCATTGGAATAAAATGCTTAAAGATGGTTGGCTACCAAGGTCTCCTTGGTATGTTACAATGTGTCAACAATTCAATAACGATAGTCAAAAAATTGCACAAGAATTGGATGTTTCATTCTTAGGTTCTGCTTCAAACGTTGTTGAACCTGAGTTTATTGAAATGCAACAAAATTTAAATCAACGAGACCCATTATATGTAGACCCAATGGTCGAAGATACATGGATATGGAAAGAACCAATTGCTGGGCATAGATATTTATGTGCTTGTGACCCTTCACGAGGTGATGCTGCTGATAGAACGGCAATTGAAATACTTGATATGGATGGAATAGATGATGATGGTACACCTTGTTTAGAACAAGTTTTGGAATATCATGGCAAAATGACAGGTGATGCTATTGGTGAATTAATATACAAGTATGCTACTATGTATGGGAATGCATTTACTGTTGTTGAATGTATTGGTGGTGTTGGTGATGCTACTGTTTTAACATTAATGCGCCTTGGATATAAAAATTTATATTATGATGACCCTGAATTAAAAAATTATACAATGCAAAGAGATGCTTCAACATTAAAAGTAACAAATGACGGTAAATTACCTGGATTTCATAGTAGCTCTGTACGTTTTCAAATGTTAACTGGTTTTGCTAATATGGTTAAAACAAATCAAATTAAAATACGTTCTAAACGTGTTATTGCCGAGTTAGATACATGGATTTATAAAGGGAATGCTGCAAGAATTGACCATCAGGATGGTTGTCATGATGATACTTTAACATGTTTAGCAATGGGTACATTTGTTATGACATATTCATTAAATAAATTACAACAAGCAGCAGCAAAAGATAAAATTATATTAAAAGCATGGACAACAAGTGCCAATATGCCTGACACTAATGTAAAAATATCTAAAACAACAGAAATTTCGGTAGAACCAATTAAAAAATATGGTATGCCATTTTATAAAAGTAATAATACTGAGACATTAGCAAATAGTTATCGTTGGTTAATTAAATAACAAACTATTTATATTAATAAATATTATACACAAAAATGATTAAGATTACAGATGAAATAAAGGGTCTATTTGAAAGGGTTCGTAGTATATTAGGTGCCCCAATTCGTTCAGTTGAACTTTCTGATAAACAATTATGTGATTTACTTCAAGTAGCCATTGAAGATTACAATGAGAAAGTTAAAAATGAATTAATTGCTAATAATTGGGCTGGATTTTATGGTAAAAATATATCAAATACTACTGAATTAGCGTATGCATTTTCAACAAGAAGTTTAGATATTACAAAAGAATATTCATATTGGTTTTCCAAACAAGTAGGTTTACAACAATCAGGACCATGGGAATTAAAGAAAGATTTTATTACAATTGAACCAGGGAAACAAGTTTATGTTATACCTTCAGGACGAACTGTAAATAAAGTAATGTATGTTAATCCACCAATGACGGATACTGCATTATTTGCTAATTATATGGGTGGTGGTGTAGGTTTTATGCCTGGATTAGGTCAAGTCGGTGCTGGATATGGTTATGGTGCTGGTATGGGTGGTTTTTATACAACTCAAGCAGCAGATGTTGCGTATATGGCAGCAGACCTTAATTTTAAAAGTAGATTATTTAGAGGTGATTTAGTTTATAAAATTACAGGTGGCCCTAACGGGACTCGTTTATTGCATTTATTATCTACTCCAGGAAGTAAATTGTCATTTGGTTTTTCAGGATTAGTAAATGGTGCAATTGGGCTAATTGGTTGTGAAGTGTGGTATACATATTATGATACTACAACTCCAGAAGATGAAGAAGAATGTATGCGTTATCATGCTGATGATGTAATATTAAGTCCAGACCAAGTACCTATGGAAAACATAGAGTATGCGTTTCTAAATGAACCTGCTAAAGTTATAGTTAGACAATTGTTAGTTGCAAAAGCAAAACAAACATTAGGATTAATTCGTGGTAAATTTAGTGGTAAAGTTAATATTCCACAAGCAGAAATGTCTATGGATTATCAAATGTTAATTCAACAAGGTAAAGAAGAATATGATAAAGCTATGGAATCACTAGAAAAACGCCTTGAAAGAATGCGTCCTGTTAATATTATGAAAGAACAAGCAGATTTAACTGAAAGTCAAAATAAAATTCAACAATATACCCCACTTGGTATTTATGTAATTTAAATATATATGTATTATGAAAAAGATTATTATAAATGAATCTCAATTAGAAGCAATAAAGGAAATGGCTTATCCTACAAGTTTTAATATGGAAGAATTTAAGAGTATAAGGTCATTTGCTGATAGGCTCAGATATTGTGAAAATAGACTCAAAAAATTAGGTGCTGGCACATCTAGAAGGGTTTATCAAATAGATAATGAAAAGTGTCTCAAATTGGCTAAAAACAGCAAAGGAATAGCACAAAATATAGAAGAAATAAAACTAGGAAATGATATATATGCTGGAAGTTGTTTTGCAAAGGTATATGATTATGACCAAAATGGTTTATTTGTTGAAATGGAATTAGCAAGAAAAGCAAAAGAAAGTGATTTTGAACGCTTAGTTGGTATTCCTTTTGATTCGTATTGTGATTTAATTGTTAGAACAGCTATAAATTTTCTCCCTAATAATTGCCAAAGTAAAGGTTGGATAAATCGCGAAATGGATGATACATATAATTATGTTATGGATAATATCGATGATTTTGAATTTATTAATGAGGTCATTGACTATATGGGAAATTTCCAAGTGAAAGCGTATGGCGATTTACAACGTTTATCTAGTTATGGTGTTGTAAAACGAAATGGTCAAGAGGAAATGGTTATCGTGGATTTTGGGTTGACTGAAGATGTGTTTAATAATTATTATAGAAAAAGCAGAGAATAATCTCTGCTTTTTTATTTTTAAGATATATTTGATTCATATCTACGTGGTGCGTCACCACTATTATTAGTATACCATATTTTTTGGGGTATCCAAGTTGGCCATTCGTAAGGTGGATATGTGGGAAGGGATAATCCATCTTGAATGGGAACCGTTGATGGATTTATATTATTTGATGTATTAATAATTGCCAACATTTCAGCCAATTCTTTTTTTGTCATTTTCATATACATTTCGTATAATTTTTCTTGGTCTTTAGTCATGTTCTTTTTTTTTTAAAATAAATTGTTTTAAATAAAATGTAAATAAAAAACTATTTATATTTAAGTATTTAACGCTTATATTTATAATATATAAAAATTTAATTATATGGCAAATAATTTAACTATATTTCAAAAACTAGCAAATGCTTTTAGAGGTGATAATAAAGATAGGGTATCCAGTGATATTATTACAACACCATATTCACATCATAATTTAAGTAATGAAGTTTTATTTACAACAACAGATAAAGATGAATATGAAAGAAAACTTAAAAGTTATCAACAACAAAAGTTTTTAACACATCGTTGGCAAAAAGCTAGTGCAGATAATGCAATGGAAAGTTTAGCTGGATATACAGCTGTTAAATTAATGTATAGAGATGTTGATTTAATGGATGGTACACCAGAAATTGGTACAGCATTAGACATTATATCAGAAGAGTCATGTCCAATTACATCTAAAGGTAAAATGATAAATGTATATTCCTCATCAAAAAGGACTAAATCGATATTAGAGGATTTATTTATAAATCGTTTGCATATATATACTGACCTCCCAATGATTGCTAGACATCTTGTTAAATATGGTAATACTTATATGTTATTAAATATTAATAAAGATAACGGTATTATGGGTTGGACTATGTTACCTGTTTACGAAATGGACCGTATTGAAAATGGACATTTATCTTCATATGGTGTTAGTATTAATAACAATAATAATACAACAAATATTAAGAAAAATGAAGTACGTTTTGTTTGGACAGGGCATAACGAAGCACAACCATATTTTAATTGGGAAATTGCACATTTTAGGTTACTAAATGACTCTTTCTTTTTGCCTTATGGTGTTTCAATGCTACATAAAGCTAGAAGAGCTTGGCGTATGTGGTCAATGATGGAAGATGCTATGCTTATTTGGCGTCTAGATAAAGCTATTGAAAGACGAGTTTATAAAATATATGTTGGAAATATTAATGATGAAGATGTCCCAGCTTATGTAAATGAAATTGCAAATAATTTCAAACGTACACAAATAATAGACCCTGCAACTGGACAAATTGATTTAAGAAAAAATTTCTTAGATGTATCTAGTGATTATTTTATCCCAGTTAGACGAGAAGATGCGCCTACACCTATTGATACTTTAAGTGCAGCAAATAGTCAGGTTCAAATGGAAGATGTAGAATATATGCAAAATAAGATGTTTGCTGCAATGAGAGTACCAAAAACTTTTTTAAATTTCCAAGAAGCACAAGGTAAAGGGCAAAATCTTTCTATTATGGATATACGTTTTTCACGCATGATTAATAGAATACAGCAATTTCTTCTTATGGAATTAAATAAAATTGCTATGATGCATTTATATTTAATGGGTTTACATGATGAAATAGGTAATTTTACAATAACATTAAACAATCCATCATCTCAAATTGAAGCATTAGAATTAGAGGAATTAACAAAACGTTTAACTGCAATGCAAACTGCTTTAAGTGACCCTGGAACTGGAATACCTATGATGTCTATGCACAAAGCATTAAGAGAAATAATGAAAATGAGTGATAGTGAAATAAAAGATATGTTGAATGAAATACGTATTGAAAAGGCCATGGCAGCTGAATTAGAAACCACAGCAAATATTATTAAGAAAACAGGTATTTTTGATACAGTAGATAGAATTTATGGTGACTATGAAGCAATGAATAATCCGCAACAACCTCAAAATAATAACGAAGAAGGAGGTCTTGGTGAAATGGGTGGTGGAGGAATCGCTCCTGGTGGATTCGGAGATGAAATGGATATGGATTTAGGTGAACCTGGTTCTTCTGACGAGGGTGATTTATCTGGTGAAACAGGTGAAACTGATATGGGGAATGCTCCTGACGCTGATGCTGGTAACCCTTTAATGGAAAATAGTTATCCTAGAAGACATAAATTAAAATCATTTTTAAATGAATATCTAGATAATTTATCTAAAAATAATGAAGAAATTCAAATATCTGAAGATACTAAAAAATTTAATCATCAAATTACTAACATAAACGAAGCAATAAGCGGTATTTCTAAACAAATAGATACTTTAGTTAATATTGAAGAATTTGAAAAAGAAAAAATTTTAACAGAAGCTATTGAAAATACAGATTTTGAATAAAGAAACAAGAAAGCACAGGATAATACCTGTGCTTTTTTATTTTAATTCAGGGTAATTTTGTATAATTTTATTTCTTATACTATTCAAATGTTGTTCATATTTATTGTCACTAGCATATCTATAACCATTTTTATTAACAAACCCATTTGTTTTTAATAAATCATTAATAGTTTTACCATTAATTAAATAATCTTGTTGAAGTAATCTTATATAACCTTCTATACTTTCATTTGGGTGAGAATAAACAACTACATCTTTTCCATTATCATAAGCACCAACAGAGTACACACTATTAGTCTTTTTTGCTCTTTTTGTTACACCAAAACAACTTTCTAAATGTGCTGCTGCTAGTAATAATGGTAAATCAAATGAATATTTCTCAGATGTTTCAACTAATGCTTCTGGTGTAAGTTTAGTATCTGTAAGTTTATATCCTTTATACCCCAAAACTTTTGACATATAATCAGCACATGCTTGTATTTTAGCGTTTTTAATTGAATCAGATTGCTTTTCTAATTCTTGTTGTTTTTTTATTGCTTGCATTTCTTCTTCAGCAATTCTAAGAACTTCCATTTTTCGTTCATTAGATTCAATAACCCCATTTATTGCCGTTAAGATAGCAGCAATTGTCATTCCTGACAAAAGCATTCTCTTAATGATTTTACGTAAAGATTTATAATTAAACCCTTCAGATATTATCTGTGAATTTAAATAATTATTAAATTCTTCTAATAATATTAAATTATTTATCTGATTTTCTGTTAAAATTACTTTCATTATTCAAAAAGTTTTGTTATTTCTAAAAATCCACAAATGTCCTTACTAATATTTTCATTTGTAAAATTTTTATTTTTTACTTTATTATAAACTTCAGTTATTTTTTTAACTTCATCATCATTATTATTGTTGCTAATATAATTATCTAATTTAGATAAACAATTTATTTTATAATCATTAAATAATTCCTCTTTATTTTCAGAAAGGTTTATTTGTTTAATAATTTCTTTTTCTTCATTTGTTAATGTTGAATATTTTTCATTATATGAAGAGAACATTTCATTAATAAATGTATCAATATCTTTATTTTCAAAAACATTTTGATTTTTATTCTCCTTAATATGTTCTCTAATTACTTTTATAGCATCACTATATTCAACAATATTATTTTTATTTTTTTTATTTTCACTTAAAAATTTAACAGCATTATCTAAAGATTTTTTTTCTGTTGGTAATTTTGAAATACTATCATGTCCTAACAACAATATACCTTCAGACAATACCCTTCCTAATTTTAATATATCATTATTAACTTGTTTATTAATATTCCAATTAGTTTCAGCAATAGTATTTACAAAAAAATCAATATCAGTATCTGCATTAATCTTTCTAATATTTTCATGTAAAGTATATAAGTTTGAAAGATTATTATTTTCTTTTATAGTAGTTATAAACTTATTAATAATTTTTTTACCTTCCTTAGTGTTAAATAAATCAGGTGATATTGTTTCAAATGCTTCTTTTATATAACCAAAACTTTTTTTTGAGTTATTGCTAGCAATTTCACATAAATTAATATATTTTTCTCTTTGGTCAAAAGTTTCATTAACCTTTGCTTTATATTCTAATAATTCTTTATTAGTTTTTATTGAGTTTATTTTTTTTATAAGTTCCATGATAAATGTTTTATCTATAAATAGTTGTTTATTTCTATTTTACAATAATTCTTAAATCCTCTTCAATTGGTATTTTTAAATTACCTTGTGGAAATTCAATACCTTCCATAGTAATATTACTATTAAAATTAATTTCAAAAAAACCCTTATAAAAACCAATTGTATTAACATCTTTTGGTTTCCATTTATATTGAATGATATATTTTTCTTCACATGAATTATCATTTATTAATACTATATTTGCTTTTGCTTTGGAAATTTTAGGAACACCAGTTTCTTCATTAATCATTGTAAAAGTAATATTACTATCTTGTAAAGAATAATTTAATAAAGAAGAATTATATGTATATCTTCCATTATCAATTAGTTCCATTTCTAAATATGGATTAACTGAATCTTTAAGTATGAAAAATTCTTGCATATTTATTTTTTAGTTTTAAAATAATTAAAACCTATTTCATTTAAATTTTCTTTTAAAAAAGAAACATAATCAACAACTTGTTCATTATATAATTCATTTGAAATAGTTTTAAATGTCTTATTTTGTTTTTTTAATGTTTTAAAATGTATTTGAATATCTAAAAAAGATTTTTTATTTAATGTTATACGTTCTTCAGCAATATCCACAACTAATATATAATTTTTACTATATTCTAATGAATTTTTTAAACGTTTAGATAAAAAAGTTTTACTTAATTTATCAATGTTAAATACATCTTCAGTATAAGAATTTTTCAATTCATTAGGTTGTAAATATGTACCTATTTGTACATAAAGTGTTTCTGGATTTTTTTTATCCATTGTACCTATTTTAATTTTAAAATCAATATCAGAAAAATTTATCTCGCTACTAATATTTTTAGTCATAATATCTTTACTTTTTATAAAATATAATAACTTTTCTTAAAAAGTCAAATGTTAAAAAAGTTAAATATTAAAAAACAAGGGACTTTTTAAGTCCCTTATGCAACATATAACTTCTGACCTCCGCATATAGAGATTTCTGCACGTCGCTAAATGCATTACAACATATTCCAAATCTTTATATATAAATAGGTTTTTAGTATAAAATATTTAAAAAAATATAATAAAACTATTTCATTAAAAATACTATTTATGTTAAAGAATTGATACATAATGATTAGACATTTTTTTTTAGATAAGACAAATACAATTATAGAGGGAAGTAGATTTAATTATGGGTTAAATCCAATTTTATCATTAGGTTATGGACATGGTAAAATGAGAGGATTAATACATTTTGATATCAAAGAAATTAAAGAACTTATAAAAGATAAAACTTTTGCTAATACAGAAAAACTAAAATTTTTTTTAAAAATGACTAATTGTTTTTCTGTTGCTGGTGTACCTTATGAAAAAGAATTAATACGAGGTGTTAATGAAATGGGTGAAAGAGCATGCTCTTGTGATGTAATTTTATTTAAGTTACCATGTGATTTTGATGCTGGAAGAGGATTTGATTTTGTTAAAGATTTTTGGGTTAAAAATAACACATCTTTATCAAAAGATGGGTCCACATGGTATTGTTCTAAAAGTATGATTCCATGGAGTGAAACATACATCAATGATTATGATTTCCGTACCGACCAAGGGGGTATATATTCAAAAGAAAAATTAGAAGAAGAATACACTAAATATAAGAATAATGAAAAATCTATTATAGTTGGTGAACAACATTTTGATTTTGGTAATGAAAATTTAAATATAGATATAACAAATTATATTCTTGAATGTATTGAAACTAATGTAAATAATGGTTTATGTTTATCATTTACTCCTTATTATGAAAAACAAAAAACTGATAAGATGCAGTGTTTAGATTTCTTTAATGATAATACAAATACATATTTCCATCCTTATGTAGAAGTAATATATAATGAATATATAAATGATAATAGAATTAATTTTACGTTATCAAATAATGAACGTTTATATTTATATGTTTATAATGATGGCATTTTATCTAATTTAGATAAAATTCCTACTTGTAAGATTGAAGATGAAGAATATATAGTTAAACAAGCATCAAAAGGTATATATTATATCGAAATTTCGTATAAAAATAGTCAAATGATAGAAGAGTCAGTTTATTATGATAAATGGTCTAATATAGTTTTAAATGGTGAAATTTATGATGATATAGAAATGGAATTTTATGTTAATAAAAAAGATAG
>JAEIGA010017858.1_pt1 | contig 10805 bp, 8 predicted proteins | sample 9270691 | NCBI WGS metagenome assembly JAEIGA01 (sample SAMN17057246, study PRJNA624740) | gut metagenome | biome: biome; isolation source: fecal sample | host: Bos grunniens | place: China: Xizang | collected 2019 | reverse complement strand
CTCTCTTTGAATGGCGTGTTTACGCCTCCCTCTGACGAGGGAGGTGGCAAAATCTTTGATTTTGACGGAGGGAGAGATAGTTAATATGTAATCTGACTACCCCTCAGTCACTTCGTGACAGCTAAGTCTCACCTGCCGGTTTGGTCGGTGCTTCTGCTTCGCAGAGGTCTCCACCGGAGACCCGCACCCTGACAAGGGGAGCCGAGAACGAACACCCATTAATTCCCCGACAAACTCCAATTTGACATTGCCTTTCTAAAATGATATATTTAAGCAAGAATAAAACATAAGGAGGCTGTGAAATGTTTTCAAAAGTGAATATGAAAAAATGCACATCTGAAATCCTATGTGCAACTGCAATAAGCCTGCTTGTGGGTGTGGCTTGTGGAGTGCTTGGCACTCTTTTTGTAAAATCAATTTCATTTGTGACAGATTTAAGAGAACGTAACCGTTGGATTCTTTATCTTTTGCCTGTTTTTGGCTTAGTTTTAACATTTGTATATAATAAATTAAATGTAAAAGGTGTTGGCACAAACAATATTATAAAAGGTGTACGTACTGAAGAAAAAACATCACCTTTATTGAGTATTGCTATTTTCATTGGAACAGTTTTTTCTCACTTCGGTGGTGCATCCGTAGGCCGTGAGGGTGCTGCGCTTCAGCTCGGTGGTAGCATTGGCGAGTTGTCATCAAGAATTTTCAAAACGCCTGAAGGTGCAAGACGAATTCTTGTTATGAGTGGTATGAGTGGATTTTTCTCTGCGCTATTTGGTACACCTTTTGCAGCATTTCTTTTTGTCCTTGAGGTTGTCCGTATCGGTAAAAACTGCCTTGTTGCAATCGTTCCTGTGTTTTTATCAAGTATGACAGCATTTTTAATTGCAAATAACCTTGGCGTTGAACCTGAACATTTTCCTGTAAATGAAATTCCTCAATTTTCATTTGATATTTTGTGGAAATTTATTCTACTTTCAGTTGCAGGGGCATTTGTAAGCTGGCTTTTTGTATTTGTCCTTCACAGTTCAGAAAAAGTATTTCATAAAGTAATAAAAAATGAATACGTCCGTGTTGTTTTTGGTGGTATAATCATCATTATTCTCACAAAAATTCTTGGTACAACTGATTATAATGGTGGTGGAATAAATATTGTACACCATGTCTTTACTCACGGTGAGGTCAATTATGAAGCGTTTCTTTTAAAGATTGTTTTCACAGCTATTTCCATTGGCGTGGGATATAAGGGCGGAGAAATTGTCCCTACTATTTTTATTGGTGGCACTTTGGGTGGTGCAGGTGCATTGTTGCTTGGTCTTAACCCTGCATTCGGTGGTTCAATCGGAATAACAGCACTCTTTTCAGGTGTTACAAATTGTCCTTTTGCAACAGTTGTTTTAGCCTGTGAGATGTTTGGTGTCGAGGGCGCTGGTTACTATTTAATTGCTTCGGCAATAGGCTTTGCGCTTTCAGGAAAAATCAGCCTTTATAAGGGAAATAAAATGCCATTTTTGAAAAGTGCATAATATAATTAGGATATTTCATATCCCTGATTTCGGTCAGGGATTTTTTTATTTTGATTTTTCATTGAAAATAATTTTCATATATGATACACTTAACTTATCTATATTACAAAGACGGAGGTCTTTTTATGAAATACACAATCAATACAGACAACTTCAGAAATTTTGACGTAGCTGAAATCAACAAGCTTTCACCTCGTACATACTTTATTCCATATTCAGATATGGACAAGCTTTGTGAACAGACTGTTCTTACAGAACGTTATAACAGTGATATGGTAACTGTGCTTAACGGTGAATGGGATTTTAAATATTACGATAAGGATATGCTTATTCCAAAGGAGTTTTATACTGACAGAGTTCAGTTCGATAAGGTAACTGTGCCTTCTACATGGCAGAGAACAGGCTATCGTGAGCCTTGTTACCTTAACACTCGTTATGAATTTGATGCAAAGCTTTATCCTGGGATACCTGAAGATGTACCAATGGGTGTTTACAGAAAAATGATTAATATTGAAAATCCTGAAAAAGTATATATTCTCACTTTTATGGGTGTTATTTCATCACTTGACCTTTATATCAATGGAGAATTTGTAGGATATAGTGAGGGTGCTCATAACTCTGCTGAATTCAATATTTCAAAATACCTCCAGGAAGGTGAAAATGAAATTCTTGCAGTTGTAAGCAAATGGTCAACAGGTACATACCTTGAATGTCAGGATATGTTCCGTGAAAACGGTATTTTCCGTGATGTGCTTTTAACAGAACTTGACAAAACATATCTTTACGATTTCATGGTTGATACGGAGAAAAAAGGTAATAAATACGATTTAAAGCTTAAATACAAAGTAAAAGGTGATAAGTCAGGCTGTTCAGTTTCAGCAGAGCTTCTTGACGGAGACAAATCAATTGTCAAGGAAACTGTTGATGCTCGTGAAAAGTCTGAAATCACATTCAAGGACCTTGATGTAACAGAATGGAATGCAGAAGAGCCATATATCTATGACCTTCTTATTATATTTATAGATGCAGAGGGCAACAAAACTTGTGTAAAGAATATTACAGGTTTTAAGACAGTTGAAATCAAGGGTAATGTGTTCTATTTCAACGGTATGCCTATTAAATTCAAGGGCGTAAACCACCACGATACAAATATGGAAAACGGTTATGTGCTTCCTGTTGATGAGATTGAAGAAGAATTAAAGCTTATGAAAAAGCTTAACATCAACTCAATCCGTACTTCTCACTATCCACCTGACCCTACACTTATTACACTTGCTGACTTAATGGGATTCTATATTGTTGATGAAGCAGATATTGAAACTCACGGTGCGTGGCATATTAAGGCACCAGCAGGAGATAACTGTACAATCAGCCACGACCTTAAATGGGAAGGCAGATATGTTGACAGAGTAAGTCGTATGGTGTGCCGTGACAGAAATCATCCAAGTATTACAATGTGGTCACTTGGTAATGAGGCTTGGGGTTATAATTGTCAGGATTCCTGCTATGATTATATTAAAAACAGCGGTTCAAAAATTCCTGTTCATTATGAAAGTGTAATTCATACAAAACGTTTTGCTTATGATGTTATTTCTGAAATGTATCCAACTCAGGAAAATGTAGCAAAATACGGCGCACAGACTGCAAAGGATAAGAGATATCACGAAAAACCATACTTTATGTGTGAATATGTTCACGCTATGGGCGTTGGCCCTGGTGCAGTTGAGGAATATTGGGAAAGCATTTATGCCCACGACAACCTTATGGGTGGTTGCGTTTGGGAGTGGGCTGACCACGCTGTTTTACACGACGGTAAGGGTAAATATAAGTATAAATATACTTACGGTGGTGACCACGGTGAAGAAAAGCACGACAGCAACTTCTGTGTTGACGGTATGCTTTATCCTGACAAAACACCACACACAGGTGCTTACACTATCAAAGCAGTTTACAGACCTGTAAGAAGTAAGCATATCAGCGGAAAATGCTTCGAATTTACTAACACAAACAGATTTAAAAACAGTAAATATTTAAAGGTTATCTGGACTCAGCTTGTTAATGGTGCAGAGGTAAAATCAGGTGAATTATGTCTTGATATTGAACCAATGCAAACAAAGACTTATGAGATTCCTTATGAGTATTTCAATGCTGATAAGGATTGCCATATTAATATTGCATATTATGATGGTGAAAACCGTTGCGCATTGGAACAGAGCGTTTTAAGTGATTCTATGAAATTTACAAAGGGGCTTAGCATTAAGGGTGATTTTGCAATTTCAGATGAAAACAATATCCTTTCAGTTTCATTTGACAATGGTAACGTTACGTTTGATAAAAAGACAGGTGAGCTCTTAAGCTATAAGAAGAATGGCTGTGAATTTGTAAATGGTAGCCCTGCAGGTGGTAAAAAGGGATTCTTACCAAATGTTGTGAGAGCATCACTTGACAATGATTCTTATGGTCAGAAAGAGCCTTGGGCAAAAATCGAGCTTCACGATGCTGATATTGTTCTTTCTGATTTCCGTTATGCAAACAAGTCAATTTATGCCCTTGTTGGTGTGTCATACTCAATCAAAAAGGGACTCAAGAAATATTTCCGTGCTGATGTTATGTATAAGATTTACGGCAACGGACTCTGTGAGGTCGAATGTAAGCTTGATAAGGCATTATTCGGTTGTAGTCAGCTTCAGCGTTTCGGTGTAACTGTTGAGCTTGATTCTAATTTCAAGAATATTGAATTCTATGGCAGAGGCTCAGATGAAAAAATGGAAAACATCTGTGATATGAAGGACCATGCATATATCGGCATCTGGAAAACAACTGTTGAAGCAATGCACGAGCCTTACGTTATGCCACAGGATAATGGTAACTGCGGCGCTGTTAAATATCTTAAGCTTGCAAATGAAAATGGCAATGTGTTCACAGTTTACGGTGAGCCTAAATTCAGCTTCTCTGCTCACAACTACACACAGCGTTCACTTCATAACGCAAAGCATCAGGAGGAACTTGAATTTGTAGATTCAACTGTTCTTAATATCGATGGCTTTATGAGAGGTACAGGTACAAACACTTGTGGTCCTGATACGTTGGAGAAATACTGTGTCAAGACAGATAAGCCACTTTGCTTTAAGTTTGCATTTAAGGGTGAATAATTATGTTGGAATATAAATGGTTTGATGCAGGAGTTATTGACGACTCCTTCAGAAATTTAAGAATTGATATATTCGTAAAGGAGCAGGGAGTACCTCTCGAAAACGAATTTGACGATTATGATTTGCAGGTGCCTCATCTTGTGATTTTCCTTGACGGCGAAGCAGTAGCCACAGGAAGAGTAATTCCTTACGGTGAGGACACTGTTAAAATCGGTAGAATTGCAGTTAAAAAGGATAAACGAGGACTTCATCTCGGTGAAAAAATCGTTCTTGAGCTTTTAAGAAAATCAAAGGAAGACGGTGCAAAAACTGTCTATGTGGGTGCTCAGACTCACGCTGTAGGCTTCTATGAAAAATGTGGCTTTAAGCTTGTGGGAACACCTGAATATTTGGAAGAAAACATTCCTCATTACGATATGATTTTGAATTTTTAAGGAGTAGTTATGAAACTTTTTTACAATAAACCACCATCAAAAATGAAACTTAAAAAAGCATATTTCCGTGGCTTTGAAAATCTTTGGGAACAAACATCATTACCAATAGGTAATGGTAGTCTTGGTATGGGTGTAATCGGAAATATCAAGTCTGATAAAATTGTTTTGAATCTCAAAACTCTTTGGGCAGGTGGTCCTTCACCAAAAAGACCTGATTATTGTGGTGGTAACATTACAACACCTGATAAAGATGGTAAATTACCTGTTGATTATTACAAGGAAATTTATACTGCATTTAAAAATGGTGAAAATGAAAAAGCTCATAATCTTTGTGAAAAATTAGTGGGTATTTATGATGGTTACGGTGGATATCGTTGTTGGGGTACTCTTGATTTTAATTTCCCATCAATCCGTAACGAATATAACTATCATCGTGAACTTGATATGAGTACAGGTGTATGCACCACTTCTTATGATGCAAAAATGGGATTTTCAAAGAAACTCCACGATGACAGAATAGCATTTGTTTCTTATCCTGATAAATGTGGCGTAATCCGTTTTAAGAGAACAGGTGAGCCATTAACCACAGAAATCAGCCTTTCTTCAGCACACGGAAAGGTGCAGTATGAGAGCAATAAAATCATTCATAAGGGTCAGTTGGAGGATAACAGCCTTAAATTCTGTCTCGTTGCTAACATTCTGACAGACGGTACTGTAACTGCTTCTGAAAAATGTATTAAGCTTACAGGTGCTACATATCTTACAATCATCTGGTCAGCAGATACTGACTATATGGATAGTTACCCTGTTTACAGAACAGGTGAGAGTGCAGAAGCGCTTTTTGAAAGAGTAAGCGATGCAGTAAATTCTGCAACTGAAAAGGGCTTTGACAATCTTTTGTCTGCACATAAAAAGGACTTTAATGACCTTATGGGCAGAGTTGTAATTGACCTTAACGGTGCTGAAAATGTGTCAGCAGATACTCTTTTGTATAACTATTCAGGTAATGCTTCATACAGAAAGAATGCAGCAGAATTGCTTTATCAGTACGGAAGATATATGACAGTTTCCTCTTCCCGTGAAACAGACATTCTTCCATCAAATCTTCAGGGTATCTGGAATGTTTCAAATGACCCTAAATGGAGCAGTGACTTCCATACAAATGTTAATCTTCAGATGAACTATTGGCCTGCATTTAACGGAAATCTTGCTGAATGCTCAAAGCCATTAATAAGATATATCAAATCAATGGTTGAGCCTGGCAGAGTTACTGCAAAATATTATACAGGTATTGAAAGTAAGGATGGAGAGCAAAACGGATTCCTTTTCCATACACAATGTACACCGTTTGGTTGGACTTGTCCCGGCTGGAGCTTTGACTGGGGATGGTCACCGGCTGCAATGCCTTGGATTTTGCACAACTGCTTTGAACATTATGAATATACACTTGACAAAAAAGTCCTTCAGGATGAGGTTTATCCTATGCTTAAGGAATGTGCTGAATATTTCTCAAAACTTCTAATTGAAGATAATGGCAGACTTGTGACATATCCTTGCTATTCTCCTGAGCACGGTCCTCGAACAATGGGTAACACTTATGAGCAGGCTCTTTTGTGGCAGTTATATGATGACTCAATCCGAAGTGCTACTGAATTAGGTGTTGATAATGACTTAATTGAAAAGTGGCAGGATATTCAGAGTAAATTAAAGGTTTATGAAATAGGTGAGGACGGACAAATTAAAGAGTGGTACCACGAAAAGAAGCTTGGCGAATTCGGTCAGCACCACCACCGTCATATGTCACATCTTTTGGGTCTTTTCCCTTGTAATGTAATGGATAAGTTCAAAAATCCTGAGCTTATTGATGCTGCAATCGTTTCAATGAATCACCGTACAGATAAGAGTACAGGTTGGTCAATGGGACAGAAAATCAACACCTGGGCAAGAGTTGGTGACGGTGACAGAGTCCTTAAAATCATCGGTGATTTGTTTAAAAACGGTATTTATCCTAACTTCTTTGACTATCATCCACCATTCCAGATTGACGGAAACTTCGGCTTCACATCAGGTGTCAATGAAATGCTTATGCAGAGTAATTACGGATGTATCGAATTGCTTCCTGCACTTCCGACTGAATGGGATAAGGGTAGCATTGACGGAATTGTTGCAAGAGGAAACTTCACACTTTCAATTGAGTGGGAAAATAACACCCTCAAATCTGCAAAAATCACTTCAAATGTAGGTGGAAAATGTAAGCTTTATTACGCAAAATGTAATTTCTCAGTTGACGGAAAGCATTCCGAAAACGGTTTCCTTGATTTTGACGCCGAAAAAGGAAAAACATATACAATTACAGTATAAGAAAAATCGCTTTGGGTAAAACCAAGGCGATATTTTTATAATTCTCTTGACAATTGAGTGTTTATTCAACTATAATAACAGTTGAACAAATATTCAACTGAAAGGATGGTCATAATGTCAAAAAACGAATTTATCTGTGATTGTAATATGATTCACGAAGAAATGGTCAACGACACTCTTTCAAAAATGCCTGAAAATGAAATCCTCGAAAGTCTTGCCGACTTTTTTAAGATTATGGGTGATACTACAAGATGTAAGCTTTTGTTTGCACTTTTGCATAATGAAATGTGTGTCTGCGATTTAGCAAATGTTCTTTCAATGACAAAATCCTCAATTTCTCATCAGTTAAGTAAAATGAAGGATGTAGGACTTGTAAAATGCCGTAAAGAGGGTAAAGCGGTTTACTATTCCCTTGATGATGAGCATATTCAGGAAATTTTTGAGGTTGGTCTTAAGCATATTAATCATAAAAAGGAGCACTGATGATATGAAAACAGAAAAGAATATTTTAATTGCATTTATATTAAATTTATCATTCTCGATTTTTGAGCTTATAGGTGGTATAATCACAGGCAGTGTTGCAATTCTTTCCGATGCAGTTCACGATATTGGTGATGCTGCAAGTATCGGATTTTCATATTTCCTTGAAAAGAAAAGTAAAAAACAGCCTGATGAAACATATACCTATGGCTATGCACGATTTTCTGTAATGGGTAGCGTAATTACAACGCTTATTCTCCTTTTTGGGTCTTGTGCTGTCATTTACAATGCAATTATCCGAATTTTCAATCCTGTAGAAATCAATTATAACGGAATGATTATTTTTGCTGTCATTGGTGCATTGGTAAATTTCCTTGCAGCGTATTTTACAAAGGACGGAGATTCACTTAATCAGAAAGCAGTTAATCTCCATATGCTTGAGGATGTTTTCGGATGGCTTGTAGTTCTCGTTGGTGCAATTATAATGCGATTTACTGATATAAGGATTATCGACCCGATTATGTCAATGGGTGTTGCAGTTTTTATCTTTATCAATGCAGTTAAGAACTTAAAGGAAGTCCTCGATTTGTTCCTTGCAAAAATTCCACAGAATATAAGCATTGAGGAAATAAAAGAGCATTTAACTGAAATTGACGGCGTTAAGGATGTTCATCACATTCATATCTGGAGTATGGACGGTCAACACAATTATGCCACAATGCACGTTGTAGCAAATGGCGATGCTCATAAAATAAAAGATAGTATCAGAAACGAGCTTCGTGAACACGGAATAGGTCATGCTACACTTGAACTTGAAGAGGAAAATGAGCATTGCCACGAGGAAAGCTGTCACGTCCATTTTGAATACGATTCAGGTCATCACCACCATCATCACCATCATCACCATTAAAGGAATGCCTATGAAAGAGATAGATTCAATAGAATTTGTGAATTACACAAAGAAAGAGGAAATACTCAATTCAGTAACACATATTATCGGTGCAATTCTTACTCTTATTGCAACTGTTATGTGTACAATCCGTTCATTATCACTTGAAAGGATAGATTACCTCATAATCGGTCTTGTGTATTGTCTTTCAATGCTGATAGTATTTACGTGTTCATCAATTTATCACGGATTACCGAAAACAAAAGCAAAAAAGGTGATGCGATTAATTGATTACACTGCAATAAATTTAATGATTATGGGTACAATCACACCATATATGCTGTTATCGGTTGCTGAAATTAATCATACATTAGGTTGGCTTTTATTCATAATTTGCCTTGTTGCAACTATAATATCAATTACCCTTACATTGACATCATTCACTAAAACAAAGTCAATCAGAATGATATTATATATTGTAATTGCCCTTTGTGCATTTTCTTCCATATTTGTAATAGGTGACCAGGTAAGCATTGAAGGAAAACGACTCGTTTATCTTGGAAATATAGCGTATGCATCAAGTCTTGTTCCCTTTACAATCGGTGCTAAAAAGCGGTATTTTCACGCTGTGTTTCATGTTTTGGTGATAGTTGGTGCAGCTATACATTTTATTAATTTATACATTTATGTTTTTAATTGAATAGCCTTGAATTAACTAAAATATTATGATAAAATAAAGTTCATATTTCAAAGGGGAGAAAAATTATGAAAAAAATAAGTAAGTTTATATCAGTAATTCTTGCTCTTGTATTGACTCTTTCTGTTTTTGCGTTGAATGTCAGCGCAGCAGTTGTTGTGCCTGAAATCAAGATAGAACCAAACAGAGCTGCAGCACATATTGGTGATGTGATTACAGTTTCAGTAACAGCACCTGCAAATTCAAAACTTTGTAGTCTTAATTTCGATTTGATTTATGATGAATCAGATTTTGAATTTATCGAAGCAGTGGCACACAATGTGTTTGAATTAGAAGCACTTAATCCAACCTTGTCAAATCATGCCATTAGATATGTAGGAGTAGCTTCAGATTATATCGGTAACGAGGCTGTAACATTCTTTACTGCTAAATTCAGAGTTCTTGATAATTGCAGAGATATGTATGTTGTTGTGAATGAGGCTCATGTTATTGATGCGAGTGGCAAGCAGGTAAATGTCACAATGGATGCAAACATTCTTTCGAACCCTGTTGTAATTCATCAGGCTGAAAATGAAAATGTCATTGTAGCACCAACATGCCTTGAAACTGGCTTTAAAACATATAATTGTCCATGTGGTAAATTTGTTGAGGAAGTAACTCCGGCAAAGGGGCATACATATGTAGGAGGTGCTTGTGTTGATTGTGGCGCAGGAGCACCTGCAGAAATTACAACTGTTTATATTCAGGAGCCTTCAGCAACAACAATCCGTAGTGAGGATGGCATTATTCTTCATGCAATTGTTCAGGGGAATATGACAGGAAAAACACTCTCGTGGAGCGCAAGTGATGATAAGTGCTTCGATATTGATATATCAGGAAACGATATTACAATCATCTCAAAGAAAAAAGGTACTACTACATTTACAGTATCAATATATGATGCGGACGGACAAGTTGTTTCAAGAGCAAGCATCGAAATGGAATCAAAGGCAGGCTTTTTTGACAGAATCGGTGGCTTCTTCCGTAAACTCTTTGGTACTAATGTAATTTATACTAACTGATTTAATGCAATTATAATTGATTGGTGGAGTTAACCCTCCACCTTTTTTCATTTAAAATTATAATTTGTCGCTCTCTTTGAATGGCGTGTTTACGCCTCCCTCTGACGAGGGAGGTGGCAAAATCTTTGATTTTGACGGAGGGAGAGATAGTTAATATGTAATCTGACTACCCCTCAGTCACTTCGTGACAGCTAAGTCTCACCTGCCGGTT
>JAEIGA010017857.1_pt1 | contig 10805 bp, 11 predicted proteins | sample 9270691 | NCBI WGS metagenome assembly JAEIGA01 (sample SAMN17057246, study PRJNA624740) | gut metagenome | biome: biome; isolation source: fecal sample | host: Bos grunniens | place: China: Xizang | collected 2019 | reverse complement strand
GCAGCTGGTATCGGTATAGCGTCAGTAAAGTAAGCATTTACTCCTATACTAGATCCACTTGGACCTAAAGCATAGACTACAGCAGAAGTATAAGTCTGCACTGTAGTATAGTCAGCAGACATTATTGTGTGAGTAAAAGTAAAGCTTAAATTCCGATTAGTGTCTGAGGATGGTCCAGCGCCTAAAGCCTCTCTATTAGATCGATCCCAGCTCCAAGTACCAGTAGAAGTGTCTAGATTAAGCTTGAACTCCCATAAATATATACCACTCCCAGAGTCATGATGCTTTACTATAACAGTAGTTGTCTCAGAAGCACCATCAGTCAAACTATTAGTAAGTGAAGTGCAGTTGATTCCTTCTATAAAAGGTGTATTTGGGGCGTCAAAGAAGAAGCGCTCTGCATAATCATTATAGAAAACTACATCAAGCTCTACTACAAAAGACTTTATAACTATATCAGCAGAAGTTGGATTATATGCATTTACCCTATGAGCTCCAAAGTAAAGCTGTACGCCTGCTCCATTACCACTTGCATCTATAGTAGGAATAGCTTTTGATATAGCTACATATCCATTTACGTAGCCAGCAGGCTCTTTTAGAGTCATGCCAGGAGATGTTGCAAGTATAGTTTTACTAGTTCCAGCAGGTACAGTTATACTCTTATCTTTCATACCTACATTTAAGTAAGCTTTGTAGTTAATAGGCCTGTACTGTCTACATAAATCATTTTTAAAAGTAGATTTAGTACTTGCGCCACTCTGAGTTATATCTTTTGTAAAGTTTCTCCAACCATGAGTAGTAACTGCTCTTATACCAGCAAGTGAGAATCTAGAGTTGGTGCTATCCCAGCTAATTTCACCATACCCAATCATTTCATCTCCAATAACTTGACCTACTGCACAATTAGAATTGCTTATAGAAAAATCGTTAGTGTTGTAAAATGCATCACTGCAGCAATTAGTATAAGCGTTAGTTAAATTCTTAGTCCAGTAGCTCATGTGAGTAGCTGACAGTGCAAGACCGCCAGGAAGCTCTATGCTATCTACTGTACGACCGTCTCTATCTGTAGTAGTAAGAGTACTACCAGAAAGTGATGCGTGAGCAAGTGCACTTGCGTCTTTTACATAATAGCCGTTATATTTCTTAAAATCAGCCATAAATCATACCTCCTTAATCTGCAAATTCTACGTCTTCTGTAGTCGTTGTACCTGTGAAAGTAGGCTGGCTTACTGTACCTGTAGGAGTAATAGAGCCACTTACAGTCATTTCATTACCTGTGAAAGTAGGCTGAGTAATGCTACCTATTGCGGGGAAAGCTCCAGCATTGAAAGCTCCTTCAGTAAAGCTACCAGGTGTAAATGCACCCTCAGTAAAGCTACCAGCACTGAATGCACCTTCTGTAAATGTTCCAGGTGTAAATGTTAGCTCTTCAGTAGCAGAGTTATAAGTCAGAGTACTAGCTACAAAAGTGTCAGCTGCTTTACTAGGAGCTACATAAGTATCAGCTGCTTTGCTAGGAGCTACAAAAGTATCTGCTGCTTTACTAGGTAAAGTACCTTGTGTAAGAGTCACATTACCACCGCTTAAAGTACCACTAGAAGTACCAGAAGCAGAGAAGCTAGAAGGGTTACCAGTAAAAGTAGGCTGTGAAACTGTACCTTCTGGTGTTACGTCTACTGTAGCAGAAATTGTATTCTCTACTGTGCCATCTGCTCTTTTGATTTCAACATTATGAGTAGTAGCATTTACTTCTACTGCTTCAACATAGTTGTTCTCAATAGTGTTAAGTCTATTGTCCTGCTCAATATTTTTTTGAGTAGAAGCATGAATTTCATCAAGCAATTCGTCCTCTACATTGATGTTAGTATGTTCTACACCTTGACCAAAATAGATGCCTATACCAGCTTCGTAAGTAGAAGCTACTATTTCTTCGTCTAATTCAGCTATCTTCTGGTCCTGTTCAGTATTTTTTGCTTCTACAGCATCCATTCTGTCGTCTAAGTCAGATACATCGTCTGTTAGACCGTCAATAAGGTCTGCGTGCTGGTCTACAGCGTCTTCTAAATTGTCTATATCTCCTTCAGCTGTATCCATTCTGCCTTCTAGTGCGTCTATATCGTTTTCTGCAGTAGTCATTCGATCTCCTAAAGAATCTACTGTGCCTTCTAAAGAAGTTACTCTATCTTCTAAAGAGTCGATATCGTCTTCTGCAGCACTCATATGAACTTCAAGGTTGTCGATATCTGATTCAGCTACGTCTAGTCTACCGTCTAAAGCTACGATGTCTTCTTCAGCTGCAGATACTCTTGGAGTAAGAGCATTGATTTTTTGCTCATTGAGGTTAGCTTTAGCTTTTACAGAAGCTATTTCGTTTGTATTTTCTTGTATAAGTCCTCTAGCTTCAAGGTCTATAACTTTCAAGTTTTCTCCATTGAAGTCTACGTTACCTAAGTATTTAGTAGGCATAATCATTCCTCCTTCTCTTTTACAGTCAGAGTCATTGTGGTTTCGTCGTAGCTAACTTCGTAAACGTCGTTAGCTATTTCGTTGTAAGCACGAGTAAGCTTTGCAAGCCACTCGATGGGAGACATATAGTTCTCAAAGGTTTCCGGTATCTCCTTTACCGGAATGATGGGTGGTAACTTTTTCATAAAGCATACTCCTTTCAATAAATTATAAAGAAGAGATCTTTAAGCTCTTCTATTATCTCTTGATAAATGTTGATCATTACGTCTCTGTATTCCTGAAGCATCTGCATATACGACTTTCCACTGTTATATTTGCCTTCTACTTCCTTGTGATATTCACCTTCATGTGTTCTGTCATCTGTACCACTATCTTCAGTAGCTATGTTATGACCATAAGCAGTAGTAGCAGTGTCAGTATTGTTGAAAGTAGTAGTTTCCTGTACACCTTTACCGTGAGTAGTAGTTGCAGTATCAGTGTTATCAGTTTCTACCTTGTCATTATAAGTAGTAGTAGTCTCTTCACCTTTACCGTGTAAAGTAGTAGTAGTATCGTCTACTTCAGTTACACCAGAAGTCTTTTGACGCTGGTCAGTTACGCCTGTACTTAAATCATGCTCCATATGGTCTGCGTTAGTAGGCTGACCGTTGATCTTATCACTGATAGTATAACTAAAGTTACCACCATCAAAATAAGTACCACTTACTTCTCCAGAAGCATTAAAAGGTGTTTGATCTTTCTCATGAGTAGTCTTTGTATAGCTAGTTAGATAGTCAGTATCTGATATGCCAGATATGCTACCCTGAGGTGTATCATTATTGTAGCTCCAATCAGTACTCTTATGGTCTGCAGTCTCATGTATCTTATTGTCTGAGTGACTACCAGCATTAGTGATTGTATGACCCTTATCTTCCTCAGTGTGGTCAAGAGTAACAGTAGTTGTACCGTCTTCTTGAGTTTCTACGCCTAAAGTACCAGTATGCTTCTGTTCACCGTCAAGTACATCTACTACCTTAGTAGTACCACTCTCTTGAGTTTGTACTCCAATTGTACCAGTGTGAGCATTTGTTACTACATCCTTGTCAGAATGCTTTGTATTACCCTCAGCAGCAGTTACGCCGTGATCTTCATGCTCGTCTGTGCCATCTTCTGTATACTTAATATCATCAAATATGGGATATTCAAGTTTTGTAGATTCATAACGCTGATTGTACAGAGGCGCAATTTCGTTTAATCTACGATTAAGTCTGAGTATAAAGTCTGAAGGAGTATAAGTGCAAATCTCATATTCCCAATAATGCTCTAGAATCATGCGCTCAAGGTCAATACGATCATCGCCGTCGTCTAAAAGTGTATATCTACTAGAGAAAAGCTGAGGAATAGCAGCGTTTGCTATATCGTCTATACGATCGAATGCCATACCAGTAAGTTCATTAAACTTTAAACCAGACACTTGTTCGCAGACTTCACTCAGATTAAGTGTATACTTTGCCATTATTCCTCACTCCCTTCTTCTATTGCAGTTGTAGTTTCGTCTCCAAGCTCGTCCCACTTTTGGTCTAAGCCGTCTATAGCAATTTGTACTTGATTGAAAGCTACTTTAATGTCTAAGCCAAATACTTCTTTAAGAAGCTCTGCACCATGCTGACGAGGCTTTTCTCTGCTCTCTTTTTGTACCATACTACCAGTAACAGTCTTAGCTACTTCGTATTGAGACATCTGTTCTGCTTTACTCTCTTCATTTGATACGTTTGCTATACCAATAGAGCTTAAAGCTTCGTTGAATGTGTTAGTAAATTCCTCACGTAAAGACTTCATTACGTATTGTAGACCGTCAGTAAGTGTTTGTACTTTTATGCAGTCTACTTCACTAATTCCATCAATAAGTATTGCAGGTTTAAAGTCGTATATTTCAGTGAATATAGCTTCTACTGCAGCTTTATTGTTAGAAGTAGTAGATACTATAAAAGGTACTTTTGAGTTTCTTACACACTGATCAATTGACAGCCTTATATTTGCAAGTCTACCTGCAAAAAACTCTATGTTAATTAGAGTAGGAATGTTAGTAGTTCTATCCCAAATAATAACAGAATTATCTGGATTAAGATCTTTATATATTATGTTACCATAAAGAGTAGAAGCAGAGTATACTAAAGGTCTACCATTTGTATCGTACTTAGTTATTTCTCCAAGTACAAGTGTAAGATACTTTTCTAGTATCTCATCATAATAGAATACTACACAGCCATTATTTATAAGTATTCTTTCCATTATATCTCTATCTACTTCTAAAGGTAAACCTTCCCAAGTAGGTATAGAGATAGCAAGAGTATAGAGTAGATCAAAATAATAATTTTTTGCGTACTCTAAGTTAAAAATTCCAAAATCATGGCATTTTTTTGTTAGCATGTTTTTACCATACAAAGACGGTTCATACTGTCTAAAAATGCTAGATATTGATTTATCTGCTGCCATTATTAATCATCTCCTCCGTCATTAGTTCCAGCTATGTCTCCATTACTATCGTTATTATATATAGTGTTAAACATACATATCTCACTCTTAGTTGCAGAACTTATATTCCAGAAAGTGCAGCCGTTCATGAAAATTTCATTTACTTTTCTTTGCTGGCTCATAGAGCAACGAGTAGTAGTAGACGGATTATAGCACTCGTCAAGTGTCTTTATATAAGTAAACTTAGGTCTAGAGTTTGTTACTGGCTTACCTACGTAACCAGCTTGAGAGTAGCCATATCGTGAAAAGTATTTGTCTATCTGTTTAGCAAAGCTTTCTCTTATACTTATGTGAGCAAAACGGAACTGCTTTCTATAATAAGCAAAGTCTAAGTTAGAAATGTTTGAACTTCCACTGAAGCTATCTGGAGCGTCTTTAGCTTGCTGTAGAGAATTGTTCCAGTTTTGATATTGTTCTATAAGTGACCCCACTCCACTCATTAATGAATCTCCAGCTCCAGCCCAGTTACCACTAGAAGCTCCAAGTGCTGCTCCAAATAATGCTTTACCAGCAGTATATTCCATTTTGTTTTGGAAGACTTTACCATTTTGAGCTACGTACATTTGATAAGCGTCACAAGTCCATGAACCAAGTGGGAAGTTAGAAAGTTCTACTTTGTAATCGGGGTCTACTCTATTATAGTAGTTACGTCCTTCTTCAGTATATTCGAAGCCTCTATAACCATTGTAGTTTATTGGTCCAGCTCTAAAAGTTACTGGAGGAGCCGCAGTGGTTTCTACACCTATAGCTTTGTAATTTACACTGTTTAAAGTGAGATTATCCCAATTCTCAAAATGAATGTCTGTATAGTTACCCATATCGTTCATAAGTCGTCCATAGTTATAAGGGTAGTAAGTAAGTTTTTTATTGTGAGGTGTAAAGCCGTCAAGTTTAGAGTAATCACCTAATTTGTAAGATGTATCACCTGGAATTCCTGAAGGGCTAAATCTAGAAACACACCAGTATTTTAGACTTCTATTTATCATATCGTCTGTTACTTCGAATACTCTAAGTGCTTGAGCCTGAGCTGTAAAAGCTGCATAAGGTACTACATAAATACCGAGTACTTGACTTACATCATCTACATCATTTAGATAATCTTCTAACCAAGTTCTAGCATAATTTGAATCAAGTGAATAATTTACTGCTTCAAAATGCATACCTTGAGGTACTCCTTGAATATAATGAACTTCTGTTCTAGTAGTAGAAGTGCCTTCAATATTTCCAAGATACGCTATTAAGATCATATAATTATGTGTATCTATATCATTGTAGTCAGTGCCAACAAGTGCGGGTGCATTCTCTATTTCGTTATAAGTGTATTCACCCAATGCAACACTTTCTGCTATACGAAGTCTATTAAAGCCATTAGTTTCTGAAGCGTGATGTCTGTCTATTGGGCATGCAAAAAGCTGATTGTCGTTAGTTAAGAAAGAAGTCATTACGTCTACTTCAATGTCAAATTCATAAAGTGAATATTGCACACCGGATTCAACTTTTCCGTCGTTTATATATCTACAACCTAAAATGAAGGCAAAATAATTTCCAGTTTTAGAATCGCTTATATAAGCGTAGTTATAAGTGTGAGCATAATCTTCTCTTACATTTAACTTTATAGTACCTTTACTAGTAGTAGAGTCTACTTTTATAGTCATAAGATCGCTAAAGTCAGTGTGAGAATAAGTGTCAAAAAAGGTCTTTTTGTCTGCTACTGAAGCAGCTCCTAAAGTATGGTTGTAAGAGTTGTCAAAAGGTACTTCTCTATAAAAAGTCACACTTGTTGTATATTGTGTACTTGCCATTCTAATCCTCCTTTACATAAAACATAGGGGCGACTATTGCCGCCCCCTAGTTTAATAAAATTATTCTACAGTTACGTCAACTGTATCAGATTTTGTACCATCAAATACAGAAGTTGCAGTGATAGTAGCTGAACCAGCTGCTACTGCAGTTATGTTACCAGAAGCATCCACAGTTGCAACGTCTTCGTCAGAAGAAGTCCAAGTAAGTGTCTGAGGAGCAAAACCAGTAGTTACTACTGTAGCCTGTGCAGAAATCTGACCGTCAACAGGAAGAGTTACAGAACTAATGTTAAGTGTTACAGAAGTTACGCCCTGTGTATCACCTATAAGCATGATAGCATTTCTGAAAGGTGAAGCAGAAAGTATCTTCTGAACATGGTACCAAGAGTTGTAGTAAAGACCTTCGCCGTTGAAAGGAGAAGTATGACTCTCAATGTACCAATCATAGAACTGGAACCACTCTTCATCAACTATGAAGCAAGCAATAGTATCAAGCTTAGCAAGCTCAGCTGCTGTAAAGCTGTGATAACCAGGAAGAGCATTACCCTCTGAATCCTTAAAGAGCTCGTCAAGACGATCTACGTCTAAGTCTTTCCAAGGAGGAAGAATCTGCTTCTTACCTAAGAACTCTGCCTTTTCCATGTTGAATGCATTTGCAAGTACTTTGACATCCATAGTAGCGTCAAGTGTTGTGGAGACAAAGAATCTCAGTCTTTCTACTGGTGTTTCATTAAGTACATGCATAATGTTATATTTTCTAGTAGGGAATTCGAGCTCTGAACGAATAGCGCGCGCTACTGCTACAATATTCTCGATATTGCTTACAGTAGAAGTATCTGGAACCTGAATACCTACTACATAACCCTGATACATATTGATACCGATTAAGTATCTAGTTGCAAGATACAGATCGTATCTAGCTGCCTTGTACATAGAGCCTATGATCTGATTGATTAGTCTCTCTACGCCAGAAGCATTTGTAAATGCCTTACGAACATCTGCTTCCTGAATAGTAGCCTTATAATACTTTGTATAGTTAAGAGTATGGAAAGCTGCCTTAACATCAGGAACTTCTCTCTTCATCCAATCTGTCTCTGCTACTGCAGGATCGTACTGGAAAGGCTTAGCGATGTCTACAAAGATCTCTTCTACAGTCTCACCGTAGTCAAGTACACCCTTGTTTACCCAACCAAGTGGATTCTCCCAATACTGATCGGAAGCAAAGATTACTTTACCAATTCTGTTTACAAGACCATTGATAAACTCGTTGTACATAATAGGATTGTTCAAAAGAACTGCACCAATTGTACGAATTACACCTGCATCATTAGTAGCTACAGGTACAGCGTTCTGATAGTCAGTAGAAGCGCCGTTACGAATAGCGTTAAGCACCGCTGTAGGAGAACCAGTTAAGTCTCTCTCAAGCTGTCTAGGTTTTCTTGCCATATTTTGTCATCCTTTCTTAATCTTCAAATATAGAGTCAAAAGTCTCTAAAGTCTCAGGCTCAGGTTCATTATCGTCCTCAGCCTTGTCTTCTTCTGTCTTTTCTTCTTCTTTAAGAGTAAAGCGATCTGCATAACTCTTTTTGAGTGCATTATAAGCTTCCTCTAAAGAATCTTTAGCTGCAGTAAGCTCAGCATTAGCTGCTGTAAGAGCTTCTACTTCAGCTGTCTTGTCTTCTACTTCAGGAGCATCAAAACTATCTGCAATGTCTTCTAGCATAGCTATAGTGAAGTCATCTGGTGCATCGCCACCATGAGTTCTTACTGCTTCAAGAAGTTCTTCTTTAGTCCTTTTCATGTATTATTGCTCCTTTCTACAATGTATGGGAAGTCAAGGCTAAAGTGGAATTTAGTATACTGATTTACGTTAGCAATGTTGCCGTGGAAATAGCATGAAATGTCATATCCACTCATTTCCTGAGTAAGCTCGCAATCAAGCATGCAAGTCTGCATATCAGTAAAGTTGCCTTGAGCATCAAAATGCTCTACACACATGGGTGTATAGAAATGATTTGGTGTCTTTGTAAGATCAAGTGTTACATTATCATCTAACTGAATATTTACTACTTCTAGAGTATTGTCAGCTACCTGTACACTCTGTAATACGCTACCAGTAAAGCTGCAAGCTACAGAATCCATAGTAGAAGCAAAAGAATAATATTCATGATCTACATCTGAAGCGTAGAAGTAGTCAGGATTAGTGAATACAGTCTGTACTACAGTTATAGGCTCATTAAGCATTGCTTCTATAGCTTCTATTCTAGCAGTAATCTCAAGTCTTAAATTAGTTATAATACCACGAATTTCAGTTATATCACCACGGATATCTTCAATATCGTTCTCAATGTCATCGATCTCATCAATCTTTGTCTCAAGAGCTACTACTCTAAGAGCTAGTGCGTTTAACTCATCTTTTGTAGCATACTGATCCCAATCGATTTCATTGAACCAGGCCTTGAGCATGTCTAAGAATTCCATAAAGCCATTCTTAGGGAAAGATTCTGTTTCATAAAGATTCACTGGCTCATGAGGTGTTATTTCAAGCATTGTCATTCTCCTTTCTCTTATACTTCAGTAAGAGTACCCTTGTATGTCTTACCGTCTACTACTACAGATGCAGTAATAGTTTTCTTTTTAGGCTTAGTTTCAGTAGTTGTAGTAGTTGTAGTAGTTTTAGTATATCCATTTAGTCCAGCTGCTTTTATTGCACTAGGATAATCTACATAAGAGTAATCCATATCACAGCCACCAGCTATACCATAAACTGTTCCTACTTTGTATTGCCAAAGACCATAAGCACCAGAAATAGCTGGTTTAGTTGCATTCCAGTGAGCTATCCAGATTGCATATCTAGACTTAATATCATCGTCAATAACATTATTATACCAGTTGACATTTGTGTAAACTCCTGCCCAATAGCCAGCTTTTTCAAGTTCATTGCAAAAAGCTTTTACTATTGCTGATACTTTAGCTCTACCAAGTTTGAACTGATCGTCATTTTCTACATCAAAGTATATTGGATATTCATACTTTTTGCCTTTAATGATTGCAATACAAGCTTTTGCTTCCTCTCTAGCTTCTGCTTCAGATAAAGCATAAGAGTACCAATAAGCACCTACTGGTATACCTTTAGCTTTAGCATTTTTGTAGTGAGTTTCAAACATTGCATCTTTTTGTGTAGAATATCTACCATAACCTGCACGTACAATTACAAAATCTGTCTTAAGCTTATTCCAATCTACACTTGTTTGGCAATAACTTATGTCAATACCTGCTTTCTTATAAGCCATAACGTTTCCTCCTTTCGTTATTTGTTTAGTTTCTTTTTGAGATCGCTATATAGATCGTCTAACTTAACATCAGGATCTTTTATAGCCTTTCTTAGTATGCTTGTCAAATAAAGCAATTCTAAATTAGAGACTTTATTTGTTCTAAGCGTTTCTGCTATTAGCTTAAAGTCATTCTTCTTAATCATTTGCTTCCCTCCTCTCAGCTACTTGAACTAGCTGATTTACAACTTCTGAATTATGGTTTACTGCGTTAGTAAGCTCTCCAAGTTTTTGAATTGCATCATCTAAACTCTTACGCTCCCTTACATACACAAATTTGAGCGCATAGCCACAAAGTAAAAAGCTGAATATAGGGAAGCCTACAGTAGAAATTATTTGTGCTATATCATTCATACTATCAGCTCCTTTAAAAAAGTATGAGGGTACTAGGAGGAATGAGTACCCTCTTAGAAATGGGTGCACAAGTTACAGGATACTTTATTCAAACCAAATGAATTTTCTTTGCATTATAAATTGCTGTATGTATCCACTATCTTGTATAATTAAATAGAATTTCATTTCTGTTAACAACTAAAAGTCATTTAACAAATTACAGACTAATCAAAAAAAGAATGCAGAAGTATGAGATGGATAAAAATGCTACAAAAAGCTACAAAGCAAAAAATGAGTACAGATGTGTAAAGAATGCTTTGCATCTACTAAAAAAAGTTCGGGCGGGTCCGACTTTTCT
>JAEIGA010017856.1_pt1 | contig 10805 bp, 11 predicted proteins | sample 9270691 | NCBI WGS metagenome assembly JAEIGA01 (sample SAMN17057246, study PRJNA624740) | gut metagenome | biome: biome; isolation source: fecal sample | host: Bos grunniens | place: China: Xizang | collected 2019 | reverse complement strand
GAAAGGAGAAACTAAAAATGTCAAATGAATGTAGATTTTATCCCGTTTAGTGTTCTGATGCTACATTATAGACTTTGAGTCCACAAGAGGGTCATGTTTATTTCACTACTGATACTAAGAAGATTTTCTTAGGAAAAGGCACTGGCGAAAGCGCAAAAATGATACCCATGTGTGCGGCCACAGGCTTTTTCTATGGTACAAAATATATTGAGCCAGATTTAAGTGGAAATACTCCCGATCCAAATGTAACTTTTACATTTGATGAAATTGAAGGCGATGAAATTCCTGAGGTTGATGATTTAATTCTTAATGAAGATGGATGCTTTTATCGTGTTAAATCAGTGTCTGAAGATGATGTTGCTACTCTTAGATTAACTCTACAAGGTACTGGTACTGGCGGTGGAGGCGGAAATAATAGCGGGTCTAGCGCATAGTATACCATTAATGCAGTTGGTGGCACTTCTAAGATTTTCTCAACCATGGCAACCGAAATGCTTATTGGTTTTAAGGCTGTGTATAAAGGCGATGACGCCGATGACTATATTTCTTATATTTCTTGTACACTATCTGGTGAAGAAATGCCTTTCTTGGAAATGGAAGACGTTTATGTACCATTTAACGAAGATAAATATATTGATTTAGCCCCATATGCGGCTTTATTTAGTACTGTTGCACAAAAATCTATTTCTTTAGAAGTTCGTAATATTTATGGCGAGTCTCGTGCTTTAACATATAAGATTAAACTGGTTGAGATGTCAATTGCTCAAACCCAAAATAATATGTTATATTCTTTGACTCCCAATTATATTTATGACTGTACTGTTAATGGCGGCTTATCTTTAAAAAATAGAAGAGTAATTTATTCTTTCTATAAAGATGGTTCAAGTGTGGCTATGCCTGCAAAAACTATTGAATATTTAACAACCATTGATGGTAATGTTAAAAAGGAATTGGATTTAAGTGATTTAACTCATGGCACTTATGTGATGAAAGTTCAAGCAACTGGTAATATTGAAAATACTACCACAACTGTTTCCAGTAATATTTTAACACATAAGATTATTTATTTTGATAGTGCTCAAGGCACAGCCCTATTCTCTGCTTTCTTACCAGAAAAAACTGAACAGTTTGCAAATATTCCATTTACTACTCTATTGGTTACTGGTGGTAGCGCAAAAGAATATACTATGGAATTGCGTATAAATGGTAATTTGGAAACAACATTAAAAATTACTGCTCATACACCGCTGGATTACAATTTATTGTTTGAAGAAAAAGGTGTTTATTCACTAACTTTAACTGTTGTAGAATTAAACGTATCTTACTCTACAATATTAAATATTGTTGAATATACTGGTAAATTGCCTGTAATTGATGTTAATCGAGATGACTTAGAATTGTATTTAAATCCTAAGGGAAAGTCCAATAATAGCATTACTCGCAATGTATGGGAAAATCATAACGGCAAATTTAGTGCCACTTTAAATGATTTCTATTATGGAGATATTAATGGTTGGTTCACTGATGAAAATGGCGTTAGTTATTTAAAATTGTCCCAGGGTGCAACTTTAACTCTACCAGAATATAAACCATTTGCAAAAAATGCAATGGATAAGAGTAATTATGGCATTACCATTGAGCTTGATTTTAAATTAAGTTCTGTTTTGGACTATAGCAAAGATTTAATTCGTTGTTTATCTACTGATAGCAATGGAGTTATTTACGCTGGTTTTAGAATTACTGGTAATAAGGCTTATTTATATTCCAGTATTAAAAACGGAAGTACTGGTGATCCTGTCGTATTAAACATGGTTGAAGATCAGCGCATTAGAATTACTTATGTCGTTGAGAAAAATGATGTTGATTTCCCAATGATTTTAACTTACTTGGAAGGTATTATTTCTAATGTTAGTAAATATGAAACCACAGACCGCTTTGTTGATGCTGGCGGCGATGGCGCTACTCCAGGTACTTTAATTATTGATTCTCAATATGGTCAAATTGATATTTATTCCATCCGCATTTATTCTGCTGCATTAGAGCAGTCTGTTGTTCTTGGTAACTATCAGGCTACTTTAGGTTCTTTAGCAGAGCGCGAAGAGAGTTTTAAGAGTAATTCTATTTTGACTAATAATAAAGTTGATTTGCGCTATATGGAAGATGAGGGTTATGAATTAGATATTCCTTATATTAAATTAACTGGTGGTTATAAAGCCGCAGATAAGAAAGTAATGACTATGGGTGTGTCTGGTGATGAATTTGCCTTGCCCGTAGGTAAAAAAGACTTCCGTCTTATTAGTTTTGAATTAAAATATCCAAAGACTGGTTATTTTGCAGAAAAAGGATATGAAGATTTCAAAGAAATGTGTACTTTTGAATCTGGTAAAAACGAAACTTCACTAAATCCTGCCTATGGAGAAACTCCATTAACTGGCGCAGTTATGTATGCACAAGGTACTTCTTCTTTGGAATATCCTGTTAAGAATTTGCGTGTTAAATTTAAGACAAAGAAAGTTGCTGTCCGCCCAGGTATGGAGCCAGTTAATTTAATTTGTTTAAAGGCCGACTTTATGGAATCCTCTGGTTCTCATAACACCGGTGCCGCAAACTATATTGATGATGTTTATAAAATGGCTTCAATGTCCACTCCTGGTCAACAATATTATAAAAATGAAGATATTGTAACTTGTATTAAGGGTCATCCTGTGGCAGTATTCTGGAGTCCTAGTGGTTCTGATGGTACTTACGAATACATCGGTAAATATAACTTTAACCTAGATAAAGCAACTCCAGAGCCTTTTGGATTTAAAAATACTCCTGAAAAATATGATGCTACCGCAACAGAAAAGTTCGGCTGGGATGCCAATGGTAAAAATGTAATTCGTTGTTTTGAATATTTAGATAACTCTACTATGGTATGTAATTTCTTACCAAAAACTGGTAAAACTTATTATGATACTTGGTATGAGTCAGTCTTGGAGAGTACTGGTGATACTCACTTTGGTTGGACCGAAGGTTTTGAGTCTCGTCACCCCGAAGACTTGGTAAAGCGTGAAGATGCTGATTGCATTTATACTATGGCAAGTTGGGTAAATGAATTAGCAACATTGCGTTACGGTACTAAAGTATGTCCCACTTGTGGTGAAGTTTTAGCAATGTCTAATCGTTGTCTATATTGCCAAGAGCAAGATTTAACAGATATTGAATATGTTAAAGAGCCTAATGAGGCTTTGGCGTTAGCTCGTTTTAAAAATGAGTATGAGTGTTATTTTAATAAAGAATATTTAGTGGGTTATTACTTAATTACTAATTTATTATTAATGATTGACTCTCGTACTAAAAACTGCATGATGGCTTCTTGGGGTCCAGAAGCAGACGGTTTCTTGGGCAATGCAGACTTTAAAGAAAAGTTCTATTATCCTCTAATTCAAGATACCAACGGCGATTGGGTGCCTAATGAAGAGGCTGAACCGGTTAAACCCGGTAATTATATTTGGTATCCTATTTTCTATGATATGGATACAATGCTTGGTGTTGATAACCAAGGTTACCCTCGTTTAAATTATTATGATGAGGATATTAACCCTGAAACCTTTAATGGTGAAGATATTTTGTGGAACTTTGTTCGTGACGCTTTGCCTGGTGAGGTTGCTAATTATTATGGTAAATTTGAATCTGCTTCTAGTATGTTTGCGGCTTCCACTATTTTACCATATTTCAACAGAAATCAAGCTAACTTGGCTAATGAGGCTTTATTCAATGGTGACGCTGAATATAAATATATTGATACTTTTAGAGAAGGTTATTATGACCATTTAAATACTGATGCTTAGGGCAATCCTACCTTTATTGAACCTGGTAAAGGCTCTCGTCTGTATGCGGCTCAGGGTAACCGTTCTTTAGACAGACAATATTTTATTACTAACAGAGTTAATTTCTTGAGAGGTAAATATCAAAGTTCAAACTATCAATCTGGCGATCGTATTGAATTCCGTTGCTATGTGCCAACTGGCTCTGGTGAAGATACTCCAAAAGAGAATGCTCTTGTAACTGATAGTATTGCCATTGTTCCATTTAATAAAACTTTTAATTTAACTGCTCTTGGTCCTGGTTTTGCAGGTGTTCGTTTCGGTTAGAATGGTACTATTGCTAATTATCAATTTACTAATACTAATCGCACAGCTAATGTTACCTCTGATCAAAATCCTGCTGACCTTGAAAGTTATATTTTAGGTTTAAACAATTTGTCAGATATTGGAGATTTGTCTAATAAATATTTGGCAACATTTACTATTAAATATCCAAATAAATTAAAGAGAATTATTCTTGGCAATGACCATGCAAAATATTATAATCCCTACTGGAAGAAAAAGAAGGGTACTAATATTGAAGTACAATCTTGTTATTTGTTAGAAGAGTTTAATATGTATAATTGCGGACAATACCGCGATTCATTGGATTTTACTGCTTGTAAGCAATTGAAGAAATTGTACTTGACTGGTTGCGGCGTTACTACTTTAATTTTGCCAGAGGGTACAGTCATTGAAGAAATGAGATTACCTGATACTCTTCAAACTTTAGAAATTAAAAATCAAGGTTTCTTAACTAAAGATAATTTTAGCATTGGTTATTATGATTATGACGCTGCAGAATCTTTAAATATTGTGGATAAAAATTATTTTGTTGATACTTATGATAATTTGCGTTATGTACAAATTTTAAATACTCCGATTAACAGTTATGCAATTGCGACTAAGGCCCCCAACCTACAAGAATATCATTTTACTGACGTAGATTGGCTTGCTGATAAGAATGACACTCAATATTGCTCTGTTAAAGAAGATGAGTTTGTGGCAAATGGCAGTTATTATAAATATGTTGTTTCCTATGCAGAGTATGAGGGAGACGAGTTTATTAGTGGTTTATACCAAAAGGTAAATGAAGATTATGTAACTATTCAAGAATATGAATTTGATGAAAATACTCAATATTATGTCAAAGTAAATTCTTATGAACCATATACAACTAGCACTTTTGAATCAGGTTTATATGAGAAAATTACTTTACTCAATGCGGATGGTACTATCACTCGCATTCCTGTTTTAGAGCGCTTAATGCGTATTGGTACTAAAAATGGCATTGAACATTCTGAGGCTTTAACTGGTACTTTAACTATCGATTTGTTATGTGAAGATGGTTCTAAGCCTTCTGTTAATGAGTTTGATATTTATTATCGTTATAATAAAATTTATCCCAATTTAACCATTAAGTATGGCGACAATATTACTGGCGAAAAAGCATATTCAATTGCTTTCTATCGCACTGATATTGATAATATGACTGATGGCGTAACTCCAGATTATGTTGTTATGACTAATGGTTCTAAGACCTTGGCAGATTTAACTGGAGAAAATAGTCCCGCTGGTGAACCTTTATTTACTCCTACAAAAGCATCTACTAATACTGAAAGGTATGAATTTGCTGACATCTGGATTGATTATGATACTGGTACTGAATATGCAGTAGCCGATTTTGGTACTATTACTCCTGCCAAGAATTTAAAATTGGCACCAAAATTTAATACTCATATTCGTTATTATACTGCTCAATTCTTTGATCATGATGGTACTGAAGTTGAAGCATTACATGATTTATAGTGGAATGAATATTTAGGTGTTGAAACTGCAGGCCTTGCTAAAGTGCATTTTATTTATCGTGATGATAGTGAATTGGGTGAACATGAGCGCTATGTCTTAAAAGGCTGGCAAACTGAAAAGAGTTTCAATAATCCATCTTCTAATCCATCTCTATATGATTTAAGCACTTTATAGATTACCGAAGATATGAAATTGTATGCTTACTATGAGGTTGAGGATGCTCGTACTAATGCAACCACAATGAAGTGTTTCTCTGTCAATGAACAGAAACACACTTTAGGCGATACAAGCATTACTGCTTTGGGTATTGACCTCGCCGCAGAATATCAAAATGTTATTGGCGGAAAGATTACTATTCCTAGTAAATATACTAATGGTGAAGCAATCAAATTTATTAGTAATTTCTCTGACACTCCTGGAATTACAAAAGTATATTTCTTAGACGATGCAGAGTATATTGCAATAACTGAAAGCGCATTTGATATGGCTGCTGCAGATAGCAAACTTACTTATTTTGAAGTGCCTTCTTCTATTACTCATATTGGTAAAAATGCATTTAAGGCCTGTCATAAATTAGTTACTTGCGATTTGCCAAATACGGTTGTTTCAATTGGTGAATACGCTTTTGGTGCAAATTCTACTTCTGATACTATGGCATTGGTAATGAGCGAGTTGCCTACTAACTTAACAGCCTTGGGTGCTTATGCCTTCTACCGCTGTCCTAATGTAACATTTAGCAGTATTCCTGCAGGAATTTCTACTATTAAAGAATGGACTTTTGCTAGTTGTAATAATATTACAATCAATAGTTTTGGCGGTAATGGTAGTGCTTTAACGAATATTTCTGAATATGCATTTAGAACTGCGGGCGCAAAATCTGTAACTACCTTAATCTTTGATGAGCCTCTCACCACCATAGGATCAAAGGCCTTTAAAGATGGTTATTTAGGCGTAACTAATATTACTACTCATAGTTATTTCGGACGCGCTTCCGAAGACGCTTTTGAAACAGAACTGTTTGATGATAGTAGCCGTACTTCTTCTATCACCACAAACTATTTACCAAAATCATAAAAAGAAGGAGAAGTGAATTATGATTAAAACTAAAATGTATCGTTATCTTGGTCGAAATGGTATCATCACTTCACCAATTCTTTTAGAAAAGGTAGAACCTATTGCCATGGTAAATTTACAGGCGAGTCCTGGTAAGTGTTTAACCAATGGTGAAAAGGTTGTAAAAACCGTTACTATTTTTGTAGAAGAATTGGGAGATTGGTTTGAAATCGATGATCCCAACCCCGAACAAGAATAATATAAAGGGAGGGCCAAGTTATTGGCTCTCCCGCAATTTTTAAAGAAAGGATGGACTTTAAAAGTGATTACTACAAAAAACAATGAAAAGAGTGCTGAATATAATGCTCTGTTTGCAAAAGCGTATCAGGCTTTAAAGGGCAAGGTAGACGGCGAAGGCAATCCTTTACTGAAAGTAAATAATGAAGACGAACGTTTCCATAGCCTTGATGAATATTTTGCTCATCTGGAATATTTAATGGATATTGATGTTTCCTATATGATGCTACCTTTAGACGAGACTCCTTTTGCAATTAATGCAGACACTAGAGCCATTACTACTCCTAAGTTGGTAGTATTACAATATGATCAATTGGCCGAAACTATAATGTTTACAGTTGACCGCTATTTTGATTATATGGATTTGAACAATGCAAATATTCATATTCAATGGACTTTGAAGAGCGGAAAAACTGATTCTGCTGAAGTTGAAATGAAAGACTTAAGTATTCCTGGTAAGATTCGTTTCGGTTGGACTTTGGATGAAAGAGTAACTTCTGAGGTTGGTCCTGTTAAATTCTCAGTTCGCTTCTGGAAGAAGGGCTTATTTGTAGATGACAATGGCCAAGAGGTAGAAAAGGTTGTTTATAGTTTTAATACTTTAACTGCCACTTTGAATGTTACTGAGTCTTTGCAAAAAGATATTTCTACTACACCTAGCACTCCTGTGCGAGATAATTTATTTAAGCGCGCAATTAGAAATAGTCAAATCATTGGCGAAAATATTGTATTGCCAATTGACCCCATTTTCTCTGAGCCTGGTAAAGATTTGCACTCTACCGCTTCTCTAAATCCTGAAACAAATACTTTGGTTTTGGAAGCACAGGCCTCTGTTGGCGACACTGGTCATATTGATTATGAATGGTATTATAAGCCTGCTGTTAATATGGAAGAAGAGGGTTTTAATAAAGAAACTTTCTATCCATTTAATGAAGTCACATTAACTAATGCAGATGGCACTACTTCTACTATAAAGGGCTTCTCTAAGTTAGGCGGTATTGTTGAAGAGGACTATAGAAAGGTAGATTATAGCAAAGGCTTAGTTTTGGGTGAGCAATATTATGTTGCCTCCTCCGAAAGCAGCACTGGTTATGCTGCTTATACTAGCGCAACTGCTCCTACTGATGGTACTGAGTTATTTGAGAGATTTACTACTTATACCGTTCCTGCGGGTGATGTAAAAGTAACTGGTGAATATCAAGTTCGTGCTACTAACTTTATTTATCCCAATACTTCTAAGGAAGTATATAGCGCTATTTGCCAATTAATTAGTCCTGATGATGTAGTCATTTCTTCCGATTTACCTAACCGTCTGGTAATCGAAGATAAAGCCGTGGGCATTAAGGCTGAAGTAAAGGCTAATAAGTAGACTAGTTCTGACACTTCTGTCACTTATGATTGGTAGAAGAGTGTTGAGTCTGACACCATGACCAATAGTGCCAAGGTTAATGCTACTGCTGCTTATACTGCAAAAGAGCCAGGTTGGTATCAAGTTACTGTTAATGCTCTGTTAAATAGAGAAGATAAAGAGGCATCTACTCGCGTATGTAAAGTTACTTTCATGCCAGAGTTGCCCACCGTAGAATACAATGCAGAAGCATTGTTGAATATGGATGAAAACTTTGAGGCTCCTGTTTACTCTACTACAAGTGCTACTTTTGGTTTAGACGTTGGTAGCGTTATTCCTGAGGGTTATGAAACTTATAATGAAAAATTATTCTCTGAAGAATTAATTTATACTTGGTTTATGCTAAGTCCCGATAAGACTTCTCGTGCATTAGTGCCAGAGGATATCGGTGTTATTGTTGAAGGCGAATTAGGTAAGCCCACTTTGACAGTAAAGAATTTGGATACTGACCCAATGACTGCTTATGGTTTCTATTGCTTAATTACCAATAATTTAAATGGCAAGAGCATTACTACCGCTCTGGAAGATGCTTTGTACTTCTACGTACAATAATTTTATAAACGAGGAGGATAATATATGTCAGTAATTATGGAACAGGATTTCCTTTCTCATTTATATATGATTCAAAGTCAAAATCCTCCTTCACAAGTTCTTTTTCCCAATACAAAAACGATTTATGATATCGATTTAAACACTCGCACAATTAATGCGCCTGAGTTTTTAAGCGTATCGAAAGACCATAAATCAGAAACTATTTATTTTAGAGTAGATCGTTTCCACGATTATATGGACTTGTTCAATACTACTTGCGTAATTTAGTATTATACTGAAAAAGAAAAAAAGTTGCATTTATATGCAGTACCATTTTATGATATTTTAACAGAGCATAAGACAAATAAAATGATTTTCCCCTGGTGTGTAGATGGCATTGCCACACGCGACGAGGGTCCAATCACTTTTTCTGTTCGCTTTTTTATTACTGAAAGAAGTACTGTTGTAGTTGACGATTATGTTGACCAAGATGATGTGACTACTCCCCCTATTGAAGCCTGCTATAATCTAATTTATAACTTAGCAACTTTACCGGCAAAATCAAAAATTTTGTCTAGTGGTATGGAAGATGAAAAATTAGAAAGCGACTTTGATGTTAGTGGAGACGCAGTAGATTATTTATTGGGTTTAATTAACCAAATAAATCGTGAAGGTGTTTATTGGACTATTTTAGACTAACATTTTATATCCGGTCGAGAGAAATCTTGACCGGATTTTTTTTTTATTTGGTCGAGAATTAAACATTTATTTATTTAAAAAGTTATAATATATAAGAGAAACCTGCAAAATAAAATAAAATGGAGGAATTAGTTTATGGAATGGTTACCACTTTTATATCAAATTCTACAAGTTTGCGTTATCCCTCTATTGGGTGTTTTAACTGCTTATGTTGTAAAATATATCAACATGAAAAGCGAAGAATTTCAGATTAAAGTAGAGAATGATACCGCTGACAAGTACATTGCTATGCTGGCTGATACTATCACCGATTGTGTTATTGCTACTAATCAGACTTATGTTGAAGCCTTAAAGAAGGATAATGTCTTCACTGCTGAGGCTCAGAAGCATGCATTCCAAATGACTTTTGATGCTGTTATGAGTGTATTAACTGATGAGGCCAAAGAATACTTGGCGGAGATTTATGGCGACTTGACTGCTTATATTACCACTAAAATTGAGGCCGAGGTTCAGTTGAATAAGTGAGTGCGGCAATACCTGAAAAACATCTAAAAAGGTGTTTTTCAGGTATTTTTTTTTACCTTTTTAGGCATTGAAAAATGATTAAAAAGGTATTGGCCTGGTATTATTTTGTTCTTATTTTGGTAGTTTTTCGGTAGTATTTTGGCCCATTTGTGGTCCTGAAATGATGGCGACGTGGTCCTATTTTGGACAGAAATGGATAATTTTTCGGTCCTAATTTTCACTAGTGTATGGAGGGGATGGATAAAATATTTTTTGTATGGAGAGGAGACCTTACATATGTATCAAAACTATAATTATTATCCACAGCAAACTCAGAACCCACAAATCCCCCAATAGCAATCTATCTACCAACAGCCTTATTTTCGGCAGGCGCCGCTGCAAACAAGTCTAAAAGGTAGATTGGTTAGTTCATTGGAAGAGGCCCGTGCAACCTCTATCGATTTTGATGGTTCAATTTTCTACTTCCCTGACTTAGCAAACAAACGAATCTACACAAAACAAATAAATATGGATGGCACTGCTACACTATGTATGTATGAATTAAGGGAATTACCCATTGAAAGAGAAAGCAGTTTTGTTCCATCCGTTGAGAAATTTGTTACGAGAGAAGAGTTTGAGCGGGTCCTACAACAACT
>JAEIGA010017855.1_pt1 | contig 10805 bp, 7 predicted proteins | sample 9270691 | NCBI WGS metagenome assembly JAEIGA01 (sample SAMN17057246, study PRJNA624740) | gut metagenome | biome: biome; isolation source: fecal sample | host: Bos grunniens | place: China: Xizang | collected 2019 | reverse complement strand
TTATGATGAGGAGAATGACGAGTATGTAATAGGTTATGTTCTTCGCCAGGAAGTCCTTGAAAAGATGGCTGAGGATAAGTTCACCTCCACACTTAACGATATCATCCGTCCTATATTGACTTTTGAGGAGGATGATACAGTTGCCGACATCTGGGAAAAGCTTCTGGAGAAGAAAGAGCATATATCGGCTATCCTTGATGAATACGGATCCCTCCGCGGTATCGTGACGATGGAGGATGTCATCGAGACAATGCTCGGACAGGAGATCGTCGATGAAAAGGATGAGGTGGTTGATATGCAGGAATATGCAAAAGACCAATGGGAGAAAGCCCAGAAGGATATAATAAAGGCAGATGACTGATGACATCTGCCTTATTTATTTACTGATTGTCAATAAGTTCGAGAAGCTTGTCGATCGCTTCGTTTTCCGGTACGTGCCTCAGCACAGGATGTTTCCCTTTATAAATGGATACCTTACCGTTTCCTTCGCCTACATAGCCCCAGTCTGCATCGGCCATTTCACCTGGACCGTTAACTATGCAGCCCATGACGGCTATGACCATTCCCTTCAGGTGGGCAGTGCGGCGCTTGACTTCTTCAAAAGTCCCTTCGAGATTATACATTGTGCGTCCGCAACCAGGACAGGCTATATATTCCGGTCTGTAGAATCGTCTTCTTGCAGCCTGCATAAGCTCATCGGATAGATAATCTCCATCTTCGCAGTCTGTCAGCTCTACCTCGTCAAGCTCCTTGTCAAGGAGACGCTTTCCGAAATCGCAGGCAAAGTCCAGTATGAGCCTTTCACGTGATGGGGCATTATATGTCGCAACAGCCTTTCCTCCCTGCAGTGTGAGCGAGACCATAGATGAATGGAGCTTCGAATCATATCTGTCGGCAAGGTATTGTGCGACCGGTATTTCATTTTCCGGATCTTCTGTCAGCGAAACGCGGATCGTATTGCCGATTCCTTCTGAGAGAAGTGCTGAAATGCCCACTGCGGACTTGATCCTGCCTCCGTCTCCGTTGCCAGCCTCTGTCACTCCGAGATGAAGTGGGAAAATGACTCCATCTTCCTGCATCTGCTTGGCTAACAGGCGATAAGCCTCTACCATAACAAAAGTGTTAGATGCTTTCAGGGACACTACAACATTATAAAAATCATTTTCAACGCACATATCCAGCCATTCCTTGACAGCTTCTTTCATTGCAAGAGGAGTGTTGCCGTAGAGATTGGTGATGCGTTCTCCAAGCGAGCCGTGATTCAGTCCGATACGGATGGCCGTACCATGTTCCTTGCAGACCTGCACGAGTCTGGCAAACTGCTCTTTGGCTTTATCGTGATCCTTATGAAAATTGCCGGGATTGATTCTGACCTTCTCTACTACAGAGGCTGCGGCAATCGCTATTTCTGATGAGAAATGAACATCTGCCACAAGGGGAGTGTCTATTCCTTCAGAACGCAAGGTCTCCTTTATCTGTCTAAGCGACTCCACCTGTGCAAGTGAAGGAACTGTCAGGCGCATGAGCTGAGCTCCTGCAGCTGAAAGCCTGATGCACTGCTCGACTGATTTCTCCACATCCGACGTGTGGGTGTTGCACATCGTCTGTACCACGATAGGATTGTTTCCACCTATCAATACATTACCTGCCTTTACTACCAGTGTCTCCATAAACCATTGTTTTAGCCTGTTTCTTAAGTTCTGCCTTAGTCTTTCCTGTTCTCTTGCTCAACTGGAAATGCAATCCTGCTGATATGATGATGTTTGACGGATAGGCAAATCTGTAATAGTATTTACTGTTATGATCCGGAGTGTATAGTGATGAAAGAGAATGCTTGTACGCTGCTGTTATGTGAAATTCCAGCGGATCGAATACGAGTGCTATACCTGCTCCTCCCTTGATACCATAGTCTATGCGGATGTCCGTGTCCTTGAATCCGAATTCGAGTTCAGGACTTACATTGCCGGTCTTTCCGGGAAAGCGCTGTATGCCCATTCTGTAGCCTCCGTAGCAGCCGACTTCTACAAGGAACTTGAAATTCCAGGTGTCATAGTGGAACTGGAAGAGGAGAGGGACTTCCACGACTTCATATATTGCCTTTTCCGCTCCCTCTATCTTATATGTATAGTCATATTCTTCGTTGTACTCAAATTCATAACCCTCCTTGGTGTAGAAGAGTCCTCCTTTGAATGCAAAGAACGGCATTGCGAACATCTGTCCGTATTTTGTGTATGTGATTCCTACATTGATAGGAGAGAATACCATTTTCTGCTCCTGTGGAGGATTCCACATAACGCGGCTTAAGCCTGCTCCGTATTGTATTCCGATGAGTGAATAATCGTTGACTACAAGGGCCTTCTTTACCGTAACGGTGTCAAGGAACTCATTAGTGAGCGTATCTGCACCACTTCTGAGCTCGTCCTCAAGCTTTACCTTCTCTGTCTTTTTCTTCGGCTTGCGTTCCTTCAGGCCTTTATCCGTAGGGCCGGCATAGGTCGAAGAACAGACAGCCAGCATCAGCAATATTATAATTATCTTCTTCATATTCAAACTATTTGAACATTTCAGCAACGTCAATGTTCTGTTCGAGCTCCATCATTTCCGGAATGTCAATCAGGAAGGTATCGTCTTCCAACTTATAGAATCTTACCTTTTCAGGCTGTTTGTGCTCCAGGAGAATACCTGTATCAACGATGCCGTTCCTGTTAAGGTCTTCAGTTATCCTTATAGAATATTTTCCTGCCTTGAGATATGGGAATACCAGTGTCTGGTCACTGTCGATTATATATGAACGGAGCACAGAGTTACGCTTATCATTAAGAAGATCCACGATGTACTTGTTGTTCACATTGGTCAGGACCAGATTCATTGTACTGAGTTTGTCATCGTTCGGAAGCTTGACTTTAACCTCAGTGCTGTCGTTGTAGAATCCGTTGATGTCCTTGAATTTACGATGCGGCATCTTAAGGAAATATTCATATCCCGGAAGCATCTTTTCGGTAGGCCTTACGACATATTTCCTCAGATTGAGGCTGTCCTGTGTGACGGTATAGCTGCCGATGCTTTCTTCCTGCTTAGGATTGAGGAAACGGAAGCTCAGTGAGTCGAATGCTGCCTCGACTACAGGATATTTGAACTCCATAACGAATCCGTACTGCTCGACGGTCTCCGGCTTGGCTTCGATAGATACTACAGCTGTAGTGTCCTCGTGCTTTATATCCTTCTTGGAACTTTTTCCGAATGTCTTCCTGTTAGGATTGACGAGTTTGACCTCTTCAGTGAAACTGTTAAGCATGCCGAGCGTGTCAGTCTTCATGTATTTCACGTTTACATAGAACGTGTCAGGCTGCGGCTTAGGATCGTTAACCCAGATTTCCAGACTGTCCTGAAGAGTGTTGAACTGGGTTATGATATTCTCCTGTGCAACACCCTTGATCCAGAGTGAATCCACCTGTGCGTACGGAGCCATAAAAGTGATGTATGCTGTTCTGTCTCCGACTCTCTCCTTATTGACGATCATCTGCATACTTGGCTTCTCGCGGAATATGTTCAGCTCATACTCCTGCTTTCTTGCCAGACAGTTCAATGTGTCCGTCATTTCGTACTTAAACAGCTCCGGAAGGCTGTCGCTTACCATCATGACTGGTCTGATGAGAGTGTCTATGAACGCAACCTTCTCAGCATCGGGGTCATATTTGTTGTTATTGTTCTCGTCTATGACTGCATAGAGTCTATAGACAGTATCCTGAATGTTTCTCAGACAGAAGAATCCCCAATTGTCTGTCTTCACCGCTGCATCAGGACGCTTCAGGAAAACAGCTGAGTCAGCCTGATCCTTATAAAGCATTACGGTAGCTCCTTTGATTGGCTGAAGATTGTTGCAGTCCTGAACGATTCCGGTCACTACCATCGAGTCGATCTTCGAGCCTGTCGAGAATACGAGGGTGAAACCAGGAAACATATTTCCCTCATTATTGTCTGCAATGGCGTTTGTAACGTCAAGCGTATATGTCTTGTTCGAGTCGAGATCACTTTCAAAGCTGATTATCACTGCCTTACCCTTCAGTTTGTGTTTAGGAGCTTTCTCAAGAGGTGGAGACAGGAAGAGGCTTTTGGCATCCTTTATGGTGACATACTCATTGAATTCAAGCATCAGCTTAGTCTTGCTCACAGGTACGTTTACAGTTCCCAATGAAGGGTATATTTCAGTTATGATCGGGGGAATCGTGTCCTTAGGTCCGCCGCTCGGAGGAGTCGTGGTATTGGCACACGAATGTGAAAAGATCATCGTTCCGAGGATGATTGCTACCGGTATTGCCGGCCATAAGTATGATAATAACTTTTTCATAATTCCAATATAGTTCTATAGGTCCTTTCTGTAGACCATCTCAAGTCCTTTTATCTTCTGGAGTTTCTTGATCAGACTCTCAAGATTGTCCATGTCGTTTACGTACAGATCGATAAATCCGTCAAATATACCGTCCTCTGTACCTATGTTGAATCTTCTGATATTCACGCCCATAACCTTGGAGGTGATTCTCGTGATGTCATTGATCATTCCCAGCCTGTCCGTGCCCTTGAGGTATATCCTGGCAAGATAATAGTTGCCTGAGTTTTCCTTTTCAGCCCACTTGACGGTGAGTATCTTATCGCCGAACTTGGCAGCAAGGCTGTTCGCGTTAGGACAGGTTCTTCTATGTACTGTGATGGTACCGTCAGATGCCTTGAATCCAATGACGCTCTCGCCTCGGATTGGAGTGCAACAGGAAGCAAGTATATATTTGTGCTTTTCGCATGAATTCGAAATCTCAAAATAGGATTCCTTATTGATGCCCTGGTATTTCTTCAGATTTTCTTCGAGTCCATCAAGATTTATGAGACCGCTGCCGATCTTGAAGTACATTTCTTCAGGCTTGCTGTCGAAGACTTCAAACTCTTCCATCAGTGATCTTATGGTCTTGTCATTAAGCGGTTTACCGATGGATTCGAGCTTCTCTATGAGCTTTGTGCGTCCGAGGTTGATGGTGCTCTGGCGCTGGCTCTTGAGGTTGTCGAGGATGACCTTTCTGGCCTTGGATGTCTTTACGAAGTCAAGCCATTCGCGTTTAGGGTTTTCGTTCTCGGCTGTGATGATCTCTACCTGATCACCGGTCTTGAGGACGTATGACAGAGGCATCAGCTTGTAATTGATTTTGGCTGCAATGGCCTTGTTGCCTATATGCGAGTGGATCTGATATGCAAAGTCAAGGGCTGTCGCTCCTTTTTCTATGCTGCGATGTTCTCCCTTAGGAGTAAACACGAAGATGTCAGACTTGATGAGGTCGTTATGGATGATGTCAAGCAAGTCGAGTGCATTGACATCCTTATTGACGAGAATGTCCTTGATCTTGCAGATCCACTTGTCCATCTCGCTCTCATTCCCCTCAGCAAACCCGTCCTTCTTATATGCCCAGTGTGCAGCGATACCTTTCTCCGCAATCTCATTCATTCTTCTAGAGCGGATCTGCACCTCGATCCATATACCTGTGTGGCTCATCAATGTACAGTGCAATGCCTCGTATCCATTGTTCTTAGGGTAATTGACCCAGTCGCGGACTCTGTCAGACTTGTATCTGTAGATGCCGGTAATGATCGAGAAGATGTGATAGCACTGATCTCTTTCAGTCTCGCCGGCTCCGTTGTCCTCGTCAAAAATGATTCTTACAGCGTAAAGGTCATATATCTGATCGAAGTCTATGCCCTTGTTGTTCATCTTGTTCCAGATGGAATAAGGTGTCTTTACGCGTTTCTTTATCTCGTATTTGAAGCCGGCTGTCTTGAGCGCAGCGTCTATCGGAGTTATGAAATCATTGATTTCCTTGTCCTTGTCAATCACATTACGATTGATCTTGGTCGTAATCTCGTTGAAAGCCTCCGGCTCCTTGTATCTGAGCCAGATATCCTCCATTTCGGATTTGACCCCGTAAAGACCGAGCCTGTGGGCAAGCGGAATGAAGACGAACATTGTTTCGCTCAGAATCTTATCCCTCTTGTGCTCAGGCATATATTCGATTGTGCGGCAGTTATGCAGACGGTCGGCAAGCTTGATCAGCACCACTCTTACGTCATCGTTGAGCGTAAGCAGAATGCGTTTGAAATTCTCTGCCTGGATGCTTTTCTGTTCAGCCTTATCCTCATTGTCGAGAACAGTCTTGATCTTTGTGAGACCTTCAACGATAGTCGCAACTTTGTCTCCGAAGAGGCTTCTGAGGTCTTCCACAGTATAGTGGGTGTCCTCCACGACATCGTGAAGCAGGGCGGCAACGATAGACTTGTAGCCGAGTCCGATGTTGCTTACTACTATTTTGGCAACTGCTATAGGATGAAGTATGTAAGGCTCACCGGAACGTCTTCGTATTCCCTTGTGAGCTTCATTTGCAAAATCAAATGCTTTCTGGATCACGTCAAGCTCCGCAGGGTCACCGCATCTTTTACGTGCCGCTTCCTTAAGGTCGGCATACTCTCTTGCGATGACTTCATTGTCTTGTTGTGTGAATTCTGAAAATGATCCCATATAATCAGTTAATCTTCAATATTATAGTTGTCAACGTGCTGGAATGCATACGACAGCTCCGCTCCTATCAGGATTATGAACCATCCGATGTTTATCCATATCATAAAGAGCGGCACGGCGGCAAAAGCTCCATAAATTCCGTTCAGTCTGCTCACCAATACCTGGGTCTCGAGATATACATACTGCATTATGGTGAATGCCACTCCCGAAAATATAGCTGCCCTGAGTGCATTTGAATAATCCACCGGAGCATTCGGAATGAATTTGTACATCGCAGAGAATGTCATGATTGCTACAGCTGCAAACAATGTCCATCCGAGTATTGTCTTGAATACCGTGAATGTCTCAACATCCAGGCCGATATATCCAAGGGCATGAGAATATACCACCGATCCGCCGAAGAACACGAGTACGATGAAAGGGGAGACAAGGAGCATTGCGGATGTCACTGAAAGTCTTCTGATAAGATTGCGCGACTTCTGCACCTTCCATACATTGTTGAACACCTTTTCCACATTCATCATCATCCAGATGACGATCCATACGAAGAGCAGTGCCGATACGAGACCCATTGCGCTGCTCTGGGCTGTGTCGATTATGTTCTTTGCGAAGCCCAGGATGGTGTCAATTATCTGCTGGCTGTTGTTGAAGTAATCATATAGGAACTCCGTCAGCTTGTCAGCCAGGCCGAGACCTCCTGTCACTGCAAAAACAACTGCAAGGAACGGAACCACAGACATAGTGCTGAAAAAGCTGAGAGCAACTGCCTGGAATCCGATCTTTTCGCTCGAGAAGGTCTTGATGGTGATCATCATTACCTTCATGTATTTGATAAAACGTGCCTTGGCTCTGGATAGATCTTCAATATCCAGAGTCCATATTTCGTCCTTGAAGAATTTCTTCAGACGGTATGTGCCACGCCTTAACATTTACTTTATCTTTGCCATAAATCTTTCAGGATCAATCGCATATCGCTGGTGAGTGCCTTCTCCGATAAGGCCTTCAGCATCTTCTACCTTTACGGAAAACTCTATTCTGCGACCTTCGAACTCCTTGACTTCAGCTGTAGCTGTAAGCTCTGTGCCCGGTCTGCAGGCTCTCAGATGCGAGATGTTGACCTTGGTTCCGACAGTCTGATATCCCTCCATTTCTGCCAATTTGTAAGAAACCAGCTCCATAAGACATATCATCGATGGAGTCGAATATACAGGGAGTCCTCCTGATCCAAGTATTTCTGCTGTCTCATTCTCTGCCACAGTGTGCTTTAAAGTGTAGATGTCTCCTGCTTTCATATTTCTATCATTTCTCTGAATTTCTGTTCATCTATGATCTCTACTCCGAGAGATTCTGCCTTGCGAATCTTTTCCGGACCTGGTTTTTCGCCGGCAAGCAGGTATGAAGTCTTGCCACTGACCGATCCGCTGCTCTTTCCACCGTGAGCTGTTATAAGTGCCTTCATATCATCGCGTGAAACACTGAAGTTACCGCTGATGACTATGCTTTTTCCCTCCAATGAAGAGGATAACTTCTGCTGTCTTGACTCTGAAGCGAACTTAAGTCCGGCACTCTTCAGTCTGGATATGGTCTCTATGTTGGCTTCATCGCGGAAGAATGCATAAACGCTTTCAGCTATCACCTGTCCGATTTCATCGGTGGCAAGAAGCTCTTCAGTGCCGGCCTGTGACAATGCATCTATGCTGCCGAAGTGCTGTGCCAGCGACTTGGCTGTAGTCTCTCCGACATATCTGATGCCCAAAGCGAAAAGCACACGCTCGAACGGAACCTTGCGGGATTCGTCAAGACTCTTCAGGAAACGCTCTGCAGAACGCTCCTTCCATCCTTCGAGCGAAAGAAGATGTTCCTTGGTAAGTTCATAGAAATCCGCTACATTCCAGACAAGAGCCTTATTATAAAGTTGTTCTACAGTAGCATCTCCGGCAATCACGTTCATCGCCTTTCTGCTCAGGAAGTGAACCAGCTTTCCCTTGATCTGAGTAGGACAGCCGGTCTGATTCGGACAGAACGACTTGGCCTCCTGCTCGTCCTTTATAAGTCTGGTCCCGCAGTCTGGACAAGTTTCAGGAAAATGAGGCAGAATCACGTCATCTTCACGTCTGCTCAATTCTACAGCCGTGATCTTAGGAATGATCTCTCCGCCCTTTTCTACATAGACATAGTCTCCGATATGAATGTCGAGCTGCTGCATCTGGTCCGCATTGTGGAGCGATGCCCTCTTGACTACTGTTCCGCTCAACTGGACCGGTTCCAGATTCGCTACCGGAGTGACGGCTCCTGTCCTGCCGACCTGGTAGTCTATGCTAAGAAGTTTTGTCAGTGCCTGCTCGGCCTTGAACTTATATGCGACTGCCCATCTCGGGAACTTGGCCGTATATCCTAATTCCTCCTGATATGGCAGCTCGTTTATCTTTATCACGATGCCGTCTGTCGCAAACAAAAGTGTTTTGCGGTCAGTGTCCCAATGGTTTATGAAATCCTCAATCTCCTCGATGCTTCTGCATACACGACGCTTGTCCGAGACCGGAAGACCCCAGCTTTCTGCAGCTTTCAGCGCCTGATCGTGGGTCTGGAACGGCAGGTCTTCACCCAGAATGTGATACAAAGTGCATTCGAGGCCCCTATCTGCAACCATTCTGCTGTCGATAAGCTTAAGGGATCCGGAAGCGGCATTCCTCGGATTGGCAAAAGGCATCTCTTCTTCCTTGATGCGCTGTTCGTTCAGACGGTCAAAGGCTGGCCAAGGCATATAGATTTCGCCCCTGATTTCAAATTCTTCCGGCCAAGGCTGAGGCTGGAGGAGAGTCGGGTAGAATCCTGCCGGAATCTTCAGTTCCTGAGGGATATTGGATATGTTCCTTACATTTGCGGTGACATCATCTCCTACTGTGCCGTCACCTCGTGTCAATGCTCTTGCAAGCTTTCCGTTGCGGTAGGTCAGGCAGATGGCTGTTCCGTCGAATTTCAGTTCGCAGCTGTACGTAAAGGCATTTCCGATACTCTTGGACGCTCTGTCAGCAAAGGCTTGAACCTCAGATATGTCGTAAGTGTTGCCTAAGGAGAGCATCTGGTATCTGTGGGGATACTGCTCGAATTCCTTGCCTGAGGTCCTGGATGCCGGTGTACGCAGGTCGCTTCCGACTCTTTGGGTAGGTGAGTCGGAGGTCTTGAGGTCAGGGTGCTCATTTTCAAGGGCTTCCAACTCCTTCAGGAGCATGTCGAACTCAAAGTCGCTGAGAGCAGGGGAGTTGTCCACATAGTATCTCCTGTTAGCCTCGTTGATTATACCCCTGAGCTCCTGTATCCTTATGTATGCCTGTGCCTTTTCCATATAGTTAAATAACTTACAAAAATACTAAATGCTTTTGATTTGTGCAATAAGAAGACCCCCTGATGATGAGGCCTGTATATTTTCTTGGCAATTACATCAAAAAATAATAAATTTGCCACGATATACCCGTGACGGTTCCGGGGCTGTCACGTAGTGACTGGGGGTAGTACATCTTTCATCTTACTGAAAGAAGTACTGCCGCTGAATAAGGGAAAACAGTTATGCGATAAATGGTTTAATGCAATCGTTCTTAACAAGTCAGCTTTGCTGACCGGCTCGGGTAGAGCCGTCATGCCCCTCGGGGCTGTCACGTAGTGACTGGGGGTAGTACATCTTTCATCTTACCGAAAGAAGCACTGCCGCTGAATAAAGGAAAACTTTAATATTTAAGTATAATTTAAAAAATTAGTAAAAGATGAAAGACGCAGTTATTATCCTCTGTGGTGGCGGTCCGGCACCAGGAATGAACTCAGTTTCAATGAGTGTCGCTAAGACATTCCTTACAAAGAACTTCAGAGTGATCGGCCTTCATGGTGGTTATTCTGGCCTCTTCAGCAAGAATGCGCGCACTGAGGATCTTACATTCGCTATAGCAGACCGTTATTTCAACAGAGGTGGTTCATATCTTGAGATGAGCCGTTTCAAGCCAACTGACAAGGACTTCGAGGAGAATTTCAATCTTGACCTCTTTAAGGACAACAATATCAAGCTTCTTGTGACAATCGGTGGCGACGATACTGCTTCTACAGCAAATCGAATCTCGAAGTTCCTCGCAGCTAAGGGATACCCAATCGCAAACATACACTGTCCTAAGACTATCGACAACGATCTTCCTCTTCCTGCAAACGCACCTACTTTCGGATACAACTCTGCAAAGAACGAGGGTGCTCACCTTGCACGCACAGT
>JAEIGA010017854.1_pt1 | contig 10806 bp, 16 predicted proteins | sample 9270691 | NCBI WGS metagenome assembly JAEIGA01 (sample SAMN17057246, study PRJNA624740) | gut metagenome | biome: biome; isolation source: fecal sample | host: Bos grunniens | place: China: Xizang | collected 2019 | reverse complement strand
TTAATACATATTTAATAGAAAAATTAAAAGTGTCAGCTAAAACTTTAGATATAGATGCTTTTAAAGATGAGTTTAATGAATTTTTAGATGCAGATACTACATGGTATTTTGATATTTTACCATCTGGAAATAAAACATATACAGTTAAGAAAGACGTAAATGTATCGAAAATATTAAATTCAATATATAATACAACAGACGCAAAATATATTATTCAACTAAAAATTAATTTTGATCAAATACATGGTCGTGACTTGATATTTAATAGTTGTGTGTTAGTTATAGCTAAAGATGCTCGAAAAATCCGTGAAGTAGAATTAGTATTTCCTACAGAATTCAATCATGAATTCTTTGATATAAGTATTGTACGTGATTATTTAAAGAAAGAATTTGAAAACTTCATTGCAGAATTTTTATATATAGAAAATGCTGAAGATTTTTATAACTTATTAGAAGATATTTATAAGTTCAAAAGTGCACACCCTCAAGAAACAAAATACAAGATAAAATTTCTATAGTGATATAACTTAATAAAGGATGAATTTAAAGTTCATCCTTTTCTATTTTAGTAATATAATTAGACATTTAAAGTTATGAAATTAAAGTTATCACAAGAAGTACAAGATTTTTTGAAAAAAGAATATCCAAATGCTGATATTGACAATATGACACTTGATGAGCTTAAAACATTTAAAGAGGAAGTACATCAAAAACGACAAGAATTACAGCTTTTGGAGTTGACACAGAAACGATTGGGTAATGCAGCATATGGAGCATCAGCATCACCATTCTTTTATTTCTTTAATGTTGACTTAGCGGCAGACATTACCGGAGAATGTAGGGTATTGACTAAAACAATGTGGGAAAAATTTGAAGTTTGGTTCCATGAAGATATTTGGGAAAGAAAGGACATTTGGGAACAGTTTGATTTTGAATTGGATTTATCTAAAAAGGAGTGGTTTCAGAGTCAACCGATTAGTGTATATTCAGATACTGATTCCGTTTATGTAACTTACGGAACATTCTTTGAGTGCTTTACAGAAGAATGTAAAAAGAAGTATGATACAGTTAGGAAGAAGGTAGAATGGATTTTACGATATAATCAAGAATTCCAGGATAAGCAGAATAATATATGGTGCGAAGAGATGTATGGACCCAGACATGGTAAAAACGTACATAATTTCGAACTTGAAACTATTTCTAGAGCGTGTATTAATCTTAAGAAAAAGAAGTATCTTAAAGCACTATCGTACTATAAAGGAAAGTTCTATGATGATCCTAAGATTGCCGGAACTGGAATTGAAATCATTAAGTCAACTACGCCAAAATTGTGTCGTGAAATTCTTACTGATTTGACTAGGTCATTAGTTTTCGAAACTACTGAAATGGACAAAGAGTCGTATATCATGTATTTTAATGATAAATTAGCAAATTATAAAAAGAAGTTTTATACGGCACCTATTGAGGATATTTCAATGTCGGTAGGTATTGGCGATTATGAGAAGTATGTGATTAATGATAAAGATCAATTAGTACTTGGTAAACAGTGTCCAGTATCTGTTCAGGCCATCGCCCGATATAATCAATTAGCGCATATAAATGGTGAAGATAATAAACGACAGATTTCAGGTAAAATCAAGTATTATAATATTAGAATTAGTCAGAATAAGAATGTAAGTTCTGGATATTTCGGATTCCCTTCAGGTGATGTTCCTAGTTGGGCGCCAAAAATAGCACTTGATATTCAATGGGAAAAAACTATTATCGACCCAATTAACAGATTCCTTGAGGTTATGGGATTTCCATTAGTTAACTCAGCAGGTGTTATGCAAATGTCGTTATTTGGATTTGACGATTAAGTTTATTTTTACTTATACAAAAACATATACTATAATTAATTATGGCAATGACAGCAAATGAATTTTGGAAAAGAACTGGAGTTACTGAAGGATATGCTGCAGAAATTTTAAAGGATGCTGAACATGCAGCATGGCATATACCACAAGGAGCAGCTTTTGTTACTGAAACTCCTGAAGAAGACCCAACAGTAATTGACGAAGATCTTGACGATACTACAGAACCTACTGATACTACTGGAGAAGTTGGAGGCGATCCAATCGTTGACGAAGATACCGAACTCGGAGTTGACGGAGGTTCAGTTGAAGGCGAAACTGAAGAATAATTTTTATAAACAATTCTAAGGGTCGCTATAGCGACCCTTTATTTAACCTTTATTTTATGTTTCCAGAATTTGCAACTACATATAAAGATTTAAATGGATTTGTACACCTATATGTCTTTCCTGGTATAGATGACGATGGAAAACAAATCTATAGAAATATGGATTTAAAGAATATTAATATAGAATATAAGTTTACAAAGAATGATGATAAGTCGTATGACTTTGTTTTCCTTGAACCTTTACGTAAACTTACGTGTACAATGATTCATAATAAAACTGGAGCAATAAAAACGTTTAGTTTTAATATAAAATAATTTTAAATTATTGAAATACTTTAGGTATATTGTCTATATTTAAAAATAGTTAGGCAATATAAATACATCGTGTATAATGACATGCCTAGAGTTAAAAGCACACTAAACAAGACAAGTCAGAAGAAATTATCAGATTTTTACAAGAAAATAACTCCAGAATTGAAAGGTATAGATATAACCGCCTTTCAAGATAAGTTCACTAATATCGTTTATAAAGATGTTAGAGGAATTAAAGAAGGTAATGAAAAGAAAATTGTAGACCTTTATATACAATATGGAGAAGCCCTACCTGACTATTTAGAAAATATCGATGAAGGTATTTTAAAAATTCAAAATAAAGTTAGACTATTCTTGGCTAACAAATATACTAGCAAATCATATTCTGATATAATTGATATATACTTTAATGATGTTCGTAGAGAGTATATAATGTGTCCTTCTAATGCTAGTAATGATCTTGATTTCTTACCTGAGAATAAAGATACATTTATTCGAAACAATCTTAAATTAGTAGTATCTATAGCAAAGAAATATAGGAATTTTGGCTTGCCGTTTGAAGATTTAATTCAGGCAGGTAATTATGGACTTATGATTGCGTTTGATAGATTTGATGCGAACCGTAATACTTTGCGCGGTCGTGTAGTAACAGCAATCAAGGAGAGTCCATATGATTTTTTTAGTAAGACTGATGCTATTGAATTGTTATCTGAGAAATTGACATATGACAATTTGATGACAAAAACAGAAAAGAAGATTCCAGAAGAAGGGTTTGCAACAAAAGAAGAATTTATTGCTTGGGCTAAAATACATGTTAAGACCGCTATATTTGCATCCGTAGCTTATAGATGGATTGAAAGTTATATTAAACAGGAATTAGATCATTATAGAACAACAATTCGTTTTCCAAAAAATAAGAAAGATGATCCTGAAAATAACCCACAAACAAAACCTGGCAATTACGTCATTTCATTAGATTCTATAAATCCATATACTGATGATAATTATAATGATAATCTATTAGAAGAAGTAGTACAGGAAGAATTTATTATAGAAGATGAACGTTTAGTAAATGAAGAACGCAATGAATATTTTCATGAAGTTATTAATAAAGCACTTCAAGGTCTTTGTCCATTAGATAAGCGAATAATTAAGAAAAAGTTTGGTGTCGGTTTCCCGAATGAATTATCAAATAATGAAATTGCTGAATCAGAAGGGCTTTCACTCAATGATGTTAAGTCTTCAATTAACCGTTCATTAGCGTATATTGCGAAATCAATACCACAAGAAACGAAAGATAATATATTAGAATTATTTAGTTAATAATTTTGTATCGTAGATTTTTCATATTTGCTCCAATTTCAATTTCCTTTTTATCAATTTTTACTTTAAAGATATATTCGGAACCGTTATACGCAATAGTTAACACTTTACATGTCACATCAAAATTTGGAAAGAATTCACAATCTGATGTAAAACGTACAGTATGATTGATAAGATTAAAAAAATCTATAACACTTAACTCTTTAACTAATTTCATAAATAAAAATAATGTATATATGACCAATTGCTTACTTTGCTCAGAACAAATAAATACATTCATAGAACAATATTATAAGACACCTAATGGAAGTGTTTGTAAGAAATGTGGGGATGAATTGTTTGGAATGACAAAGGGATTTGAACTTATGAATACTGATACCGACAGCAAACAGAACTTTGATTTGAAACCGGTACAAATTTATGAAAAATTAAATGATTATATAATAGGACAAGATGATGCCAAAAAGACATTAAGTATCGCGGTATATAACCATTATAAACGATTGACATTAAAGAAATCAAATATCTATATAGACAAATCAAATATATTGATGATTGGTCCATCAGGGTCCGGTAAAACACTATTATGTAAGACTATAGCAAAACTTTTAGATGTCCCGTATGTTATTTGCGATGCTACAACATTCACTCAAGCAGGTTATATAGGTGAAGATGTTGAAAGTATGTTGACAAAATTATATATAGCATCTGGTTATGATATCGAAAAAACTGAACGAGGTATAATATTTATTGATGAAATAGATAAGATATCTGAAGTGAAGACTATGGGGAGGGATGCGACTGGATTAGGAGTTCAACAAGCATTATTAAAATTCTTAGAAGGAAGTAAGGTTAATGTTCCAACAAAATTAGGGAGACACTCGCAATGCGTCAATATTGAAATAAATACAGATAATATTTTATTCATTTGTTCAGGGGCGTTTGTTAATTTAAAGGAGATAAGTGTTGAAAATCTTATAAGTTTTGGTATTATACCTGAAATGCTTGGTAGACTTCCTATAATAGTCAAGACAAACGAATTGACACGAGAAGATATAAAACGAATAATTACAGAACCCAAAAACAATATACTACAACAGTATGTAGAACTATTCAAATTAGACGGAATAGATTTGAAATTTAAAGATGAAGCGTTAGAGCTTATATATGACAAATGCTATGAAAGTAAATTAGGAGCAAGAGGAATCAGAACAATTTTTGAACTAATTCTTAAAGATGCAATGTTTTCTGCACCAGGTAAACGTAAGAAATTCATTGTATCTGAAACAACTGTAAAACATACATTGAAATTAACTGATGAACATTCCTATATTATTATATAAAGAATTTAAACTATTTAATGAAAACATATACTGTACGAACATTAGAGGGCGAAATAATAGAAATAAGCGAATTTGACATTAAACATTTGAAAATGGTAAAAAATAAAGATAAATATCAAATTCATTTATTAGATAGGATTTTAAATGTTGACAAATCAGTTATTAAAATGTTTTCATTTATATATCCTTATATAAAATTGATAAATATTTAAAAACAATAAATTTATACATAGATTCGAATTATGGTTAAAAGAAAAGATGATGTAGTACTTCAAGAGGATGCTTTAGCTGCTCAAATTCCGGAATTTGTTGAGCCAGCAGTTGCACCAGAAATGGAGTCGACTGAAACAATTCCTGCACCACAGAAAATCAGTGACAGGATTTTAAATAGGAATCGTATTGATGACGAACAAGCAAAAGAATTTGAAAATTTAACTGGTGGACCAGCACTCGGTGAAAACATTTTTAGTAGAGCTGAAGCTAGAGATGGTTGGATTACAATAGATAGACGACTTCTTGGCGAACGTGATAAATTTTATCCAGAGGATTGGCAATTTTTAGTACGTCCAGCAACAGTTGAAGTAGTTCGAAACTGGTCAATGCTCGACGAAACAAATGGTAACTCGATAGATGACGTCTTCAACGAGATTTTGAAGTATTGTCTTTCAATTAAGAGTGCAACTGGTATTAAACCTTGGCAATATATTCATAATTGGGATAGATTCTTCTTTGTACTTCTTATTAGAGAATATACATTTGTACAAGGTGAAAGTAAAGTAGAGTTTACTGAAGATTGTACATCATGCGAATCACCTGTTACTTTTGTACTTAATTCTCAGGCTTTAATGTACGACTTGCCTGATGACGACGTATTAAAGTTTTATGATAGAGAAAATAGAGTGTGGGTAATTGATCCTGTTGATTTTGACATTCCTGCTGAAAAACCTATGTATCTATATATGCCTACAGTAGAGAAAGATGCGAATATCAAAGCTTGGTTGATTTCTGAACACCAAGAAAATGATAAAAAGAAATTTGACCCGGTATTTATTAAATTTTTACCTTGGTTATGCAATAAAATTTCTAAAGACACCGCATCAGCAAGAATGCAGATCCGTAAAGCTGAAACAACATTTAAGTCGTGGGATTCAGAAATGTTCTCATTTATGAATGATGTACTTAAGAATATTTCAGTAACACCGTCAACTAATATTTCAGCAGTTTGTCCATCATGCGGTGAGGAGGCCGTCACTAAACTTCGATTTCCAGATGGAGTCGGCGCTCTATTCAATGTGGTCAATAAACGCAAGAAATTTGGTACAAAATAAGTTTATCATTTGTCGAGAATATCATATACAACCATCAGAAATAGACAGAATGTTGATGTTTGAATATGAATATCTATTAGAAGATATTAAGGCATATGTTAAGAAACAGGAAGACCAACGTAAGGAGGATGAAAAGAATCATAAGATGCCAAATATGTCTGGTATGATGAATCAAGCTAAAGCTTCTATGCCGAAAATATCAGTACCTAAATTCTAAGAGAACTTTGAAAAAGTTCTCTTTTTTATTGAAATTTCCTATATTGTTTCTATTTATATTATGTAACAATTAAAATACAAAATTATGAAGAAGCTCGATTACACAATTAAGACATCCGTAGGTGCGTATGCAAAAGTTAAACAGTCTATTATGAATTCTCTTGGATTTGAAGCACGTCTTTCACATTCTGATGATGATTCCGTAATAGTTACAGTAAATGAGACTGCACTTGATACTTTCAGAACACTCATCAACAACCTTATGACCGTCGGATTAGTGGTCGAGACAGATCCTAAACTTTAATAAATATGGGAACTAATTTCTATTGTAAACGAATACCAACACAAGATCAGCTTAATGAAATAGCTGATCTTGTATACGCAAACAAAATAGATGAAGCAATAAATATGTTGCATGTGTTTGATGATAAAATTCACATATGCAAACGTTCAGGTGGTTGGCAAATAGGATTTGACCATAATGACGGAAAATATTACTATCCATCTAGGAAAGGACTTGAGAATTTTCTAAACCGAGATACAATCCAAATTATCGATGAATATGGTAAAGAATATTCTTACGAGGAATTTTGGAAAATGGTAGATGACTGGAATGCTGATGAAACTAACGATTGGGATTCAGCATGTGATATAGCATATAATACAATACATGGATATAACGTTTGGATTTGTAAAGAAGATATAAAGAAAGTTAAAGAACTATTCAATATTGAAACAAATACGAACGATTTTACTGTAGATGGACTAAGATTTAATGTATATACAGATTTTAGTTAAATTCATTTAGAGACAATTTGGGACACTCTAATTGTAAAGATATATAATTTATCATTTTTTTAGTTAGAGTGTCCCTAAATTAAAATGGGGTATCAAAGATGATGCCCCACACTTATTTTCTTATATGTTTAAATACTTTATACTTATATTTTATACCATATAGGTGGATTTTTTTCTAAGCTAGAACTTAAAAACATATCGTCCATATCAGTTACATTTGAAACATCCCAATCAGATATATCTTGGTTAAATTTAGAGTAAGCGAACATACGATACGTCTCAGTTACATTAGAAACATCCCAATCAGATATATCTCCATTAAAGTTAGAGTCGTAAAACATCTGACGCATATTAGTTACATTTGAAACATTCCATTTAGATATATCTCCATTAAATTTAGCCTTGTAAAACATAAATTTCATATTTGTAACATTTGAAACATCCCAATCAGATATATCTCCGTTAAAATAAGAATCACGAAACATAGCATGCATATCAGTTACATTTGAAACATCCCAATTAGAAATATCTCCGTTAAAATCAGAATATACAAATAATTCATACATATCTGTTATTTTACTAACATCAATATGATTAAGTGAACATTCATTTCCGTTTTTAGATATTTCATCTTTAATCATTTCACGTAATTCTTCTTTAGTTTCAGGAAATAATGTATGTTCAACATTCTTTTTATTTGTTGAAATTTTAAGTTTTTCAAATATATGTTGTTTAAATGATTTCATAACTATTTCTTATACCATACCGGCGGATTTTTTTCTAAGCTAGAACTTAAAAACATATTATGCATATCAGTTACATTAGAAACATCCCACTTAGATATATCTCCATTAAATTTAGATTTTCTAAACATCTCGCGCATATTAGTTACATTAGAAACATCCCAATTATCTATAACTCCATCAAACATAGAATAATAAAACATCTCTTTCATGCTTTCTACGTTAGAAACATTCCATTCTGATATATCACCGTTAAATTTAGAATAACCAAACATTTTTTCCATAGTTTCTACTCTTGATACGTCCCAATCAGATATGTCTCCGTTAAATTCTGAAAGGTTAAACATCTGCTCCATAGATTTAACATTACTTACATCCCATTGCGATATATCTCCATTAAATTCTGAATTGTTAAACATTCTGTACATAGTTGTTACATTTGAAACATCCCATTTAGATATATCTCCATTAAATTCAGAACGCATAAATAAATCAGACATATCAGTTATCTTACTAACATCAATATGATTAAGTGAACATTTATTTCCATTTTTAGAAATTTCATCTTCTATCATACCTTCTAGTTCATCGTTTGTTTTCGGAAATAACGTATATGTAGGTTTAGATACTCTAAGTTTCTCGAATATGTGTTGCTTAAATGATTTCATAACTATTATTTATACCATTTAGGTAGTCGTTTATTTACTTTTAATTGGCAGTTGTTAAATATGCCTTTCATATTTTTTACATTTAAAACATTCCATTTGGATATATCTCCATCAAATTTAGAATACGCAAACATATAGCTCATATTTTTAATATTTGAAACATTCCATTTGGATATATCTCCATTAAAGTTAGAATACGCAAACATATAGCCCATATTTGTAACATTTGAAACATCCCATTTAGATATATCATCATTAAATGCAGAATGAGCAAACATAGAATTCATATTTGTAACATTTGAAACATCCCATTTAGATATATCACCAGCAAAACTTACAAGTTCATCAGAAAATAAATAAGACATATCTGTTATTTCGTTAACATCAATATGATTAAGCGAGCATTCATTTCCATTATTACTAATTTCATCTTTAATCATATCAATTAATTCTTCTTTAGTTTTTGGAAATAACGTATATTCAATACCTTCTTTATTAGAAGATACCTTAAGTTTCTCGAATATATGTTGTTTAAATGATTTCATAGAAAATAAATTGTATATATTAAAAATAATTTTGAAATTTTTATGAATTGTTCTATATTTATAGTGTAATTAATTTAGGACATTATGCAGGTTATCGGATTTTCAACTAAGTTCTACACTCTTTGGGAGGTCAACACATTCACTGAAGGTAACAATAGCTTCACTAGGTATTCGTTTGTTAAGAACATCTCGTTTGACCTTGATGTCGCTAAGGCTAAGTACCCTGAAGCTATAGTGAATCTCGAACTTAGAGGTCATAGAAGTTTTGTTTCTTATGACAATACTCCAGTTGATGACGGTTGCTTCAGATGCGGTCAGTATAAGGGACAGAAGATTTCAGAATGTACTGATTATTCATACATGGTTTGGTACTTCAACAACCCGTCGATAATGTTTGAGAGACATGAGATTGAAAAGGTATTGGTTCCTATGGGTTATAAAGCAATCTACGGTATCGTTGATAGAATGCTTAGTCCAGAAGAAGCAGAGCGTATTAATGATGAGTATGCACGAGTGATTTCAATCTCAGAGCATATTGCTGAATACGGATATTATGATATCGAATCTGTAGGTAACCTTAAAGATGATGGTGGTGATGAAGGTTACTTGTTTAGAACTAATAATACTGACATTGAGGTAGCTTACACCGGTGATGTGAAAGAGATGTATTATTCAGGTTACTATTACTATCTTCCTATAATAAACGGAAAATCTAAGAAGATTAAGAATAAGACCATTAGAGTTTACGTTTCAGATTACGATATCATGCAGACTGAATATTGGGCGAAGATTTATATTAAGACAAATAGAATTGAAATTTTATAATATGGGACAGTTAACAGATCAACTTAAAGATTATTTAGAGAATACTTCTCCTGAACAACAAGAGAAGGATTGGTTTACCGTTCTATGTAAAGTAGAACATATTGACCCAAATGATCCTAATGCTAAGAAGAAGCTTAAGAAGATTCAACGTAAGAGAAAATGGGCACCTGTTTGGCAGGCGTTTAAAGAAATGTTTTCATTGGTTGCAGGAGCACAACTTATAATGTGGTCATGTATGCCACTAGTAAAAGGTGATTATAGTTTGTTTATACTTCTCCATATAGCAGGTTTCTGTTTTATTGGTTGGAGATTATGGATGGAAAGAGAAAAATATCGTTGGTAATATGATTATTGGAATTGATTTTGATGGTACTTGCGTAACGCATGACTATCCAGGAATAGGTAAAGATATTGGAGCAGTTACTGTTCTTAAAAGATTAGTTAATAATGGACATAAACTAATTCTTAATACGATGCGCTCTGGTTTAAAACTCCAAGATGCTATTAATTGGTTTAAAGAAAAT
>JAEIGA010017853.1_pt1 | contig 10806 bp, 7 predicted proteins | sample 9270691 | NCBI WGS metagenome assembly JAEIGA01 (sample SAMN17057246, study PRJNA624740) | gut metagenome | biome: biome; isolation source: fecal sample | host: Bos grunniens | place: China: Xizang | collected 2019 | reverse complement strand
TTACTGTTGATGAAAATGGTAAAGTTAAAGCTAATATAGGCAAAGGATTAGGCTTCAATAATGGTAAAATTGTTGTAACAGCACAAACAAGTAATGATAACACTACTAATAATGGTATCACAAATTTATCAGATTATGTTGGCAATGGGTTGAAATATGAAAATGATGAAATATTGGTTAAAGGAAGTAACGGTATTTCAGTTAATACTAATGGTGTGTCTGTAAAAGCTAGTAATGGTATTATTGTTAATTCAAGTGGTGTGTCTGTAAAAGCTAGTAATGGCATTACTGTTAATTCTAATGGTGTTGGTGTTAATATTGGTGATGGATTAAAATTCAATGAAGATGGCGCAATTACAGTAACTGCACAAACAAGTGATAGTAGCTCTATTGATACTGAAGAATTAATAAAAAGAATACAAGGTAATAGTGAAAATACTAATTCAGCAAAAGATTCATTTGAATATCTTGGTGATTATGAGATAAAAAAAGGTGAAGGTGTTGATACTTTTAATCCTATGCTTGATGTCTTAACATATGGAAATGAAACGGTGGGTAATAGAAATGGTAAAGGCATTGGTTATTTTCGTGCAAGGCTTAATTATAGAGAACTAGAAATCATTAATATTTTAATGTCAACTGGTCAAACAACGTCTTGTCAAGTAGTAAAGGGAATGTTACGTATTGATGAGAATGGTTCTTTAACTGTTTGGGATAGTGGATATAAAATAATTCACCGTACAAGAACAAACGGAGGTAAATGGACACCATGGGTTGAAATAGGTACGCAAAGTGATTGGGATAATAATGATGTTAATTCTCCATCATATATTAAAAATAAACCTACTTTAGTTAATGCTATTACACTTAATGGCAACACATATTCAGCTAAGACTAACGGTACTATTGATTTAGGCACAATCATAAGTAATGGCGAAGGTGGAACAATCGACCTTTCTGATTATGTTACGAAGGATATGATGCCTGAATACGAAGGTGATGGTATTTATTTCAACGATGGTGATGATGGAAACGATGTAGGTTTTACTATTAATTGCGGTGAAGGTTTATCAATAAATGAAACGACTAAAGCCTTACAGGTAAATATCGGTAAAGGCTTAGCGTTTGACGAAGAAACTAATGCTATTACTGCTACAGGTAGTGGTGATGTAGACCTCTCTGATTATGTTCAAAGTATACTTATAGAGGATAGTCTTGAATTATATCCAGAGAATGGAGTCCTTGATATGATTGGGGTTTTTGGTGATGTTAGAAAAGATGAATTATCATATTATTGTGGCGATGGGTTATATTTTGATGATGAAAAGTTTAAAATTAATTGTAGTAGTGGTTTATCAATAGATACATCTAATAAACTTCAAGTTAATATTGGTAGAGGGTTAGCATTAGACCCACCTAGTAATGAAATTCATGTTAAAATTAGTGAAGGTATAACTCAAAATATAGAAGATGGGTATGGTATATCAGTAAATACTGGTAATGGTTTAGAAATTCTTAATGGTAAAGTTTCAGTTAAACTTGGTGAAGGTTTAACATTTGATGGTGATGGTGCTATTACAACAATTAAAGAAGAATTCTCTCCTAGCATTCCTAATGGTAATAATGATTCTATAACGGAATTTGAAACCGATAAGGATGGGCATGTTATAGTAACTTTAATGAAAGGTAAAAATATCATAAAAAACAAAGTTTCTCAGTTAACAGTTACTTCGTTAACGAAACATGATTCAAGTTATGTTGAATATCAATTATCATTTAAAACGAGTGAAATTGGGTGTACAATTGGTTATGGTATGGAGAACTTATTGTGGGCTAATGGTATTGTGCCTTCAACATCATTAACGCCTAACACTTATTATGAACTTAATATTGATGCTGTTACTATTGATGGTGAAACAGTTTATCGAGCAGTATTAACAGCTTTTAATTAAAAAGAAGAAAAAGAATGAAAAGAAAAACATTATTATTAAGTAGAACCTCACCAAATAATAATGAAATTTGGTATACCACAATTGATAATCAAGCTTTAATGTCAAATGAGGGTGCTATATTTGATAAAGATGAGGATAATGCACTTATTAGTAATACTTATGAAAATGGACAAGGGGTGTTAATTTATGAAAAGGATATTGTTAAAATTAAAATTTGTTTCTTTGAGAATTGTGAAAAATTAGAAAGCATATTTTTACCAGATTGTATTGAAGTAGTAGATAACGCCTCTTTCCATAATTGTATTAATCTTATAAGTGTAAGATTCCCAAATTACGTTAAAGTTGATGACCCAGTTGCATTTGCGGGATGTACCAATCTTAAAAAGGTTTATATTAATAATTTAGAAAATTGGTGTGGTTTAAGAGTTGACCCTTTTAGAGATGTGGAAGAAGGGGGAGATTTATACATATATGGTGAAAAATTACAAGAATTAAAAGTACCACTTAATGTTAAATATATAGGTCAAACAGCATTTCATAGATTAAATGGTTTAACAAGTGTAACAATCTCCGATAATGTTGAAACTATTGGATATAATGCATTTGCAAATTGTATTAATCTTCAAAACGTTACAATTGATGCAACAAATATTGGGATTCAATCTTTTTCTGGCTGTAGCGAATTAACAAATGTTATGTTTGGTGATAATGTTGAAATTATAGGACATTGTGCTTTTTCAAATTGTAATAAACTTCAGCATATAACAACACCTAAAAGTGTTAAACAAATTGTTTATGGCGCATTCATGAGTTGTGATAATCTTCAAAGTATAACTATTAAAAATGGAAAAATTGATGGTTCAGTGTTTAATAGTTGTCATAACCTTACTAATGTGACTTTAGAAGATGGTGTAACAAGTATTGGTAATGGAGTATTTTTAGGATGTAGTGGTTTAACAAATGTAACAATACCAAATACAGTGACAACAATTGGAAAAAATGTATTTTTTGATTGTGAAAATTTAACACAAATTGTAATACCAAGTGGTGTAACAAGTATTGGTGGAAACATATGTGCTTCATGTGGTCATCAATTAAAAAGTATTATAGTATCAGAGGGTAATACTGTTTATGATTCACGCGAAAATTGTAATGCAATTATTGAAACCGCAACAAATACATTAATCGCTAGTTGCTCAAATACAACAATCCCATACGGAGTTGAGATTATTGGAGACTATGCTTTTGGGAAGTGTGATGGGATTAGGAATGATATAATAATCCCTGAGACAGTAAAAACAATCGGTGAACAAGCTTTTTGGGATTGTAATTTCACACATATAACTATTCCAGATAGTGTTACAACTATTGGTGTCGCTGCTTTTGAAGAGACTGAACTTGAAAGTGTAACTATTGGTAGTGGTGTTACAACCATTAGTAATTCTGTTTTTCATTCAAGTAAACTTACAGCAGTAACAATTCCTGATAATGTTAAAACATTAGGAAATCATGCTTTTGCCCAAACAAATTGTAGAACTATAACTATTGGTAGTGGTGTTACAAGTATAGGTAATTATGTTTTGTACAATATACCATCTTTAACAGAAATATATTGTAAAATAATTGAACCACTTGATATCCCCGAAGGTAATATTGTTATTAGTTCCGATTATTTGTCTACTTGTAAATTATATGTACCGACTCAATCAGTTGAAGCTTATAAAAATCATTCTTATTGGGGGCAATTTGAAACTATTGAGGGTTATGAATTTAATGTGTAAATAAAAACAATTAATTATGAATAGAAAGACATTATTATTAAATAGAACTCGTCCTAAAAATAATGAAATTTGGTATACTACAATTGATGATAAAATTTTAACCGCAAGTGAAGAATCTATATTTGACAATGATTATGAAGAAGTAAATAAACTTATTAGTAATACTTATGAAAATGGGCAAGGGGTTTTAGTTTACGAGAATGAACTTACAAGTATTTATATGGGTATGTTTCAATCATGTGTTAATTTAAAAACTGTTGTTATTCCAGATAGCATTGAAATAATTGGTCATGATTCTTTTAACGGTTGTAGTAATCTTGAAATTATTAATATACCTAATAATGTAAAAAATATTAAATGGTATGCTTTTAAAGATTGTGATAATCTTAAAGAAGTGCATATTAATAATCTTGAAGCTTGGTGTAATATAGATTTTGATGATAGCGGTTCTTTTGAAGATAATAACCCTATTGAAAATGCGAAAAAAATATATTTATGTGGTGAAGTTGTGACAGATTTAATTATACCATTTAATATAAATAAAATTGGTGCATGGTCGTTTGTTGATTGTGAAAGTCTTAAAAGTGTAAACATGTTTGATAATATAACTAGTATAAATAGAGCAGCATTTTCTAGTTGTTATAATTTAAAAAATATTATTTTCAGTGAAAATTTAACTAAAATAGAACACTTAGCGTTTTATAATTGTAGTGGGTTAACGCAAGTGATAATTCCAGATAGTGTTACTACGATAGATGATTCTGCATTTAATGGATGTAGTGAGTTAACTAATGTAACTTTAGGAAAAAGTCTTAAAAGTATAGGGCGTGATGCATTTTCAAAATGTCAATTTTCAAGTATTACAATTCCAAACGGTGTTACTACAATAGGAATTGATGCTTTTTTTAATTGTACTGAACTTACAAGTATCACAATACCAGATAGTGTCATAAAAATAGATGAACATATTTGTTGTGGATGTGATAGTCTTGAAAGTATAATAGTATCAAAAGAAAACAAAGTTTATGATTCACGTGAAAATTGTAATGCTATAATTGAAACCGCAACTAATACATTAATCTCTAGTTGCAAAAATACAAAAATACCATATGGGGTGGTAAATATTGGAAATGGTGCATTTATTAAAAATAGATTTATTAGTGAAATTATAATACCAGATAGTGTTGTTAACATAGGTAGTGATGTATTTTTTGATTGTGATAACATTACTAATTTTATAATACCCGATAGTGTTATATCCATAGGAGATGGCGCTTTTAGATATTGTAAAAATTTAAAAAGTATTACTATTGGTAAAAATATATCTACTTTTGGTGAAGATGTTTTTTATGAATGTGGTAGTCTTGAAAGTATAATAGTATCAAAAGAAAACAAAGTTTATGATTCACGTGAAAATTGTAATGCTATAATTGAAACTGCAACAAATACATTAATAACTAGCATTGAAAATGCGATAATCCCATACGGAGTTGAAGTTATTGGAAAAAAAGCATTTTATTGGAATATTAATTTAAAAGAATATACAATTCCAGATAGTGTTAAAATAATTAAAGAACAAGCTTTTGAAGGATGCGATTTTACTCAAATAACGATTCCAGATAGTGTTACAGATATTGAAAAACAAGCTTTTACTAATGTACCTCTCACTAGTGTTACTATAGGTAGTGGTGTTATTAGTATTAGAAAAAACAATTTTGATACTACTAGCATTAAAGAAGTGTATTGTAAAAAAATTGAACCACTAAATATTACTGAGAACGATAAAATTTTCGTAGCTTCTGCAATTTCAAATAGTAAATTATTCGTTCCAATGCAATCAGTTGAAGCTTATAAAAATCATGTGTTTTGGGGGAAATTTGGACAAATTGAAGGTTATGAATTTTAATATATATAAAAAACAAGAAACTTAATTAAGTTTCTTGTTTTTTTATATTAATACATTATATTTTAATTGTTAAATTTAAAATTAAAATGAAAATTAGTATTGTGATAACAGCTTACAATGTAAGTTCTTGGATTGAACAATGTGTAAGGAGTTGTATGAATCAAACATATAAAAACATTGAAATTATTATTGTTGAAGATTGTTCAAGAGATAACACTATTGGTATAATTGAAGAGTTAGCAAAAGAAGATGAAAGAATAATAATTATAAAGGGTGTTGAAAATTCTGGTGCTGGTCAATCAAGACGTTATGGTATTGAAATTGCAAGTGGGGAATATTTCCTTTTATTAGATGGTGATGATTGGTTGAGTGAGAATTTCATTGAATCATTATATCTACGAGCAATGCAAACTAATGCTGATATAGTTAGTGGTGGTATCACTATAGTAGGGGAAAATGGGGCATTTTCTGCTGAATCATATGGCGAAATAATTACTGAAGACCTTGATAAGGTTGTGAAATTTTGGGGTGAAAAAACAGTATTTATGAATAATAAAATTATTCGTAAAAGTTTGCATGACAAAGTACCTTATTGTACAAGAAGATTTGTTGAAGATACTCCAACAATAATACCTATGCTTCACTTTGCAAATTATGTGGCATATACTAATAATGTCGGATATCATTATCGTCAAAATCCTTCAAGTTTATGTCATACGGCGAGTTTATTTAAATGGGCTTTATTTAGGGCATTGTGTTGTCAAGATTTAATAGCATTTTTCAAAGAACATGATAAAAGAGTTTTAGAAAAGTTACCAATTGAAAGAATGTATGTGAAACAACTTGACCAATTAAAACAATGTAACCCAACAAATGATGAGATTCAAATGTATCAAAATGATTGGAATGAATTTACTAAAAATTTAATAATTAATGATATTAACTTATCTTAATATATAAAAAAAAGAACAAGATTTTTTTATTCTTGTTCTTTTTTTTATATTATATCCTTATTCTATAAGGGTGTTTAGATTTAAAAATATTATCATTATATCTTTTCATAACTTTATCAACAACATCTTTACTATATTTCTCTTCAATAAGAGTCATATCTTTAATTCGATACAAATAGCATTTTAATATTTCATCAACTTCATTATAAGTTTTAACACCAAATTGTTCAACATCTGATGACGTTATACCCAATCCATCAGTGGGAATTGCGTTTATACAATCTAACAATGCTTGTTTAGCTTCATTATTGTTAATTTCTGTTAAATACTCTTTTGCCAATTCATAAGCATCACTTTTAAACAATGACGAAAGAGGTGATAAATCCCCATGACAATTTAAAGTATAAAATCCTAATAGAACCTCAGTTTGATTATCATTATCAATAACTAGCCCACCATTAAGACTTGCAAGATTATACAAATGTGTCATCCTAAGACGCGCTTTAATGTTCCCTCTTCTTATTTTAGTTTTAAACTCATTTTCATTGAATATTTCACCTTCTTCTATATCATTTAAAGATGTGTAAAACAATTCAGTTAAATCAATGCATTTAAAGTTGTGACAAAAATGTTTTCCAATATTGCAAGCACGTTCTTTTTCTTCAATTTTATTACTTTCAATATGGATATATCTGCCAATAATAGGTATATTTAGTTCATCACAAATTGGCTTGATTAAAGCAGCGTTAAATGCTGAATCAAAACCACCGCTAACGCCTATTATAACGCATTTCATTTTATTTTTTAAAAGATATTCTTTAACATTTTCTTGAATAGCTTTAATATATTTTTTATTCGACATTTTTAATAGATTTTAAAAGGTTAATACATTCTTCTTTAGTTATGTTAGGGTTTTCCATAACAGCATCTTCGACAATTTTTAAATATGTTCCAACAATAGGAGAAGGTTTAATGTTAAAAAGTTTCATTATATCCTTTCCATTGATAGGTAATTTAACAATATCCTTTTCCTTAGTATCTAAATGTTTGAGTCTATCAACAACCAAAGACACTTGATTTGGTGCATTATAAGTCTCGCTATGAGAGTTATTATCGGCATCAATAACATCTAAGGTTATTAATAAATTTTCGTCTCCAACGGCTTTTAATAGCTTTCTAAGCACTTTATCAGAAGGGCATTTATCGCCATATTGTTTCAATCTCATATGTTCTTTAATGGCACAACATATTGAGTTAACATCTTTATTAGAAAACTTTAATGTTGTTAATACTCTTCTTGCGATAATAGCACTCATATCTTCATGGCCATAAAAATGATACTCACCATTATGAAAAGTTTGAGTGGGAACTTTACCACAATCATGGAATAAAGCAGCCAAACGGTGTAATGCTATTGGATAAGTATTATCAACGACAGCCAATGTGTGTTCATAGACATCACCAAAATGATATTTATTTTGTTTAACCCCTTTCATGTTATATACTTCAGGAATCAACCATTTCAACACACCACAACCATCTAAACGTTTAATAGCTAAACTAGGTTTATCACATTCCATTATTTTACATAGTTCATCTTTAATACGTTCATATGACACAATATTAAGTCTATATGCATTTTTCACAATACCAAGCCATGTTTTCTTTTCAATACCCCAATTAAATCTTGAAGCAAAACGAATAACTCTAAGTATTCTCAAAGGGTCATCTTTAAATACAATGTCTGGGTCATTGGGCGTTCTAATTATTTTATTATTGATATCATTAATTCCTTGTTTTGTTGGGTCAAAAACCATCATATTTGTGAGATTTAAATAAAGTGAATTAATGGTTAAATCTCTTCTATGAGCATCGTCATATATTGACCCATATGTTGTATTAGGATTACGTGAATTTGTATTATGATATTGTTCTTTTCGTGTTTGCACACATTCAATATCAATATTTTCTATTTCACTAATAGAACGAATATTAAATTTAGCTGTGCCATAATTAGGGAAAATACAAGGGTTTGAGTTTTCTTTAAAACAATCAGTTTCTTTACAAATCCATTCAGCAAATTGTATTCCACCATTAGGGTAAGCAATAGCCAAATCAATATCATGTATTTCTTTACCCATTAATTTATCTCTTACACATCCACCTACAGCATATACTGAATGTTCCCATCTTGAGCCTTTGATAAGTTCACTTATTTTAATTAGTGCAAGTTCGTAAGGGTTATTTTTATTTAGTGTAATTGTTGTCATAAAAAAATTAAATTCGTTGTATTTTAAAAAAATGGTATAAATAATCAAACTCTTTTCTTTTATAGATATTATCGAATTCTTTAGCTGAATTCCAATCAGATAGAGATAAAACTTTCAACTTAATCCATTCAAAGATTTTATTATAATTAGAAATTTGTATTTTATATCTTTCATCACCAAAATATAAAAGATATTGCATATCCTTATTTAAATAAGGGTATTGAAATGTTTTTAATTCATTTCCTAAATTAACAAAAAACTTTGCTGTGCTAAATTGATAATTAGTATATTTAGATAATGTTGCATAAATAGCACATTGCATAATACAACTTTTAAAATACCAATCTTCAATTTCGCGTTTTTTATCAATATTCTTTATTTCAATAATTGAATCTTTAGTTATTACATCATTAGTGAAATAAATGCGATAATCAGAAAAATCAACAAAGTTCCCCATTTCCTCACCAATTAAATTTGGTATTTGTTTTGCAATATTATATTGGTGATTAACACCTTGTATTTGGTTTTGAGTTATACTTGGTTTCTTATCTGGGTGTTCCAAAAAAAATTTTAGTTGCATTGCACTTCTACAACATAAATCTTTTGCTGATAATAATATCATATCTAATATGTGTTTAATTTAATTCTTTTATGCAAAGATATAAAAAAAACAGAGACTATACAAAATAGTCTCTGTTAAATTAAGTTAATTAGGTGTTTTATATTCATATATTGTAATTAACTCTTCATCATCTAATGGTTCTATAAATGTTTTATAAAAATTTTTAATCCATTCATCTATAGGTTTATCATTAGCATCGTCCCAACCATTTTTATTTAAAATTGCATAATTCCAATAAGAAGTGTTATATGAAATATAATTATCTTTAGTTTTAAATTGTAAAAGATAATTTTTATGACCTTTCATATTATTATAAAGAATTTCATCATGGAAATTAGATGGTTTTTTATCATTTATAACCATGTCCCATACATTACTATACATTTCAGATTGAAACCCATGCATAGTATTCCAATCAATATGTTTTTTTTTGGATTGGAATACAGTCTGACCGTTCAACAAACGTAATGATGTTGAATAAATAGATGAAGGTTGATATTCAGTCCATTTCCCATTAGGGTTATCACTTGTCCATGCGTTACCATCATCATCACACTCTAAATCTTTAGTGAGGCTAGAATAAAATTCAATGTCGCTCATTTCATTAATATCTGCAATTTCTTCTTCAATTAAAGATTTATTGATATTTTTTTGATTTAAAAGTGCTGAAAGAAAAGCTAATGTATTTTCTTTTATATTTAAAACATCTTTAAATTGATATTTTATATATTTTTCAACTTTTTTATTAGCATTATATTCTTCCATTAATAACTGTGGGTTTTCTCCAATAACGATTAATGAAAAAAAATTATTCTGATTGTTTTGCATATCTAATTAATGGTCTATAATTTAATTCGCAATTAAGGCAATCAAAATGAACATTATCAATGATTTCATGCCATGTTTTATGAAAATGACCATATACCCATCCTTCTAACTGATTATTAGAAGATTGTAAATGTTCATAAACTTTAGTTAAAGCTTGACGTTCAATATCAATATCTTTTGATAAATCTTTATCTATTTTAAGCTAATATGCTAGTCCTTCTTTAGTAAAAGGAAATGCAAACGATGGGGAAGTATGAGATATTACATAATGTATGTTAATATTATTATTAATAATTTCTTCTAATTTATCAGAATCATAAACAACATTTTCATTTTCCCAATAAAGTTTTTTATGGCTTGATTTAGGTTTATGTTTATTAATAACACTTTCTCTTTGTTTACGCCACAATCTATCTATTGAAATTCCACCACCAATACATAATATATTTTTATCACAAGCTTGTATAACAGTGTAATCTTGAATTAGTTTAATA
>JAEIGA010017852.1_pt1 | contig 10806 bp, 11 predicted proteins | sample 9270691 | NCBI WGS metagenome assembly JAEIGA01 (sample SAMN17057246, study PRJNA624740) | gut metagenome | biome: biome; isolation source: fecal sample | host: Bos grunniens | place: China: Xizang | collected 2019 | reverse complement strand
CCTTCGGCACGGGAAACCACGCATCCACCCAACTTTGTCTGGAAGGTGTGGAGCAGGCGGTTAAACCCGGCGATCGGGTGCTGGACTTAGGCTGCGGCAGCGGTATTTTATCCATTGCAGCCCTTTGTCTGGGCGCAGAGTTCGCAGCGGCAGTGGATATTGACCCAAAGGCGGTGGATGTCGCCTATGAGAATGCCGGATTAAACAACATCACCAAGGATCGTTACGATGTGCGTGCCGGCAATGTACTGTTGGACAAGGGATTGGTAGCCGAACTGAAGCAGAATAAGTATCAGGTGGTCCTGGCTAACATTGTGGCTGATGTGATCATTCCCCTGTCTGCTTTTGCGGGGGATTTTATGACGGAAGGTGGATATTTCATCTGCTCCGGTATTATTGATACCAGATCGGGCGAGGTGGCTGCCGCGTTGGAAAGAAACGGATTTACCATCGTGGAGAAAAAGGAAAAGACCGGCTGGTGTGCCTTTGTCTGCCGTCGATAACATGTAAGAAGCGGGCCGCTCTGAGAGGAGCGGCCCGCTTTTCTCATCCCTGTGAGAAAGTTGACGGGCAGCGAGGGATAGTGGTATAATATAATATTAAGAAACACTTGAGAAAGCAGGTGGCAGGATGAAGGTTCTGGTCATCGACAAGCAGGCAATCAAGAAAAACATTGCGGTCATTCGCAAGAGAGCGGAGAAAGCTGCTATTTATGCGGTTTTGACCGGGGATGCCCACGGCGCAGGATTGGTGGAGACGGCAAAACTGCTTCGGGATGAGGGTATTGTCCGTTTTGCCGTGTCGGAGGCGGCCGATGCAGCGGCCCTGCGCAAGGCGGGATTGGTGGAGGAAGAGATTCTGATGCTTCGTGCCACCACCGACCGCGTGGAACTGGAACGGCTGCTGGATCTGAATGTGGTCTGCACCGTTGGGTCAATCGAAACGGGTATGGCCTTGAATGGCATCGCCGAGAAGCGTTCCACTGTGGTGGAGGCGCATATTCAGATCGATACGGGCATGGGCTTCGGAGGGTTTCCCACCGGAGATGTGGACAAGGTTCTCTCGGTGTATCGGGATCTTCCCAACGTGGCAATCTCCGGCGTTTACACGCAGGTGCATACCGCCGGCGTGAAAGAGCGGCAGGTAGCCGAGCAGTTGGATGAATTCTGCTATACCGTAAAGACTATTCAGGACGAGGGCTTTGAAACCGGAGTGGTGCATGCCGCCGGCTCCTATGCCTTGATGCGCTACGACTTTGCCCGTATGGATGCCGTGCGTGTGGGCACAGCCATGTTGGGTCGCTGCCGTCGCACGAAAAATGATGGCCTGCAGAAGGTCGGATGGGGCGAAGCAACCATTGACGATATCCACTGGCTTCCCAAGGGACATACCGTGGGAAATGAGACTAAGGTGAGTCTGCGCCGACCCACCCGCGTTGCAGTTCTTCCCGTGGGTTATCAGAACGGGTTTGGAGTAGAACGAGTAAGAGATAAAGGCCTGCTTTCTGTTTGGCGGCAGTGGCGCCCAGCCGGACGGCAGGTAGTGCGCATCAACGGACAAAAGGTCAAGGTGGTCGGATGTGTAGGCGCCATGGAGACCGTTCTGGATGTTACCGATATTCGCTGCAGCGCCGGTGATATTGCTCAGTTCGAACTGGATCCCCTGTTTGCAAAGGGTATTACCCGGGAGTATCGCGGATGAAAGCAGTGGTAACAAGGGTTGCCAACGCACGGGTGGAGATCGACGGCAAGGTGAATGGAGCCATTGACCGTGGTTTTCTGGTGCTGTTGGGCGTGGGCCCCAAGGATAATGAAAAGATCGCGCAGAAACTGGCTGATAAGATTTGCAATCTGCGTGTATTTGAAGACGAAAATGAAAAGATGAATCTGGATTTGGCCAGCGTAGGCGGAAGTCTTCTCGTGGTCAGCCAATTTACGCTGTATGCCGACACGTCAAGCCGCCGTCCCGGGTTTTCCGGTGCGGCCAAGCCCGATCAGGCAGTTCCTCTCTATGAATATTTCATGGAGCATTGCCGCGCCCGAGGATTCCGGGTGGAACACGGCGAGTTTGGAGCGGATATGCAGGTGTTTTCCCAGAACGATGGACCTGTGACCATTTTGCTGGAGATAGACGAGGTGTAATATGACAATTCAAGTTGTTCAGGTGCCCTTTATCGGCACAAACTGCTATCTGGTGATGGATGATGACACAAAAAAAGGGGCTATCATCGATCCCGGCGGCGGCGCGGAGAGCATCTGCGATGCCGTCAAGCAGATGGGAATGATCCCGGAAGTGATTTTCCTGACCCATGCCCACTACGACCATACCGGCGCGGTGGCTCAACTGCGGGAGGAATATCCCGGAATTTCCGTGTATCTTCACGCCGCGGATGCGGCAAAAACGCAGAAGGGCGATTACCTGATGCCCGATGTGGGAGAAACGGTCCCCTACGATGAGGGGGATGAAGTTTGCATTGGGGACATGGCATTTCGGGTGATGCACACTCCGGGACATACACCCGGAAGTGTTGTGCTGGATGCGGGAGATGTGTTGTTTACCGGCGATACCCTGTTTGCCGGCAGCTGCGGCCGCACCGATTTGCCCGGCGGATCGCCTGATCTGATGGCCGAATCCCTCAAGCGTCTGGCTCAGATGGATGGTGACCGGCAGGTGTTGCCCGGACACGAGGGCTTTTCCACTTTGACAAAGGAACGTACGGACAATTACTGGATTCTGTACGCACTGAAGTTATGACAGTTGTTTTAAAGGGACACGATTATAAATATGCCGTTGAGCAGATGCTGCTGACTCTGTTTCCGGAGGAGCGGCCCGTTTATGATGCCCAGGAGGAAAATCGGGTTACCGTTTCCCTGAGTCGCGGCGATGTCTGGTTGACGGCCACCGCGGTACTGGAGTGGCAGGGGCGCTTGGTGCGCCATGCCTGCAGAGCCAAGGTCAGTGAACTGACCGGGGAGGAGCGGAACGACGGGCGGGTCTGTCAACGGATCGTGAAGTTGGCATTTTACCGTGCCGGTGTGGAGGCGCTGGGGAAGGAGCCTCCTTGGGGAGCTATGACCGGAGTGCGTCCGGTGAAAATTCCAACCAAGGCCATGCTGGCCGGCGCAGATGAAAAGCAGGCCGCCAATATTCTGAAAAACAGATATCGGGTATCTCCCCTGCGGGCGAGCCTTGCCATGGATTGTGCCAAAGCCAGTCTGGCGGTGCAAAAAAGTTTGCTGCCCGAGGAAATCTCGGTTTATGTGGGCATTCCTTTTTGCCCCACCCGATGCGCATATTGCTCCTTTATTTCTGCAGATGTAAAGCATGCGCTGAAACTGATCGACCCCTATGTGGACGCATTGATTCGGGAAATCAAGGCTGCTGGAGATGCGCTGAAACGGGATGGGCTGAAGGTCAAATCGGTCTATTTCGGCGGAGGAACACCCACTACACTCAGTGCAGAACAATTGGAAAGAGTTCTCTCTGCGATGGAGGAACATATGGATTTGTCCGGCTGCGTGGAATACACGGTGGAGGCCGGCCGTCCTGATACCATCACCATGGAAAAGATGCAGACGCTGGCCCGTCACAATGTAGGCCGCGTGTCGGTAAACCCCCAAACGATGGAGGATAAGGTGCTGCGCGCCATGGGTCGTGCCCATACGGCCGAGGAGATTGAGCGGGCCTATGAGGTGGTGCGCCGGGCGGGGGATTTTGTGGTCAACATGGACCTGATCGCCGGCCTGCCGGCCGATGATCCGGATGGATTCCATCGTACCTTGGATAAGGTGCTGGCCATGAAACCGGAGAACATTACCGTTCATACCTTGGCACTAAAGCGAGGCTCCACCTTGACTACGGGCGGATTTGCCAATCCCTTGCCCGATGCGCAGCAGGTGTCTCAGATGTTGGATTATGCATGGTACCGACTGGCGCAGGAAGGGTATTCGCCCTACTACCTGTATCGGCAAAAATTTATGTCCGGATCCTTTGAAAACGTTGGTTGGTGCATGACGGGCAGCGAAAGTGTATACAATATTTGTATGATGGAGGAGCTGCAGTCCATTTTGTCCTTGGGCGCAGGCGGTGTGACAAAGCTGGTCAATACTGCCACGGGCAGTATTGAGCGGCGCGCTAACCCCAAGTATCCTCAGGACTATTTGGCGCGGATCGACCAGATCTGTCAGGAGAAGGAGGTTATTCCATGGCCCATCAACTGCGAGAAATCAACGAGCGCATCCGAACCGATGTAAGAGGTTTTTTGGAGGAGAGTGACCGGGAGTATGCCCGCAAGGTTGCCCTTGCTGCCGACAACATTATCCAAAATATGAGCAGGAGTCCGGTTGTCCTTTTGTCCGGCCCGTCCGGATCGGGAAAAACCACCACCGCCAAGAAGGTGGAAGAGGAATTGAGCCGCCGCGGCGTCAAGGCCCATGCCGTTGCCATGGACGATTATTTCAAAACATTGGATTACCGCACTGCGCCCCGCACGGAACAGGGAGATATTGACTTTGAGTCTCCGAAACTGATGGACATGGACCTTTTGGACCAGCATTTTACCGCCCTTGCGAAGGGCGAGGAAATTCTGATTCCTAAGTATTCCTTTGCCCGACAGGTGCGCGATACCGCAGTCACTCCGCTGCGGCTTGGTAAAGATGAAGTGGCCATTTTCGAGGGTATTCATGCTCTGAATGATGACATTGCCGGACGGCACCCTGAGGCGACGGGTATGTATATCTCCGCCCGGAGTGATACCTGCGACGGAGAGGAGCTTCGTTTCAAGGGCACATGGAAGCGGCTGACCCGCCGCGCTGTGCGTGACTACCAGTTCCGTGGTACGGGAGTGGAGAGTACCCTTGCCATGTGGGCAAATGTGCGCCGCGGTGAGAAGTTATATATTTCGCCGTATAAGCACCGCGCTCATATCATCTTTGACTCATCCCTGCCCTATGAGGTGTCGGTGATGAAGAACTTTGCCAAACCCCTGCTGGAAGCGGTACCCGAAGGAAACGAGCGCTATCATGAGCTGCTCAACCTGATCGATGCCTTCCAGTGGTTTGAAGAAATTGATCCCGCCTTGGTTGCCCCCGATTCTTTGCTTCGGGAGTTTATCGGCGGCGGGAGCTATCATTATTAAGCAGGAACTATATAGAGAGGAAGTATTATAAAATGAGCGAATGTACTCACGATTGCGGCTCCTGCAGTGCAAACTGCGGCGAGCGTCAGGAAAAACCCGATCTGCGCGCACCTATGAACGCTTTTTCCGACGTGAAAAAGGTGTTCGGCGTGGTCAGCGGCAAGGGCGGTGTCGGCAAGAGCACCGTAACCGCATCTCTGGCCTGTGCCATGCGGGCGAAGGGTTACAAGGTTGGTGTTTTGGACGCCGACATTACCGGTCCCTCCATCCCTCAGGCTTTCGGCATTCATGAAACTGCCGAAGTCAACGACATGGGCATCCTGCCCTCCATCTCCGAAAACGGAGTGCGTGTCATGAGCCTGAATCTGTTGACCAAGGAGGAGACCGACCCCGTTATCTGGCGCGGTCCCGTGGTTGCCGGCGTGGTCAAGCAGTTCTGGACCGACGTTTTGTGGGGCGAGATCGATTACATGTTTGTGGATATGCCTCCCGGAACCGGTGACGTACCCCTGACCGTGTTCCAGTCTCTGCCCATTGATGGCATTATTGTGGTCACCTCTCCTCAGGATCTGGTGTCTATGATTGTCCATAAGGCGGTCAACATGGCAGCCATTATGGAAGTGCCCGTGGTGGGACTGGTGGAGAACTACAGCTACTTCAAGTGTCCCGATTGCGGCAAGGAGCACACCATCTTCGGTGAGAGCAAGCTGGAGCAGGTGGCCGAGAAGATGGGAATTCCCGTTTTGGCCCGTCTGCCCATCGATCCCGGCCTGGCCGCAGCATGCGACAAGGGCGAGATCGAAAAGTATCCTGTCAACTATCTGACCGAAGTGGCAGAACAACTATAACTACAAGCAAAAGAGGACGAACCCGATCGGGTTCGTCCTCTTTTCAATCCTTCAGTTCCAATTCCACCGGGCAGTGATCGCTGCCCATGATATGGGGATGGATTTTGCTGTTTGCTAAACGCGGTGTCAATATATCGGATGCGATGAAATAATCAATGCGCCATCCGGCATTGTTCTGCCGTGCGTGGTACATATAGGACCACCAGGTATAAGCGCCGGTGGTATCGGGGTAAAAATAGCGGTAGGTATCCACAAAGCCTGCGTCCAGCAATTGAGTCATCTTGGCGCGTTCCTCATCGGAGAAACCGGCATTACCACGGTTGGGACCGGGATTTTTCAGGTCGATCTCCTGATGGGCTACATTAAGATCACCGCACAGAATGACAGGTTTCTTTTCCTCCAGGCCCTTCAAATAGATGCGCAGTTCGTCCTCCCATTCCATACGAAAGTCCAGTCGAGCCAGACCGCGCTGGGCATTGGGGGTATAGCAGTTCACCAAATAGAAATCTTCGTACTCCACAGTGATAGTGCGACCCTCCTGGTCGTGAGAGGAGGAACCGATTCCATAGGAAACGCTCAGGGCAGGAATACGGCTAAAAACCGCAGTGCCCGAATATCCTTTTTTGACGGCGCTGTTCCAGTACTGCTCGTATCCGGGCAGGTCCAGAGAAATCTGATCGGGCTGCAGTTTGGTTTCCTGCAGGCAGAATACATCGGCATCTGCCTCATGGAAAAAGTCCAGAAAACCCTTGCCCATACAGGCACGCAGACCGTTTACATTCCAGGAAATCAGTTTCAAAAGAGTTTACCTCCGGTGACACCTTCCAATTGGAGCAAGGTGCGTTTTAAGGCAAGACCGCCGCCGTAACCGCCGATGGTGCCATCGGCAGCAATGACACGGTGACAGGGGATGATGATGGAAATGGGGTTGTGGTGATTGGCACCGCCCACCGCACGGGTGGCGACGGGCTGTCCGATCCGGCGGGCAAGCTCACCGTAGGAGATGACCTGCCCATAGGGGATTTGTCGCAGAGCCTGCCATACCTTCAGGCGAAAGGGTGTGCCGGTCAATTTCAACGGAATGTCAAATTCCCGCAATGTGCCATTGAAATAGGCATCCAGTTGGCGCTTTGCTTCTTTGAGTACAGCGGTTTCCCGTTCCACCATCAAAGGAACCGGCTGATTGGGCAGAGATAGAGCAATCAGTGCATCCCCCTCCCCCATCAGGGCAAGCCGACCTACGGGGGAGTCATAAAACAGAAGATCCATTAATACTTGCGCACCACGGCAATGACCTTACCCAAAATCTGAGCGTAGTCGCCGTCAATGGGTTCGTAATCGGGGTTTTCCGGCATCAGCCAGGTGTGGCCGTTGCGGCGGTTGAGGGTTTTGACGGTGGCCTCGTCCTCCAGCATGGCGACCACGATCTCGCCGTTGCGGGCATCCTGCTGCTGATGGACGACCACCAAATCGTCGGGCAAAATGCCGGCATAGAGCATGGACTCACCGCGCACACGCAGGGCAAAATGCTCTCCGGTCAGACCGTCGGTATCAAAGGTCAGATAATCCTCAATGCATTCGGTGGCCAGAATGGGAGATCCTGCGGCCACATTGCCCACCACGGGAACCTTGTCCTTTTTGGGCAAATCTTCATCGGAATTGATGGAGATGGCGCGGGTTTTTCCTGCGGCCTGAGAGATCAGTCCGGCACTTTGCAGACCCTTCAGATGGAAGTGGACGGTGGATGGGGACTTCAGCCCCACATATTCTCCGATTTCGCGTACCGAAGGGGGATATCCGTGTTCATCGGTGAAGGCAATAATATAATCATAAATTTGCTGTTGTTTTGCAGTCAGAGGTTTCATGGCGGACCCTCCTTTTTTGATGCCATTATCATACCACACCGACAAGAAAAAGTCAAACACTTGTTCTAAAACGATGAGGAAAATCTTTACATTTCCGTCATTGACTTTCATATAATGTATGTTAGAATAAATTAACATACGAATGATTAGCATGCAAACTGTTTTTTGAGGTGAAGAAATGCTGGGTTGTAACGATACTGAAAATATGCCGGGAATGCTTTTCCATGCGGTGCATAGGGCGAGGGTAAACGCCGTGAATGCTGAGCTGCATGCCCGGGGGCTGTCCGATCTGGGCTCCCCCATGATCCTGTTTATTCTGGACCATTATGGGAAAAAAGGCGAAATCGCCAGTCAGCGTGAACTGGCTCAGGCGCTGCACGTCTCCCCTGCTACCATTGCCGTATCACTGAAATCTCTGGAGCGGCTTGGTTATGTGGAAAAGAAGGTTGATGAGCACGATGCGCGGTGCAATCGGGTTATCATCACAGAAAAGGGCGAGAATGCGCTCAAACAGTGCTTTGAGGTATTCGAAGAAATTGATGCCCGAATGATGGAGGACTTTTCTATGCAAGAGAGAGAACTTCTCAATCAATTGCATAAAAAAGTATTGAATAATCTAAATGAGTGGGAAAAGGTTGAGAAAGGAGGGGGTTGCTTATGCTGCGAAAACTGATGCCTTATATGAAAGGATATAGAAAACCGGCGGTGATCGGTCCGATGCTGATGGTACTGGAAGTGGCGTGTGAGCTGGTGCTTCCTTTGCTGATGGCCAATATCATTGATATCGGAATTAACGGAAACGCAGGGCTGTCTTATATTCTGAAGCAGGGCGGCTTGATGATTGTTCTGGCAGCAATATCCATGTTTTCCGGCGTAATGGCCACTAAATACACCGCAGTGGCGAGCATGGGTTTTGGTGCCAATCTGCGCAAAGCGCTGTTTGATAAAATTCAGGAATTTTCTTTTGCGGATATCGACCGATTTTCTTCGGCCAGTCTGGTCACCCGTATGACCAATGACGTCAACGGCCTGCAGACCATGGTGGGTATGGCCCTGCGCATGCTGGTGCGTGCTCCGGTCATGTTGGTGGCAGCGCTGATCGTCTGCTTCAACATCAACTCCAGTCTGGCTCGGGTGCTGTTTGTGATGGTGCCCCTGATGGCTGTCGCAATTGGCTGCGTGATGACCGTCTGCCATAAGCTGTTTGGTATCATGCAGAAGAAAATCGACAACCTGAACGGTACCGTGCAGGAAAATCTGGTGGCCATCCGTGTAGTCAAGGCCTTTGTGCGTCAGGGCTACGAAAAGACCAAGTTCAAGAAAAGCAACGATGAGTTGACCGAGTCATCTCTGCGCGCTGTGACGCGAGTCATTATGATGGGGCCCATCATGAATATCTGCCTGTATGCAGCCATTGTGGCCGTCCTTTGGCTGGGCGGCAATCAGGTCATTGTGGGTGATATGCTGGTAGGCGATTTGTCTTCCTTTATTACTTACATCTCTCAAATTCTGATGAGCGTTATGGTGCTGGCCATGAGTTTGCTGCAGTACTCTCGTGCGCAGGCTTGCGCTGAGCGTATCAACGAAGTGTTTGATACCGTACCCGATATCCGTGACGGTGAGCAGGTGGAGCAGACGGTTCTGCCTGAGTCCTGTGGAAAAGTGGAGTTCAAGAACGCCTCGTTCCGTTATCGGGCCACCGGAACCGGAGATGACGTGCTTTCCCATATTGATCTGACCATCGAGAGTGGAGAATTTGTGGCTATCGTAGGCGGAACCGGTGTAGGTAAATCCTCTCTGGTCAACTTGATCCCCCGTTTTTATGATGTGACCGGCGGCGCTGTTCTGGTGGATGGTATGGATGTGCGGGAGTACCCCATCGAAAAGTTGCGTGACCGCATTGGCATGGTGCTGCAGACCAACGTGCTCTTCTCCGGAACTATCCGTGACAATTTGCTGTGGGGCAAGCCGGATGCCACAGAGGAGGAATTGATTCGTGCGGCCAAAAATGCACAGGCCTACGATTTCATTATGTCCTTCCCTGATGGGTTTGACACCTGGCTGGAACAGGGTGGCGTCAACGTTTCGGGTGGCCAAAAACAGCGCTTATGTATTGCCCGCGCTATGCTGCGTGCACCCGCCATTCTTATTTTGGATGACTCTACTTCGGCGGTGGATACTGCGACAGAGGCGAAAATCCGCGCATCCTTCAAGGAAAATCTGGCCGGAACCACGGTGATTATTATTGCGCAGCGTATCAGTTCGGTGGAGCATGCCGATAAGATCGTAGTGTTAGACGATGACCATGTGGCCGGCCTGGGCACCCACGAGGAGTTGCTGGCCACCAATGCTATTTATCAGGAGATCTACCAGTCCCAGCAGGAAGGGGTGAGCGAATAATGGCAGAGATGAAAAAAGCCCCTCAGAATCATGGTCCCAAGGGCGGCGGCCCTGGCGGTGGTCCCCGCGGAGGATATCAAAAGCCAAAGAATGCGGTCAAGACCGTCAAGCGCTTGATGAGATACCTGACCCACAGGAAATGGCCTCTGCTTGTTGTTTTGCTCTGTTTAGCTCTTTCCACCTTGGCTGGTGTGGGCGGCTCTTATCTATTGCGCCCCATTTCTAACCTGATTGTGGATCCCACCAAGACGGTGGAAGAGAAGGTGTCCGGCTTGGTCGCGCTCATCGTCTTGATGGCAGTCATTTATATTTTGGGCGCCGTGGCCAGTTATTTCCAATCTTTCACCATGGCCCATTTGGCGCAAAAGGGTGTCAACCGGCTGCGCCGGGACCTGTTTGACAAGTTGCAGAATCTGCCCCTAAAGTATTTTGATCAGCATACCCACGGCGAATTGATGAGTCGTTTCACCAACGATGCCGACAACGTGCAGATGGCTATGGAACAGTCCCTTGTGCAGTTGTTCTCCAGTGCTCTGCTGTTTGTGTCGGTGGTGGT
>JAEIGA010017851.1_pt1 | contig 10806 bp, 9 predicted proteins | sample 9270691 | NCBI WGS metagenome assembly JAEIGA01 (sample SAMN17057246, study PRJNA624740) | gut metagenome | biome: biome; isolation source: fecal sample | host: Bos grunniens | place: China: Xizang | collected 2019 | reverse complement strand
GGTATAACCAAAGGAGCGATAATTAAATATATTCTCTATCCACTTCTCCCTGGTAGCTGCGGTATATTCCCTTTCGCGTTTTACACTTCGACGTGAGCCATACTCTTTGACTATGTCAAAATAGATTATATCAGCATCTGTCTGCTTGGCCACATCCACTATTCGCTCGACGGTATTTAACTCAATCCAATCATCAGAGTCGGCAAACAACACATACTCACCCTCGGCATTCTCCAGACCTGTCTTGCGAGCTTGGGGCAAACCCATATTGGGTTGATCGATGATGAGAATCCTATCTGTAATATGAGAGTACTTCTCCTGTATCAACTGACGAAGTATCTCCACCGAACGGTCACGCGTACCGTCATTTACAAATATAAACTGCACGTCATCCGAAGTTTGCGACAAAACACTATCTGCAAACTTGGTTATATAACGCTCCACGCCATAGATGGCACTTATAAGAGATACTTTATATTTACAGCTACTCATCGCTATATCTCAAACTTGGATTTTTTGGGGAACAACTCTTCGAAGGCATCATGCAACACTTTATGCAACTTCAGATAGCGCTCCTCACTAATATGCACATCATTTATGCAGGCCATCTTATGCGTAGGCTGCACGATAAATTGACGCAGTTTTTTAGATGACACCACACCTACCGAGAAGTGACGTTTCGATATAGGCTCGCTAATAAGCTTACCCTTGAGATACATATAATCAAGGAACATATACTGATTGAGATTCTCGGCAGTGCGCACTCGCGTAATAGAACTTCTAATCGCGGACTCCTCGGCAGCATACAGCGCCTCACACTCACTCTTGAGCATGGGGGTACAGATATGTTGCGGACGCATAAACCACCACGGCGCCTTCTTACCTAGTGCATGGTATGCCACGCGTGTGGAGTTACGGCAAATCTTCTTATACATATCAAGTGCAAATATATGACGTGACATGCGGATTACACCCTTGCCATCGCGGAAGAAGTCGGTAGGCTGGCTCGGCAACATAGGGAATAAGTCGTCATTGAAATAGAGGTACTCTTCATCAAGTCCCTCGATGCGATGCAGATGCATCTCTATGGGATTACAATTGAACGTGGGGAGATACTCCTCAGGGATTATATCGCTATGCAATACCACATTCACCTCCTTACGATTAAGCCACTCGGGGATTTGGGTCGTACCCGATACCACGAGGTGCACCTTGCGAATAAATGGCATATTGACCTCGATACCTCGAAAAAGATACTTCAGTGTACCCCAATCACGAAAGCGTTTCTCCAAAATAGGAGTCGCGGTATACTCCTCATACATCTTCTGCCACTCGGGGTCGAGACCATTTACATAGGTTATAACTATATCCATAATCTTGTGTTTGTTACTAAATTAAATTCTCGGCAACGACTCTGCACTACAATGTTGTTGTACCAAATCGCTCCAACTGCTTGTCGGGAGAATGCTTCCACCTCTTGTGCGACCACATCCACAATTCGGGCTCGCGACGTATCATACGCTCAAGATTCTCGGCATAGCGACGTATTATAGCACCAGGCTCAACCTCCTCCTTGCCATCATAAAGCTCTATAAATCGGCACGAATAGCGCCCTGCTGCAACACGGCTGATATCGGTAAAATAGATGGGTACTCCAAACTTCATTCCTATATGCTCTCCACCCTCAATAAAGGCAGTCTTGCGATTGAGAAAGTCAATCCACTTGGTGTCGGCCTGCAGGCGTGGACTCTGATCGGAAACAAGGCCAAGTACTGTGGTATATTCCGGACTACGATGACGCAAATAGTAACGCACGGCCTCCGCCATTGTTACGGGAGTGATATTCGCTGCAAACCTGCGCAATCGCTGATAAAAGAGTTCAAAAACCACACTTTTTAACGGATGATACACACTTATGAACTGGCAAGCAGGATCGGTCCAACCCCATAAAGGGTAGTATTCCCAGCAGCCGAAGTGCGACGACATGGCAATCCAATCACGCCCTTTATTGCGCTCGATATGCTCCTGCCAATTCTCCCACAGAATCACATCTCCATCATGCTCGGGTGTAGCTCCCGCAAGGCATATGGTATTAACGATAATCTCGCCCAATGTTCGATAATAGCCTCTCATGATGGCAACAATTTCGGCGTGCGATTTTTCAGGGAATGAGTTTTCAAGATTGCTCAATATGGTCTTACGGCGATATCGCAAAACACGCAACAACGCCACAATAAGAGGCTGCAGCAGGCCAAAACGAAACCATCGCGGAGAGTAGTTCAGCGTGCGGCACACAGCCCACAACATCTCCAGCAATAATTTATGATACCATGTAGGATTCTTATATCTATTGCTATTTTTAGCCATCTATCACTCTCAATTTAAACATCACGCCACGAGATAATTCTATCCTCGTTTACAAATATACGAAAATTCGGCAATATTCCAATTGGTTCCCTCTTGAGTTTTTCTCACTACTACTGCTTCAATGATTTATGCGCCATCCATTGGGCCAGACTTTTCGCAGCATCTCCGCGCTCCTTAACTCCCACACGTTGAGCAAGGAACTCATCCAAGTCATGGGCATAAGTCACAGCATCGAAATTCTCGATGTTGGATATAAGTTCCATCTCATTTTCCGAATATGGATAGGGCAACTCCTTCAAATTAAAGTAGTAGCCTCTATCGTATAGGGCCATATCGGGAGCATACAACAGACACGGCTTACCTTGTAGCGAAAAATCGAACATCGAACTTGAATAGTCGGTAATTAGCATATCTGCCACACACAGCAACTCCTGCATATCGTGATACATGGTGCCATCAACAACGCCATCATAGGCCACAAGTGACGAAGTGTCAACCTTTCCCATAAGATTGGGATGCAGGCGTACAATCACGCTAACCTTATCACCTCCAAACTCTTTTTGCAATGCAGGAATTACCTTCGCCCAATTTATGCGATACGGCTCTATGCTGCCGTCGCGACGAAATGTTGGAGCATAAAGCACAATGCGACTCTCGGTGTCGATACCATACATCTTGGTCACACGCTCACGAAATACAGTATGTTGCTCCTTGTTAAAGAATATATCGTTACGCGGAATTCCACACTCTAGCACCTCGCCATCATACCAGAAAGAGCTATAAATCAACTCTGTGTGCATGCGGCTACCCGAAATCATCAAATCACAAACTTTGGAATCACTCTTTGCACGGCGTATATAGCTAAAGCTGAGCTGTGCCTCGGCATCTCGTTCCACACGTTTCAAAGCCACACCGGCATGCCACAACATTAGATATTTTTGATCCTTACGCTTGTGCCAATATATTCGATGGGGGTTTGTTCGGGCATTTGTCACAAGAAATTCAGCAGTAGCGAGAAGTTTATAATATTGCCATGAGCGAAACCTTACAATCTTCACACGAGGATCGACGGCCGTAGTATCCACACCTCTGCGAAACACCCACCACAGCTCCATATCGGGATAGTTTTGCAAAACATACTCGGTCAGATAACGGGGATTGCATCCATATTGCTTGAAATTATAAGCCCAACACATTATCCGCCCAGGCTTAACTTCGGTAAACAGGCATATTATCCAAGAAAACATATTGCCAAATGATTTGGCAATAAAATTAAGGCCATATCCGACAATTGATATTCCACGTTTCATCCACTAAATTTGCTAAAATTCACCGAACACAAAGGTAGTCATTTTTTCTTTATTTAGAAAAATTTCCTAAATTTGCCTACATATATCCCCCTTTCCAACGGTCGTAATAAAAATTGCTTATAAGATCTTACGCAAGGTTCAGGGAAATATTAGATGTGGCAATAAAAATCGAAAAAATCACAACAAGTGTTGGGCAGATAGCAAGCTACACAAAACAAGCATATATTTTATAAATGAAAAAGGTTATCACATACGGCACCTACGACCTGTTGCACGAAGGGCACATAAATCTTTTGCGCCGAGCCAAGGCATTGGGCGACTACCTCATCGTGGGAGTCACCAACGACAGTTTTGACCAAGAGCGAGGCAAACTGAATGTGCGCAACAATGTGTTAGAGAGAGTTGAAGCTGTGAAAGCGACAGGGCTTGTCGATGAGGTTATACTCGAAAATTATGTGGGTCAAAAAATTGATGATATTCTCAAATATGACATAGACATTTTCGCCATCGGCTCCGATTGGGAGGGCAAATTCGACTACCTTAAAGAGTTTTGCGAGGTGGTTTATCTGCCTCGCACCGAGGGCGTATCATCAACCATGCTGCGCGCCCAAAGCGAAGTTGTGGTAAATATAGGAGTTGTGGGCTGCGGTCGCATCGCCAAGCGATTCATCCCAGAGGCCGCCAAAGTAAATGCTGTTTGCGTAAAAGCCCTCTACGACACAAATCATCAAGCTGCCGAAGCTCTCGCCACCGAGCAGAATATTGTATGCCACAGTTACGAAGAGCTGGTCGAAAAGGTGGATGCTGTATATATTGCCACACCGCATCTGGCCCACTACCCACAGGCCAAATATGCGCTCGAGCACAATCGTCATGTGTTGTGCGAAACACCATTAACACTACGCAAAGAGGAGGCAGAAGAGTTGTTTGCATTAGCCGCAGAACGCAATTTGGTGCTGTTAGAGGCCAACAAAACAGCCTATTGTCCGGCTTTTAATCACCTTGTCACTCTCGTCAAGAGTGGACTTATTGGTGATGTTGTGGGGATCGATGCTTCGGAGTCAAAATTATGGAGCAATGATAATCTCAAACGCGAACTTGACCCACAGCAGGCAGGCGGCTCGCTATATGAAATGGGCTCGTACCCGCTATTGCCCATCTTCAAGCTATTGGGAACCAACCACCAGGAGATAAACCTATACAGCCGACGCAACGACAATGGTGTCGATGTCTATACCCGAGGAATCATCCGCTACCACAACGCTTTGGCGTCGTTCCAGCTCGGATTAGGGGTTAAGACCGAGGGTAATCTTGTCATATCGGGCACAAAGGGTTACGCCTATGTTCCATCGCCGTGGTGGAAGACCGACTATTTTGAGCTTCGATACGAAGACCAAAATCTGAACAAGAAGTATTTTTATGCATGGGATGAGCCTGGGTTAAGGTATGAAATCCAAGAGTTTGTATCATGCATAATAAATCACCGCAAATCTTCTGCCCGATTAACTCCCAAAGAGAGTATTGCCATGGCCGATATTATGCAACAATTCAGTGAGAGCAAAAACCTATTCGAGATATGAGACGCGCACTAATCGTAGGTGGAGCCAACGGCATCGGATTGACCATTGCATCTATTATGGCTCAAGACAGCAGATACGAAAAGATATATATACTCGACAAAGTTGCAATGGAAGACAAGTATGACTGCGACAAATTCTCGCATCATATTTTCGATTTACGCAGTGACGACTATTCGATTTTCGACAATTTTTCCGATATCGACACACTGATGATTACCGCCGGTTTTGGTCGTCTGGCCCATTTTGCCGATGTCCAGGAGCAGCATATCATCGACAGTTTCAGTGTAAACACCACCGCCGTCATACGCATAGTTCACCATTTCTACAAGCGTCTGCTCGACAAGCAGGACTTTTATTGTGGCATTATGGGTAGTATTGCAGGCTTTATGTCGTCACCCTTGTTTGCAATATACGGCGCAACGAAAGCAGCCCTCAAGATATTTATCGAGAGTGTAAATGTCGAGTTGGAGATGGCAGGTAGCTCAAATCGCATACTCAACGTATCGCCAGGCTCAATCAAAGGCACCGCCTTTTACAACAAGGCAACCGATTTAACTCTAACCACCGAGCTGGCTACCCAAATAATTTATCACTTGGAGTGCAAGGACGACCTGTTCATTCCTCAATATGATGAAATATACAAACAAGTATTGGAGCGTTACCACACCGATTTCCGCGCCGAGGGTCGCCACTCCTACGAATACAAAATGAAAAGCAATAGATAGTCCGCACAATAAAGCTCTGCAAATGCGCTTCGAGTACAAACTTATTGTTTTTTAACATAAATTCATCTATCTTTGTTTTCGAGCTAAACACCCTAGAGAATGAATATTTTCAGATATACAATTATAGTGGCATTTTTGTCGCTACTCGCATTTTCGACAGAAGTATCGGCGCAAACTCGTCAAACCAAAGAGGAGTATATTCAGCGCTACAAGCATATAGCCATCGACCACATGGAGCGATATGGCATCCCCGCCAGCATCACCATGGCGCAGGGCTTACTAGAGTCCGACAGTGGCAATAGTAATTTGGCCCTTCGTTCGAACAACCATTTTGGCATTAAGTGTAAAAAAGATTGGAAGGGTGACAGGGTCTACCACACCGACGATGCTCCCGACGAGTGTTTCCGTAAGTATGACAGCGTGGAGGAGTCTTATCGTGACCATGCCGACTTTTTGGACCAATCGCCCCGATATGATTCACTATTTGCCTACTCAAACTCCGACTACCACAGTTGGGCCCGAGGGCTGAAGGCGGCGGGCTATGCCACCGCTCCCGACTATGCACAACGTCTGGTGCGTATAATCGAAGATAATCAGCTTTACCTGCTCGATAGTGCAAATGGAGCAGAGGTATATAACTCACGTCAAAGAGCCGAGGTGGAGATTAACCACAACTTTGCCGACCAGAGCAGCGTAGATATGGTAACGACCGTCGAGGGTCGCATCGACCCCGACAACTTCCGTGTGGTAGAGCGCACCTATAACTGCTATAGCGTGTATGTTGGCAATCAGGTGCACTACGTCATCGCCCGCGAAGGGGATAAATTTGACGACATAGCAAAGACCTTTGCTCTGACGGAGCGTACCCTGCGCAAATACAACGAGATTGACCCAAAGAGCACTGCCGACCCCATCGCTGGCGAGATTATATACATAGAAAAGAAGCCAAAGCAGTGGTCGGGCGAGAAGGATACCCACAAGGTCAAGGAGGGCGAGACTCTCACATCGCTCTCGCAGGAGTATGGTATTCGCAAAAATAGTCTTGCGCGCCTCAACCGTATCCGCCCCGACGCACCACTTCAGGCCGGCCAGCACATCAGATTAAAATAATTTCACAACTATGGATAAATCACCTTTGCGCGAGAAGATTCTCGCAACGATAATCAAGAAGTCGGCGCTAAAGCAGCACACCTTCGACAATACGTTTGCAGCATTCAACGAGCTGAAAGATGTCCTCTTTGAGATTGCTTCAGAGATGGACGACGAACTCGACGGCAAGCTCGACAAGCGCGTGCGCATCGAGTATCGTGACCGTGGTAAGTTCGAGGCCCAATTGCAGATTGCCAGCGACCTGCTGATATTCCGCATGCACACCGACATCTTTGAGTTTGACTCAAACCATATCATCTGGCAGAACGACTATGTCCGTCAGAGCCACGACAACTCATATTGCGGTGTTATCGACATCTACAATTTCTTGTCGGACTCATTCAAATTCAACCGTAATGCCGACGAGGGTTACCTTATTGGTCGCATATTTATCAACCGCGAAAAGTGCTTCTTCGTAGAGGGTAAGCGCCAAACCCTTGTTCGCCCAATGGCGTTCGGCAAAGAGACCATCTCTCGCGAGGCACTTATTGCTATCATGGAGACAGCCATACACTATGCTATAAACTTCGACCCGCTCCTGCCACCCTACGAGGACAACAAGCGAGTTACCGTCGACCAGTTCAACTCGAAGATGGACAACTCGAAATTTGTCACAGGCAAACGTTTGGGATACGAATTTAACGTAGATGATATTTAACACTTTAGTCTAATGAAGAAAACAGCTATAAAAATCCTTTTAGTTGCAGCTATGGCTGCGCTCGGCATCAATGCCTATGCCCAAAAGAGCTACGATGAGCTATCGCAAATCACTCGCCTTAACCGAGGCATTTCGGGCCTGCGCTCTATGAACGATGGCGAGCACTACACCGTCAGCCGTGGCGGTGCCATCATCCGCCACAGTTATGCCGACGAGCAGAAGTGCGACACGCTATTCAAAGGCCGCTTCGGTAGTTACGACTTCTCGAATGACGAGCAGTTTATTATCTTGAGCGAAAACTTCCGTTCGATATATCGCCACTCGGCCTATGCCGACTACCGCATAGTGAAGAGCTCCGGCGGAGAGATGGTTGCCGAGCTGAAGGATGTTCGCGACCTTAACCTATCTCCCGACTCGAAGATGGTGGCTTTTGCCAAGCAGAACAATCTCTACTATGCAGAGCTGGGTGGCGAGCCAAAGGCCATCACCACCGATGGCGAGTGGAACAAAATCATCAACGGCACAGCCGATTGGGTCTACGAGGAGGAGTATGGATTCACAAAAGCATATGCATTCTCACCCGACTCGAAGCAGATAGCCTACCTGCGCTTTGACGAGAGCAAGGTGCCCACCTTCGAGATGATGCGATTCGATGGTGAGCTTTATAACAAGCCTTACAGCTTCAAGTATCCCAAGGCGGGCGACACCAACTCCACTGTGGAGCTATGGCTCTATGATATTGCCACGGGCCAAAAGAGCCGCATCGATACCGGCAAGGAGAGCGACCAATACATACCTTTTATTGAGTGGACACCCGATGGCGAACTCTACTTCTTCCGCATAAACCGCAAGCAGAACCATCTTGAGATTGTTCTATGTCGCAAGGATGGCTCGCAGAAGGTGATATACGACGAGCAGTCACCCACCTATGTCGAGCGCCCTGCGCTGAACACCATACGCTTTATCGATGGCGACAGATTTTTGGTACAGAATGAGACCTCCACTGGATGGAATCACATCTATCTCTACTCTGTAACGCGAGGCCTTATCACCCCATTGACCTCGGGCGAGTGGCAGGTGACAAGCATAGTCGAAACTACTCCAAAGAATATCTACTATATCTCTACCGAGCGTTCTCCGCTTTGTCGCGACCTCTACGTTATCGACTACAAAGGTGGCAGCAAGAAGTGCCTTACCGAGAAGGCCGGCACATACTCTATCTCGCCCAGCAAGGGTATGAAGTATTACATCCAGAATTACTCTGCCGCAAACGCTCCACGCGAGGTGGAGTTACGCGACGGCAAGGGTAAACTCATCCGCACACTTGTCGAAAACCCCGAGCTGGCCGAGCGACTCAAGACTCTGCCCCGCAAGGAGTTATTCACCTTCACCACAGAGCGAGGCGATAAACTTAACGCCTATATAATCAAGCCCCTAGATTTCGACCCTGCGAAGAAATATCCCGTACTGCTCACACAATACTCTGGTCCTGGTTCCCAATCGGTGGCCGACAGCTTTGGCATGGGCTGGGAGAATGTGATGGTTGGCAACGGCTATATCGTGGCTTGTTGCGACGGCCGTGGCACTGGTTACATGGGAGAGAAGTTCAAAAAGCAGACCTATGGCAACCTGGGTGCGCTGGAGGTTGAAGACCAAATCTCGTTTGCCCGCCATTTGGCCTCACAGGAGTGGGTCGATGGCAGTCGCATTGGCATCTACGGATGGTCGTATGGTGGTTTTATGGCGTTGGGTTGTGCACTAAAGGGCGAGGGTCTGTTCAAGATGGCCATAGCCGTAGCACCCGTAACATCGTGGCGTTACTACGACACCATCTATACCGAGATTTATAACGACCTGCCACAAAACAACCCCAAAGGTTATGACGACAACTCCCCCATCAACTTTGCAAACCTCTTGAACGAGCGCACGAAGTTGCTTATCATGCACGGTACGGCCGACGATAATGTTCACGTTCAGAACACCATGGAGATGTGCCACGCCCTGAATAGAGCAGGCAAGCACTACGATATGATGATATACCCCGACCAAAACCACTCGATGTATCCATCATATTCACGCCATATCCGAGAAAAGATGATTTCATATACGCTGCAAAACTTGTAGCGACTGCGTCATAAAAACCATAACGAGCCTCCCGAAAGAGAGGCTCGTTATGGTTTTAGCTCATAATACTACCTATTTTGCTGCTTTAATAAAGTATTCAAATAGGCCTAAAAACTCATCTTCACCTGACGAAACAAAGACTTCGGGATGGAACTGCACTCCAAAAATCGGGCGGCCATTAGCCATCTCGATTCCCTCGACAACACCATCCTCGGCTACGGCCGTAATCCTGAAACCAGGGGCAAGTTGCTGTACCGATTGGTGATGGGTAGAGTTTACCACAGCCGAATCGCCAATAATCTTATGCAGGCGCGTGCCCTGCTTAACGGCAATCTTATGGGCTCTGATTTTTCCTGACCCCGTAGAGTGGTTTATGCTCTTATTGGGAATCTGCGTTGGGATATCTTGATAGAGCGTACCGCCAAAGGCCACATTCATCACTTGCAACCCACGACAGATACCCATTATGGGCAACCTCCTCTCGGCAGCCATTCGAAGCAGCTTGATATCGAATTCGTCGCGTTCGGGATATACACCACCCAACTCGGGAATAGGCTCATGGCCATAACGCCACGGCTCAACATCCTCGCCGCCCGTCATTATAACGCCATCTACGACCTTCAGCACTGCCTGAAGCTCGGCATCGTCGGCCGTAATAGGTATAATCAGCGGCACTCCTCCGGCTCGCCTGACGGCCTGAACATAGGTCTCGGTGGCACTCGACGGCTTGGAGGCCGATATACCAATTACAGCTCTCTTTTCACGCGCCTGCGAGGGGAGTATGCAGACCAAAATTAACAGCACTATGGTGACAAAGCGCTTTAGATTACAAATCATATTATTTATGTTTAGGATTTAAATTTCACTATCGTCACCTATCCACCTTGCAGTCG
>JAEIGA010017850.1_pt1 | contig 10806 bp, 6 predicted proteins | sample 9270691 | NCBI WGS metagenome assembly JAEIGA01 (sample SAMN17057246, study PRJNA624740) | gut metagenome | biome: biome; isolation source: fecal sample | host: Bos grunniens | place: China: Xizang | collected 2019 | reverse complement strand
AGTAGGGATTACATATTCAAAGCCTGTGATCTTAGTGATAGTTTCCTTGAGCTGGAAGAACGAAGATGAACCTGCATAGCTCTCGTCACCCATCATCATGGCAGCCCACTGACGGTCGCTCATGGCGCCTGTACCTGAGTCAGTAAGACAGTCGATATAAACCTGGTCAGACTTGAGCTGGAAGAGGTTGTAGTCAGCTTCCTTGATCCACTGTTCGCGCTCCTCGCGTGTACTCTTGCGAAGAGGCTCTACCATTTTGATCTTGTACGATTCTGCAAAAGGTAATTTCATGATTATAAATAGTTTAAGAGTTTTTATTATGAATTTTCAGATTTCTAACCGATAAAGGTAACGATTTTTATTGTAATAACGGATTTTGATTTTATTTTTCAACGAAATATCTGCTTTTCAGCCAATAAGCATACATCGGATCGGCAAAAACAATCCTTCCTCCGACGTTTGAGACCATGCCTTTCTCAAGCAGGGCAGTCTTCGAACGCGAGGCCGATGTGGCGGAAGTTATATGGTGGCGATGCAGAACTTCGGCGGTGCTTATCACCGTCTCCCCTGCCAGCACGGCATGGAGGTAGCAGATCTGCTGGGTGGTAAGCGAAGCCGTCATCGTCTCAAACACAAGGCTCATCTGGTCGACGAGGGTCTCCCTCGCATTCAGGACCACATCCTCGGAACATACTACGCCCGTTCCAAGCCACGAAAGGTTGGCAAGGCGCCACATATAGAAGAGATTTCCCTCCGAAAGCGACACGATCAGACCTGCATATTCATTGTCAAGATACTTTCCGCTGTCGGCAAAACGGTCCCTGAGCATGCTCACAAGGCCATCCGACACCACAGGACCAAGGTTCAGGACCTCACCATAGCGGGTAAACATCCTTGAAGTCCTGACGAATCTGTCCATCAGAGGACACGAAACACCCGAAATGCAGAATGCAACCTTGTCGAAATTGGTCCAGACCGAAGAAATCCTGTCGATGAAGGCATCCGGATCGGCAAAAAGGGAGATGTTCTGGAAATCATCGATACATACGACCATCTTCACATCCGCATTCCTTGCAACGACATAAGGAAGGTCGAGAAGTTCGTCCTGATTGCGTCTGATCTCGTCCCAATCGAAGTCAACAGAAAAGTCAAGGGAATCCCCTTCTTTGAAACTGACCTTCGGACGAATCCCGGCGAAGCACCTAGTAACATATGAAATGACATCTCCCTGGGTCTTCGACACTGACTCAAGCAATCCCTTGGCAAGAAGTTCATGGAAACGCTCCTCATTCCTTACATTGGAAAGGGACACATGACAAAAGCGGATATCCTTGTCTCCACGGGACGCAAGTTCCGCAGACATGCGGACAAGCGAAGACTTGCCCCATCCCTGAGGGGCCATCAAGGCTGTGTTGGTAAGGAGGATATGGTTAGACGAAAGCTTCTTTACCTCTTCATTTCTGCCAATAAAGTTGTCTTTCGATGCTATCTTATTGAATTCAAACGGATTAAACATTGTGAAAAGAGTTATTTTCCACAAATGTAATACAATTTATGTAATTACACAAATTGTAAATCAAATATTGTAAATCGCTTTAATTCAATCCCATCTTATCCTTCATATTCCTGAGAATATCGAAGGCCTGAAGAGGTGTGAGGTTGTTGAGATCGACTGAATCGAGGTCTTCCTTGAGGGAAGAAAGCAGAGGATCCTCGAGCTGGAAGAAGGAAAGCTGGAGCGATCCGTCACTCTCGACACGGCCTTCGCGGACATTATGAGGCTTGGTCGACTTCTTAGGAGCAGGCTTCGCAACGATACCTTCCGCCCTTCCCGATTCGAGGGAAGCGAGGGTCTTCTCCGCGGACTCAAGCACCTGCTTCGGCATACCGGCCATACGGGCCACATGGAGACCGAAACTGTGCGCCACTCCGCCCTCCTTAAGCTTCCTGAGGAAGATGACGTTCTTTCCCACCTCCTTCACCGCAATATGGAAGTTGCGGACGCGTGGATAGATATCCTCAAGGTCGTTGAGTTCATGGTAATGGGTCGCAAAGAGGGTCTTCGCACCTGCGCCGTAATCATGGACATATTCCACGATCGCACGGGCGATGGACATACCGTCGTAAGTCGATGTTCCTCGGCCGATCTCGTCAAGAAGCACAAGCGAACGCGAAGAAAGGTTGTGGAGGATCATCGAAGTCTCGAGCATCTCCACCATGAATGTGGATTCACCACGCGAAATGTTGTCTGAGGCACCTACACGGGTGAATATCTTGTCACAGTAGCCGAGTTCTGCGGATTCCGCCGGAACGAACGAACCGACCTGGGCCATAAGCACGATGAGGGCCGTCTGACGCAGGAGGGCAGACTTACCGGCCATGTTCGGACCTGTAAGGATTATTATCTGCTGCTGCTCATTGTCAAGGTAGATGTCGTTCGGAACGAATTCCTCTCCTGCCGGCATCATGGTCTCGATGACCGGATGACGACCCTTGGTAATGGAAACGACCTTGCCGTCGTTCATCTTCGGACGGCAGTATCCGTTTGCCGAAGCAAGGTCCGCAAAGCCGGAAAGGACATCGAGTCTTGCAAGGATACGGCAGTTCTTCTGGATAGCCGAAATGTTTGCCTGTATCTTGGAAACAAGTTCAGCATATATCTGAGTCTCAAGGAAATAGATACGTTCCTCAGCGCCGAGGATCTTGCGTTCATACTCCTTGAGTTCCTCTGTAATATATCTTTCTGCATTTACGAGCGTCTGCTTTCTGATCCACTCTTCAGGCACCTTGTCCTTATGGGTGTTGCGGACCTCAAGGTAGTAACCGAACACTGAATTGTATCCGATCTTGAGCGACGGAATCTCGGTACGCTCTGTCTCCCTTTCCTGAATCTTGAGGAGATAGTCCTTTCCTCCACGGGCGATGTCCCTCAGTTCATCAAGTTCCTGAGACACTCCCGGTGCTATCACATCACCCTTTCCTACTGCAGCAGCAGTCTCCGGATGCATCGTTTTCTCAAGATAGTCAAGAAGTTCCTGACAATCTGAAATAGAACCTATCATGTCGTCGAGAGCATCGACACCCTTGCCCTGGCAGAGCTTCACTATAGGGTCGGTCTGGCCGAGACCACGCTTAAGCTGCATGACTTCACGAGGCATGATCTTGCCTGCTGCAGCCCTGGAGATGATTCTCTCAAGGTCTCCGATATCGCCAACAAGACCCTGGAGAGTTCTCAGATCGTCCTGACTGTCAACGAAATGCTGAACTATCGAATGTCTGCGGTCAAGTTCGTCAAGATCCATCACAGGCATCGAAAGCCAAGTCCTCAACATACGTGCTCCCATAGGAGACGAACACTTGTCCATCACATCCACGAGCGAAGTACCCTCTTTTCCGGCAGTCGAAGCGAAGATCTCGAGGTTGCGGAAAGTGAAGCGGTCCATCCACACGAACGAACCCTCGTCAATACGCGAAATCGAGCAGATATTTGAAAGTCCATAGTGCTGTGTCTGCTCAAGATAGATGAGCAGGGCACCTGCAGACGTGATTCCAAGCGGAAAACTGTCGATTGCAAAACCTTTGAGGGAATCAACCTTGAGCTGTCTCTTGAGTTTCTCTACTGAATTGTCGTAGATGAATGCCCATTCCTCAAGCGTAGAGATGTAATAATGGTCGCCGTAGCGCTCCCTGACGCCTTTTTCATACCCTCTCGGCACGAGAAGTTCCTTTGGCGAGAATGAGCTGAGGAGGGTCCCGATATAATCCAATGAACCTTCAGCAACCTGGAATGAACCTGTCGAAACATCGAGGAATGCGGCTCCGCATCTGTCCTTGTTGAATGTGAGGCCGGCGATGAAGTTATGCTCCTTCTGCTCGAGAAGCTGCTCGTTGAAGGCAACTCCCGGTGTGACGAGCTCGGTCACTCCCCTCTTCACGATGTTCTTTGCAAACTTAGGGTCTTCCAGCTGGTCGCAGACCGCTACCTTATATCCTGCACGGACAAGTCTCGGAAGGTAGGTTTCAAGGGAATGGTGCGGAAAACCGGCCATAGGAATAGCACCGGGAACAGCGCTGGAACGCTTTGTAAGCACGATTCCAAGCACTTTGCTCGCTATGAGCGCATCATCTCCGTATGTCTCGTAGAAATCACCGCATCTGAAAAGAAGCACTGCTTCAGGATAGTCTGCCTTGAAAGCAAAGAACTGCTTCATCATAGGGGTTTCTGTAGGTTTCTTCTCCGCCATTTTATATTCGATTATATCCTCGCAAATTTACTCATTTTATTTCATATCTTTGCATGATTATGAAAAGGGTGTTGATAATAACATATTACTGGCCGCCGACAGGAGGTTCGGGAGTGCAGAGATGGGTGAAGTTCGCCAAATACCTGCCGTCCGAAGGTTGGCAGCCTGTCATCTATACCCCTGAAAACCCGGAACAGCTTGCGGTTGACCACTCGCTGGAGACTGAGATTCCGTCCGAGGCAGAGATCATAAAGACCCATATTACAGAGCCTTATGAACTTTACAAGAAGTTCCTGCGCCGTTCGGGCCACAGCAAGGACGCCGTTGAAGTGAACCCTGTCAATGCCCAGAACAAATCCTTCGCTCAGAAGGCCGCAATGTGGGTGCGAGGCAACTTCTTCCGTCCGGATCCCCGATGCATGTGGATCGGTCCGTCCGTAAGATTCCTGAAGAAATATCTCGAGGAACATCCTGTGGACCTGATCGTAAGTACAGGACCGCCTCAGTCCATGCATCTCATCGGCCTCAGACTCTCTCGCGAGACCGGCCTTCCATGGATTGCAGACTTCCGTGACCCATGGACCAAGATATTCTATTTCAAGCACTTATCCATGACAAAGGCAACCGAACGCTGGCATCACAGGATGGAAAGGAAGGTGCTTGACGAGGCAACATCGGTGGTAGCGGTATCCCCTCTTGTGCAGAAGGAATTCCAGGAAATGACACAGACTCCGGTGGAACTCATAACCAATGGATTCGACGAATGCGACTTCCCTGAGGGAATGAGCAAGGGTGCGGCCGGAGGCCCTGGAAGGGATTTCACCATAACCCATACAGGCCTTTTCGCATCAGACGGAAACCCGGAGGCGCTTTGGGATATCCTTGCGGAAATATGCAAGGACGACCATGATTTCAGAAAATCACTCAGAATCAAGCTGATAGGAAAGACCGATAGGCAGATCACCTGCGCTGTAGAGAATGCAGAACTGAAGGAAAACCTCATAGACATGGGCTACCAGCCTCATAATGTTGCAGTCGAAGAACAGAGGGAAGCATCAGTGCTTATCCTGCCTCTGAGAAAGGAACCGGAATACAAGGCCGTCCTCCCTGGCAAGCTTTTCGAGTACATCGCTTCCGGAAGGCCTATCCTCGGCATTGGACAGCCTGACGGAGCCATGGCAATGATCCTGAAGGACACAAATACGGGAGTCACCATCGACTGGAACGACAGGGAAAGCCTGAAAAACCATATCCTGGACTGCTGGAAGAAGCATCAGGATGGAAACCTTACTACGGAGGGAGCCGACATTTCATGCTTCACACGCAGGAACCTCACCCGCCGCATGGCAGAATTGTTTGATAAAATCACGAAGAAATGAATAAGGAACTGATGAAGAAGATCCTGGTCTACGCCGGAATCATCCTTTTTTTCGCCGTTGCAGCATACGGTTTCGTACCGCAGGTGCTTGATGGCAAGATAGTGAACCAGAGCGACATAGCATCATGGAAAGGCATGGCAAATGAGGCTATGACCCATAACGAGGCACATCCCGAGGACCCTACTGCATGGACTAACTCCATGTTCGGAGGAATGCCTACCACTGCGACGATCGACGATTTCGACGGCGACTGGACAGACAAGCTCTACGACCTTCTCCTGACAGGAAGAAGACCGGCAAGCTACCTCTTCCTCACCCTCGTTGGAGCGTTCCTGCTCATGCTTTCGATGGGCGTGAACGGCATCGTAGCCATCGCCGGAGCCATTGCGGTTGCCTTCTGTTCATACAACATGCAGATCATCCAGGTAGGCCACAACACAAAGATGCAGGCCATCGCCTATTTCCCATGGGTGCTTGCGGCTGTGATATATACATATAAGGCAGCCCTCACAAAGGCAGATTCATGGAAAAAATGGCTTCCAAAGGCCATTCTGGGCGCCACCCTCTTCGCATTTGCCCTCAGCATGCAGATAAAGGCGAACCATATCCAGATCACATATTACCTCGCAATCGTAATCTTCGTCTATGCAATCGCGCTTCTCGTAAGCATCTGCATGGACAAGACCAGAAAGGAGCAGATCGGACGTTTCTTTGCGACTTCAGCCCTTCTTCTCGTGATCGGATGCATAGGAATAGCCACAAACGCCAACAAGCTCATCCCTACATACGAATACACGCCGTACACAATGCGCGGAGGCTCGGAACTTTCGGGCAGCGGCAGCGGCCACAGTGCTGACGGCCTGGACCTTGACTATGCGACCGCATGGTCATACGGAATCGAGGAAATGCCTAACCTGATGATCCCTAACTTCAACGGAGGATCGTCTGCAGGCCCTCTGGACATGGATTCCGAGACCGGAAAGCTCCTGAAAAGGGCAGGTCAGCCAAACCTCCGACAGACCCTCAAGTCAATGCCTCTCTACTGGGGTCCGCAGCCTTTCACTGCCGGTCCTATGTACATGGGAGCCATCACCGTATTCCTCTTCGTCCTCGGTCTCTGCCTTGTGAAGGGACGCGAGAAGTGGTGGATGGTCGTGGCTACTGTGATTGCGGTTCTCCTTGCATGGGGAAGCCATTTCATGTGGTTCACAAGACTCTGGTTCGAATATGTTCCGCTCTACAATAAGTTCAGGACGGTTTCAATGGCTCTCGTAGTGCTTCAGGTTACCCTTCCTCTGCTTGGCTTCTACGCCCTCGACAGGGTCATCAAGGAGAAATATGAAAGGAAGGAGTTCTTCAAGGGTGGACTCATCGCATACGCAATAACAGCCGGATTCTGCCTTCTCTGCGTGCTCATCCCAGGCATCGCAGGTACATTTACAGGTTCGGTAGACGCCGGCCAGCCGGACATCCTAATCGATGCGCTCATCGCTGACAGACAGTCACTTATGACCAAGGATGCATTGCGTTCATTCGTGCTTGTAAGCGTTGTGTTCGCCCTTCTGACATGGGCGTTCCGTGCTCCAAAGAGCAGGATGACGATCGCAGCCTTCGCCATGATCATTCTTGTGGGCTTCGACCTTCTCCCTGTGGGCAAGAGATATCTGAACAAGGAACATTTCGTGACTCCGAAGGATTTCACTGCGCAGTACGACCTGCGTCCGGTAGATGAGGTCATCCTCGAGGATACATCGCTGGATTACCGTGTTCTGGACATCAGCGTGAACACGTTCAACAGTTCGATTCCAAGCTACCACCACAAGACCATCGGCGGATACAGCCCTGTCAAGCTTCAGCGCTATCAGGACCTCATAGAATGGTATATCACGCCTGAAATCTACGAGTTCTACGATGTTCTTGAGAATGCAGAGACAGTTTCGGACGTAGAGGCCAATCTTCCTGAAATGAAGGTAATATCGATGCTGAACGGCAAATACATCATCCTGGGAGCGGATTATCCACCGGTTGTGAATCCACACGCATACGGCAATGCATGGTTTGTGGATTCTGCAGTTCCTGCAGCCACTCCGGATGAGGAAATCGCCCTTCTCGGAGGTGCGGATCTTCGCAATTCAGCCGTGATCGGTGCTGATTTCGCATCATTCATTGACGACATTACAGAGACTCCGGACAGCGTCATGTCAAGCATAGCATTGACCCGTTACGCTCCTAATGAACTGCGCTACAGCTACTCGACCGATGCCAAGCGTGCTGCGATCTTCAGCGAGATCTTCTATCCTAAGGGCTGGAAGGCCTGGATCGAGCCTGCAGGGGCGTATGGACAGGTGAAGAACGGCCATTATCAGCCGACTGCAGATGCGCGCGAAATCGAGATTTTCCGTGCAGACTGGATGCTCCGCGGTGCCATTCTTCCAGAAGGTGAAGGCCAGCTGATCATGCGATTCGAGCCTGACTCATACCAGTTGGGAGAGAACGTCTCAAGAGCAAGTTCAATCCTGCTCATCCTTCTCCTTATAGGTTCTGCAGCTGTCGCTGTCCTTGCCGACCGCCGCAAATCATAATCTATTGACTTTCATCGACTTCCTTATACAGGTTAGATATAAGACAAAAATCACCGGACGTGCGTGAGCGAAGCATTTCCCTATGCTTCTGCGAAGCGAGCCACGTCCGGTGATTTTTGTCTTGCTGTGATGAAAATCCGTTAAAGAAGTCCTGAAATGAAGATGAAGATGATGACAAGCGGGCAGACATAACGGATAAGGAACCAGAGGACTCCAAAAAGCTTTACGTTACGGCTGAGGCTGCCTCCGTTGGTGAATTCATCATATACATCCGTCTTCTTGAGTCGCCAGCCCACGAAAAGCACTGTAAGAAGGCTGCCGAGGGTCATGAGGATGTTGGAAGAGAGGTTGTCAAAGAAGTCGAAGAGGTTGCTTCCTGCTATCTTCACATCCGAAAGCGGGCCGAATGAAAGTGAGCAGAGCGCTCCTACCAACCAGCATAAAATGAAGATCGCTACACATGCACGGACGCGCGTAAATTTCTTCTCCTCAACAAGATAGGCCACTCCTACCTCCATCATTGAAATCGATGATGTGAGAGCAGCAACGATGAGGGCGACAAAGAATACGATTGCGATGACTCCTCCTGCAGGCATCTGTGAGAACACATAAGGAAGAGTCTCGAAAACAAGTCCGGGACCTGACTGAGGATTGAGGTTGAATGCGAATACTGCCGGCATGATGGCCATTCCGGCGATGATGGCGAAGATAAGGTCTGAAACCGCTGTCGCAGTACTCTGGAACAACATGTTCTCATTCTTGTCGACGTACGACGCATATGTCATGATGGTTCCGAAGCCGAGGGAAAGCGAGAAGAATGCCTGTCCAAGGGCTGCCGCACATGCCTTTCCGTCGATCTTAGAGAAGTCAGGATTGAAGAGGTACTCGAGTCCCTTTCCTGCTCCGGGAAGAGTAAGCGTATAGACCGCGATGGCAAGTACAAGGAAGAAAAGCATAGGCATCATCACCTTGCTGAACTTCTCGATTCCATCCTTGATTCCTACAAGCACGATGACGGTTGTCACCAGCATGAAAAGCGTATGCATGATCAGTGGTGCCCATGTGGATGAAACAAAGTCCATGAACATTGAACCCTGTGTCATTGTACTTGAGAATGAGAATGTTACAGACTTGAAGAGATACTCGACAGCCCATCCTCCGATAACGCTGTAATATGAAAGCACGATCATTGGGACTATCACGGTGAAGAGTCCCACCCACTTCCATGAGGAGCCTCCCGAGAGGTCCCTGAATGCCGCGAATGCGTTCTTCTGGCTTCTACGTCCTATCACGAATTCGGAAATGAAGATAGGCAGACAGATGATGAAGCTGAAAAGGATGTATACGATTATGAATGCCGCTCCTCCGTTCTCTCCCACGAGATATGGAAAACGCCACAGGTTGCCCAATCCAACCGCCGAACCTGCCATCGCCACAAGGGCACCGAAACGGCTGCCAAAACTCTCTCGACTCATTTTTTCTGGATGATTTTCTGTTATTTCGTCTTTCTGATGTATTCCACGAATTCAAAGTCATAGCCTGACTCTTCGTCATGGAACATTTCCGAACGCTGGTCCACCTCCCATACAGATGGGTCTATCTGGGGGAAGAAGGTGTCCGCGTTCCCGATTACCGTATGTACATGGGTGACTATGAGGCGGTCCGCATCCTGCATCGCCTGTGCATAGATCTGTCCTCCACCTATCACGAAGCATCTCTCCACCTCATCGGTCATGACCGCAGAAGCGGCCTTGTAAGCCTCTTCGAGGGATGAGACAACATCTACCCCTTCCGGAGCGTCAAAACCTCGGGAAACGACGATATTCGTGCGTTTTGGGAGCGGTCTGCCTATGGACTCGAATGTCTTTCTACCCATAATGACCGGACAGCCCGATGTAGTCCTCTTGAAGAACTTCAAATCATCGGAAATATGCCATAGGAGGGCGTTGTCCCTTCCTATGGCATTATTGTCCGCTATAGCTACTATGATTACCTTTTCCATACCTGATCAGACAGCTACAGGTGCAGGAATTCGAGGATATGGATCGTAATCCACAAGTTCGAAATCCTCATACTTGAAGTCGAATATATCCTTGACCTCCGGATTTATCTTCATCTTAGGCAGGGCACGAGGCTCACGGCTGAGCTGTGTGGCCACCTGCTCGAAATGGTTCGTGTAGATGTGTGTATCTCCGGTGGTATGTACGAATTCGCCTGGCTGCAGACCGCATACCTGTGCTATCATCATGGTCAGAAGCGCATAGGATGCGATATTGAACGGTACGCCGAGGAATACATCCGCGCTTCGCTGATAAAGCTGGCACGAGAGCTTTCCGTCAGCCACATAGAACTGGAAGAGGGAGTGACATGGCGGGAGAGCCATCTTCTCCACCTCCGCTACATTCCATGCCGACACGATCATACGTCTCGAATCAGGGTTGTTCCTGATCTGGTTGATGACGTTTGAAAGCTGGTCGATTGTACCGCCGTCCGGAGTCGGCCAGCTGCGCCACTGATGACCGTAAACAGGACCGAGGTCACCGTTTTCGTCAGCCCATTCGTTCCAGATTCTAACTCCGTGATCCTGGAGATACTTCACGT
>JAEIGA010017849.1_pt1 | contig 10806 bp, 8 predicted proteins | sample 9270691 | NCBI WGS metagenome assembly JAEIGA01 (sample SAMN17057246, study PRJNA624740) | gut metagenome | biome: biome; isolation source: fecal sample | host: Bos grunniens | place: China: Xizang | collected 2019 | reverse complement strand
GCTACGTGAGCCTCCACTATATGAGCTACCACCGCTATACGAGCTACTGCCGCTGTATGATGATGAACTGCTACTATATGAACTACTGCGCGAGCTGCTACTGCTACGTGAAGAGCTTGATGATATGCTATTAGAGTAGCTGCTGCCCGATGACGAGCTGCGTGATACCGATGATGACGAGCTGCGTGTACTACTGGGACGGTTGTATGATGAGCCTGTGCTGCTACCACGCGAGGTGCTCTGGCGAGAATAGTCGCTACGTGTGCTACCTGTGGTGGCTCCGCGGCTGATGGTCGATGATGTACTGCCTCGACGTATCACCTCATCGTTGCCACTACGGCCTGTGGTAGAGCGCACGGTTGATTGTGTCGAGCCTGTGCGTCCTCCTGTAACTACGCGCACCGATGAGCTACGTGTGCCGGTGCTGCCTGTGCGTGTTGCCGTAGAGCCTTGGCGTGTAGCAGTAGCTGTGCCTCGTGATGCAGTATGGTCATCCTGTGTGCCACGGCGGGTCGATGCCACCATGCCCTCACGCTCATTGCGTATGGGTCGCTTGTCGGGGCCTCCACCCCATCCGGGCTTGCCTACGCCAATGCCACCGAAGTGTGGACCAAGGTGCCAATTGGGTCTATAGCCGTTAAAGTAGGGGTTAAACCAAGGGTCATACCACACATGTCCAAAGTGCAGCCAATTATGTCCATATCCAAATCCATAGCCCCAGCCATAGCCATAGCCACCATATCCATATCCCCAGGGCATATAATAGTGGTTCCATCCGTAATCCCAGTATCCACCCCAGTGGTGATGGTGACCTCCGTAGGGGTATCCCATTCTATAATCCCAGTAAAGCCAGTTGCTCGTAGTGGGGAACACATAGGCATATAGGCCATCGTCATATACATTCCATTCCCAGCTGGGCCACAGAGCGCCACCATACACCACATCCCAGTAGAGCGGGCTGCTCACGGGGATAGCGTAGCGTGGGTTGCGGAAACGTACGATGCGCATGGCATACTCGTAGTCGGCCTCGCTACCATCAAATCCATTCACCCATCCTGCATCGGCCACTCGTGTGAGGCGTAGTGTGTCGGTATTCATCCACATCGTGTCGCCCTCCTCGGTGATGAGCACAAAGCCCTCGTCGCCCATGGCAAATTCAGATACCTCCTCGCCGCTCTCGGTGAGGTATGCACCGCGGCGGTTGTAGGTATCCTCGTCCATCTCCAGGCCCTTGATGTCCGTTGTTGTCAGCTCCAGCGTCTTGGCCTCCACCTTTTCTTCGGCCTCTACGGCCTTCTCTTGGGCTGCGGTCACTGCTTGTGCCTTCGCCTTCTTGGGCACGAAGTACAAGTCGTCATGCTGAGCCTGTGCCGAGCCCGCTACGCCCAGCATCATGATAGCTATCAATAATCCTTTTTTCATATCCTTATCCATTAAGTATATTATTCACATTGCAAAGATACGCTATATTTTTCAACCTCAAAAGGGGAAAATCCCTATCTTTTAGGGGGAAAATCCCTAAAAATCTATATTCATTCTTAACATCGTTAGTTTAGGTTATATTGACAGTAAATAATCTCACGTTATTAATAATGAAGTTTATGGGGATTATTTACATTTACTAAACATTTCGGTGTATGGGGTGTTAATGTAGAAGATTTCATAATAAAGCAAAAAAGAAACGTATGAATACAATGACAAAGAGTTTTATCGTGGGGTGCGCTGCCTTATGTGGTGGCGCTACGGCATCGGTGGCCTGCACGGGTATATCACTCACTGCCAAGGATGGCAGCTACATCCAAGCACGTACCATCGAGGGAGCTGCACTGAAGCTTATCAGTGAGTATGTGATAATACCGCGTGGATATGAGATACAATCGTACACTCCCAATGCGTTGAACGGACTGAAGTTTACTGCCAAGTATGGTGTGGTGGGACTCTGTGTGGTGCAAAAGGAGTTTATTGCCGAGGGAATGAACGAAGCTGGACTATCGACGGGTCTATTTTTCTTTCCCAACTATGGTAGTTACCTACCCTATAATCCTAAGGAGGCGGCACGTAGCGTGGGCGACCTGCAACTGAATGCATGGATGCTGTCGCAGTTTGCCACCGTAGATGAGGTGATGGAGGCTATCAACTCTAACCAGATACGCGTGGTAGGACTCGACGCGGGCTCAGTGGTGCACTACCGCATAGGCGACAAGAGCGGACGACAGGTGGTGCTCGAATTTGTAGACGGCGTACCACACTTCTACGAGAACACGGTGGGCGTTATCACCAACTCACCAGGATTCCCATGGCACCTAGCCAACCTGAACAACTACGTGAACCTCTTCCCGGGCAGTGCCCCCAACCAACTACTTGGCGAACAAGCGTTGAGTCCCTTTGGGGGTAACTCGGGAATGCTAGGCCTGCCTGGTGATGCCACGCCTCCCTCACGCTTCGTGCGCGCGGCCTTCTTCCGCAACACGGCGCCTCAACGACCCGATGGCTTCTCTACCGTGACACAGTGCTTCCATATACTGAACAACTTTGACATCCCCATTGGCATCGAGCACAAGCCGGGACAAGGACCCGACATACCCAGCGCCACACAATGGACATCGGCCATAGACCTCACTAACGGAAAGGTGTACTACAAGACATCATACAACAACCACATACGATGCATCGATGTGAAGAGCATCGACTTCGAAAAGGTGAAGTACCAGTGGCACCCAATGGACAAGAATGAAACTCAGCCTGTGGAGATGATTGTGGTGAAATGAGAAGAGTTTTGAGGTATGAGTTATAGATTATGAGTTGCCTGCCGGATGCTATCACCAAACGCCAATAGCTAAAAGCTCTCCCAAGTAGATAAAAGGGAAGTAGCCTGCCAGATGTACTGGTAGGCTACTTTAGTGTTTTATTGTGTGCAAATATGTGCTTACAGGGTATTGTCCGCCTTGGGGAATATTACGGTGGGCTTGAAGGTTCGTGCCTCGTCAGGGGACATCTGTGCATAGGCCATGATGATGACTACATCATTGGGTTGCACTAGGCGGGCTGCTGCACCATTGAGGCATATCTGTCCTGCACCGCGATCACCTTTGATGATATAGGTGACAAATCGCTCGCCATTGTTGTTGTTGACTATATGCACCTGCTCGCCTTCGAGCATACCAGCGGCATCCATCAAATCTTCGTCGATGGTTATGCTGCCCATATAGTTGAGATTGGCCTCGGTTACGCGGGCGCAATGAATCTTTGATTTCAGTACTGTAACTAACATACCTTACTTTCTTTATTTGTATCTAATATTATCAATGAGTCGCACCTTACCACTATATACAGTGATGCAACCAACGATGTAGGCGGCATCGTCCCATGTGTGCACGGGCTGTAGGGTGTCACCATCGACTACCTCATAATACTCAATCTCCAGACCCTCGGTAGCAGCAATGGCTTGCTCTACCATGAGCTTGGTCTCGGCCAAGGTGTGGCTCTTGGCATACTCCTGACTATCGAAAAGGGCTTTAGAGATGGCTAGCGCTGTGGTGCGCTGCTCGGTGGTGAGTAAGGTGTTGCGGCTGCTCATGGCAAGACCATCGTCCTCACGCACGATGGGGCAACCTACAATCTCGAGATTGAAGCCCTGCTGGCGCACCATTGCACGGATGATGGCCAACTGTTGGAAGTCTTTCTCACCGAAGTAGGCGCGATGGGGCTCTACAAACATGAAGAGTTTGCTCACTATCTGGGCTACACCATTGAAGTGGCCGGGGCGATAGATGCCCTCCATCACCTTGTCGAGCGGAGCGAAATCAAATACACGGGTGTCGGGCTCGGGGTAAACCTCCTCTACCGAGGGGGCAAATACGCAGGTAGCACCTATAGACTCGAGCAATTGGCAATCGGCCTCCAAGGTACGGGGGTAGCGCTCAAGGTCGCCCTTATCATTGAACTGTGTGGGGTTGACAAACACACTCACTACAGTAATATCATTCTCTGCTGCGCAACGCTTGACGAGCGATGCATGGCCTTCGTGTAAGGCGCCCATGGTAGGTACAAGACCTATACTCTTGCCGCTCTCGCGCGATGCTGCCAAGAACGACTGCAATTTTTCTATTGTTTCAACAACTATCATCTTAGACTATTCTTGAAAAACTCTGCAAAATTAGTGCAAGCTGAGCGAAAACGCAAATTTATTTGCTGTTTTCCGAGGCGCAGATTAATTTGAGGCTGCAATGCATACTAAAGGTCAGTGCAAGCCGAGCGAAAACGCAAATCTCGACGATCGATAGTAACGAAAACATTTTCTCTATTAAGAGAAACTATAACCACACTAAACTAATCACCTATATATATATTCACCCAAAAATTTGGCATTCTTGTAAGCTTACGCTAAATTTGCACATTATGCGAATGAGTCTATTGAAAATAGTCAGTATACTATACATGATAAGCCTGATGGTGGGCTGTGGTGCACACTACAAACAGGGAACATCGGCACACACGGTGGACGAACTGAATGAAAGGGCACAACTATGGCGCTACCGCGATCTAGACTCGGCAGCCTACTATGCACACAGAGCCTACGAAAAGGGTGGACGCTACACCCATGGACGCAACATGGCTTGCAATATGTTGGGCTTTGTGGCCTTTGAGCGTATCGACTATGACGAGGCATTGTATTGGTATGAGCAGGTAGACAGATACTCGAGTTGCGAACTGGAACGATTGGTGGCCGATGTGGGACGCATGAACGTATATCAACGTACGGCCGACAATCTGGCCTTCTATGAGAGCAAGGTGAGAGCCGAACAACGCCTAACACACATCTACGAAGAGATGGAGGTGTTTACTCCCAAAGAACTTAGCAGACTGAAATGGACAGTAGACGAGATGCATATGGTGACGGCACTGCACCACTACTCGATAGGACAACGCCCCGAAGCACACGCCGAGATGAGCCTCGTTATAGAAGAAGAGGTGCTACGCACCGATACGGCGCAATGGCTCATGTATCTATACCTAAAGGGCATCGGACTCGACGTGGAGGGCGACACACGCGAGCAACGCATGCTACGCCGCTATACTTACCTAAACAATTGCTTACGCACTAGCCGCACCAAGGGGTATGGATATTTTGTAGGGTTGGCCTCGTCGGGGTTGGCTCAGCTCTTGGCCGACTCGGTACGCATGGATTACATTGCCCAGTACAGGCCTAACTCATTTGCCGAGCTGACTACGATGTCCATACCATCGGCCCTCAAGGATAATGCGCAGACAGCCCCCTCATTTGTGTTGGCTACACAGGCACTGCAGATGCTTGAGGCATATGGAGACAAGTATGGTGTCGTGAATGCTACCATACAGATTGCCTCACTCTATAATAGGATAGGTGAATATGGCATTGCCCTAGATACATTGCAACAGGTACTTGACCATATCGCCTTGCTGCCCATCCCCGATGCGCTATGTCACTTATACGAAGAGAGTAGCTTGGCCTATGCCGGACTGGGCGACAAGGAATCATCGGACGCACACCGCAACCTGTATCTTGACCTGCTGGAGACGACCCGACAAGACAAGGAACTAGAGAGTAGATACTACTCGCTACAGCGACAAAGCCGCACCATGGGGATACTCTTCGTAGTGGTGCTTGTGGGCATAGCGGTCTTTGTAGTAATGTTGGTACTGCTATCGCGACATAGACGAAACCAAGGAAATGGCTATGAGCAGCAGCTACGCAATCATTTGCACGAAGCCGAGAAGCGGATATACCTACACCAGATGCATATAGGACACCACAAGAGAGACAATGTGGTGCGCAAGGCATCGTTCTCCATAGTGACAGGCATGATGCCTTACATAGATCGCATGGTGCACGAGGTGGAACGCCTTCAGCAGCCCGAGGTATGGAACGATGAACCGCTACGCACACGCAAGTTGGCCTACATCGCCGAACTGACCCAAGAGATTAACGGGCTGAACGAAATATTGACGTATTGGATAAAGGGTACGCAGGGTATGGTGAGGTTACATGTGGAATCGTTTGCCCTGAGCGAGGTGTTTGAGATGCTCAAACGTAGTGGTACCGCATTTGCCATGAAGGACCTTACACTAGAGGTGCAGCCTACAGATGCTGTGGTAAAGGCCGATAAGGCTCTCACCTTCTTTATGCTCAACACACTGGCCGACAATGCCCGCAAATTCACGCCACAGGGAGGACGGGTGAACATCGAAGCGCAAGTGACTGATGACTATGTTGAACTATCGGTAAGCGACACTGGCCCCGGGATGACCCGTGAAGAGGTGGCATGTATATTAAACGAAAAGGTGTATGATGCTGCAGCCATAGGTCTGCAACTGCCTAACGAGCAACGCAAGAATAAAGGTAGCGGATTTGGCTTGCTCAACTGCAAAGGCATCATAGAGAAATATCGCAAGACGGATGAGCTATTTAAGGTGTGCCAACTTGGTATTGATAGTGAGTTGGGACGAGGTTGTAAATTCTGGTTCCGCTTACCCAAGAGCGCACGTCGCGTGCTGGCTATGCTACTGTTGACTATGGTGCCGTGGAGCCTAAATGCGCAGGTCAATAGTGAGGAGTATCCTACTCTTCCCTACGACAGTCTGCTAGTAAAAGCATCCGCATTTGCCGATAGTGTGTACTATGCCAATGTTGACAGACGTTATGTCGAGGCGCTACGCTATGCCGACTCGGCATTCGTGTACCTCAACGACCACCATCGCCAATATGCATCAACCTATATAGGTACACTAACTGCAACACATGGCGACACCGATACGGAGACCCGCTGGTGGCTGAGCGGATATGCTACTGACTACCACACGATACTCGACGTGCGCAATGAACTAGCTGTAGCCAACCTGGCTCTGCGCCGATGGAATGACTACAGATACAACAACCGCATATACAAAGACCTGTATAAACTGGTGAGCGAAGACCGTTCACTGGCGGCCTACTGCGACGATATGCAACGATACTACAACAATACACTAGTGGCCGTGATAGTACTTGTGTTGTTGTTGGTGGGTTACCTGATTGTGATAATGCATACCTTTATGGGACGTATAGAGAATACCTATCAGCATATTGAATCGGCCGAAGATGATGAACGTAGAGCACAGCATGAAGCTAACCGTCTGCATGTGCAGAATATGGTTATAGATAACTGCCTATCGACAATAAAGCATGAGACGATATATTACCCCAACCGTATTAAGCACCTGGTGGAACGATTGCCACAACATGATGAACGCAAGCAAATAAAGGAACTTATTGACTACTATAAGGTGGTGTTTACGACACTGGCCAACTGCGCTTCGCACCAATTAGGCGAGGTTATTTTCAGACGTGCTGTTGTAAAGGTGGCCGATCTTATGGAAGAGGTAGCGCACTACCATGCCAAGGCAATACGCAAATATCCTGATGCATCAAAGATACACATTACGGTATGTGAGACCTCGGTGAACTGTGATCCTCACCTGATACTCTTCTTAATGGAGCAGTTAGTTGATGCTGCATTGGCTACTTCACCTACCGATAGTCTTGCTTTGACAGCTGAGAGTGAAGGGGAATTCGTGCGATTCGCATTGGAAAACAGCTCGCAGAAGATGAGTCGCGAGGCACTGCAAACCCTATTTGCTCCTTCCCCCGAACGCGTAGCTTGCACGCCTGATGGTAAGCTGGCAGGAATGGAATACATCATTGCACGTGAGATTATGCGTGAGCATGACGGATACTTCGGGCATATCGGATGCCGTATCAATGCTGAACCTACAAGTAATGGCTATACCGTATGGTTTACCATACCTGAAGTGAAATGAAAAAAAGAATTAGAGGAGGAAGCCAATAGAGAAGCTTAACACATTCTTACGACGGTCAAAGATGATAGCGTCGGTTGAAGTATATCCTGTATCATCAATAGTAGTGAAGCCCTTGGAGATATTGCGCAGGCCATACTCAAAGGAGAAATCAAAGAAAATACGACGGATATTAACACCCAAACCTACCATAAGGCTGAAGTTGATGGGGCGTATAGTCTCAGATATGTCGGTATAGGTAAAATTTTCGAAATGATGATGGCTATAGTCGGTAAGGATGAGCTTGGCCTTAGGACCTGCATAGAAAGACATACCATAGGGACCCTCCTTCACAATGTGGTAACCGTAGAATAGGGGCACTTCAAGACCTGTAATTTTGGTGCGTATAGAAGAGATGTCATGAGGCATGGCACCACTCACCCACTGCTGGGTAGCAAAGACAATGGAGTAGTTGCTGATGTTGTAACTGAGCTCTGTCTGCAGATAGCTACGTTGGATATTGACACGTGCAAAAGCAGTGTAGAAGGAGCTGATCTCCGACTTGGCATTATACTCATTGATGGGCATGCTCGCTACCTGAAATAGCTGTACATCGTAGATAGTGGAGCTAAATCCTGTCTTGATACCGAAGTTGACAGGAGGGTCTTGCTGCTGCCGTGCAGGGAGAGGCACGATACTGCAGAGAAGTAGCAGTATGGCAAGAAAGCGTTTCATATATCTAAATCTTTTTCTTCTTCTCTACCGACCAACCAAACTTGCCAATTTTATCACCCAAGTGGTAGTAACCACCGTGGAGATATACGAGAGGGTCGCTGTCGGCCAGTTCAAACTTGCCGGTCTCTTGGTCGATGTATTTATCGTCGGCCATCACGTTGACCACCTCGGCAATGTACATGTCATGGGAACCCAATGAGATAATCTCTTTCACTCGGCATTCGATGCATAGGGGCGACTCCTCAATGATGGGAGCCTGCACTATGGTAGCTTTGCCAAGGGTGAGGCCCATCTCGGCAAACTTGTTGTAGTCGCGACCTGAACGCACACCGCACCAGTCGGTAGCAAAGGCGGTGGAGGAATCGGTTAGATTGATTACAAACTCCATGTTACGTCTCAGTATATCGGCCGAGTGGCGTTCGGGACGCACAGAGATATAGCACATGGGTGGGTTGGTACAGATCGTTCCCGTCCATGCAATGGTGATAATGTTATACTCCTCTTCTGTAGCACCGCAGGTGACCATTACAGCGGGCAAAGGGTATATCATGGTGCCTGGTTTCCAGTTTACTTTCATCTTTTTGATGTCTACGGTCGACAATCTATGGTTGACAGCCAATGGTCAATAGTTAAACTGTTGACCATTGGCTGCTGGCTATTGCTTATACAAGTTTTACCTGACTTTTGTTCTGTTCCTTCTCGCAGTAATGGCATTTGAGTGTTCCTGCTGATTTGTCTACCACATGGAAGAAGGTGTTCATAGGTTCATTGTTGGTAATGCATTTGGGGTTGCCACAACGAACGATACCGTGCAGTTCGTCGGGAGTTATCACCTCTTTCTTCTCTACCACATCGTAGTCTCGGATGACGCTGAGCACCACGTTGGGCGCTACTACAGAAAGGCGGCTAATCTCTTCATCGGTGAAGAACTTATCGGCCACCTTAATGATGCCTTTTTTGCCTAGTTTGCTGCTATGAAGGTTATAACCGATGGTAACGCTGGAGCCTAACTTCTCCAATTCAAGCAATGAAGCAATGGTAAACACGAGTTCAGAAGGTATATGGTCTATTACTGTGCCGTTCTCCAATGCGGCTACGAGTAATTCTGTTTTCTTGTTATTCATATTAGTGAACTTTAATTGTCAATTATCAATTGTCAATTTTCCATTAGATATCCAATCCCAAACAGTCGCAGATGAGCGCTTCACGTATGTAGAGTCCGTTCTTTGCCTGTTGGAAGTAGTATGCCTTGGGGCTCTCGTCTACATCAGTAGCAATTTCATTCACGCGGGGCAGCGGGTGAAGAATGCGGAGGTTGTCTCGTGTTCCTTTCAGCATGTCAGCTTTGAGAATGTACACATCCTTTACGCGCTCATACTCCATGAGGTCGGTGAAGCGCTCGCGCTGCACACGTGTCATATAGAGGATGTCGGCATCAGCGATGGTCTCTTCTGTAAAGTCTGTGTGCTCCACATATTTGATACCATGCTCCTTGCAATAGAGCTTGTATTCATTGGGCATGGCCAATTCCTTAGGAGCTATGAAGTGGAACTGTGGATTGAAGTGGCGCATAGCCATCAACAGAGAGTGTACCGTGCGGCCATACTTGAGGTCGCCCACGAGATAAATATTGAGGTTCTCCAGTGTGCCCTGTGTCTTATAGATTGAATAGAGGTCGAGCATTGTCTGTGAGGGATGTTGGTTAGCACCGTCACCTGCATTGATGATGGGTACGGGCGACACCTCACTAGCATAGCGTGCTGCACCTTCGAGGTGGTGCCGCATCACGATAAGGTCGGCATAGTTACCTACCATCATGATAGTATCTTTTAGACTCTCGCCTTTAGACGAACTCGATGTAGCAGCATCACTAAATCCGATAACTCTACCGCCTAAGCGGTTCACTGCCGTCTCAAACGAGAGGCGAGTACGGGTAGAGGGTTCGAAGAATAAAGTTGCGATTACCTTTCCGTCCAAAGTCTTGCGGTTAGGGTTTTCCTCAAATCGGCTAGCAGCCTCGAGTAGACTCATTATCTTCTCTTTGCTGAGGTCGGCAATAGTTACGAAACTCTTTGTCATGGTGTATATATGATTATTCAGTTGTTACGTTATCTGCAAAATTAGTGCAAACCGAATGAAATGCCAAATTTATTTGAGCATTTCTGAGGTGCCGCCTAATTTCAGGCTGCGTAGCAGACTAAAGTTAGTGCAAGAAAAAGTTGCGTATTGGTCCTAGAGCTTGGATAGAGAGAAACGTTC